>Ga0315907_10004773_pt1 | contig 15055 bp, 17 predicted proteins | sample LakEriMetagenome_3_FD_203525 | JGI IMG/M metagenome (GOLD analysis project Ga0315907, IMG submission 203525) | Freshwater fungal communities from buoy surface, Lake Erie, Ohio, United States - Buoy 12 MA123 | ecosystem: Environmental > Aquatic > Freshwater > Lake > Lake biofilm | place: USA...
ACCAGTAACAAGCAACGCGAAGCTTTAGCTTCGCCGCCCCAACCACTTCTGAATCAGCCAGTAGTGGCCGAGCATGAGGGCGTCGATTCCGACCAAGTACCACGGCCAAGGGCCGATGAGTAGGGGATTGTTGACGGCCGGGGGAGCGAGTAGGAATTGGTAGTTGGCTCCGGCGACGCGGTTGAGTACAAAAATCGGAACCAGCAAGAATTGGTTGCCCCAGAACGCCTTGACCCAGGCGCGGGCGGGGATGAGCCAGGCTCCGCTGCGAAGCGCGTAGAGCGGAACCAGCACAATGGTGGTGTGCTGCACCCAAAATTCGATGAGGTAGAGCGGATGGTCGCCCAGCGGGCTGGCGGGGGTGATGAGCGCGTGCGCTCCGCCCGTGATGCCCCAAAAGGTGAGGGGCAGCAAGACTTTGGTGCTGCCAGTGGTCAGGTAAATGACCGCGAGCAAGAAGCTGATCGAGCACAAGTGGCCGGGGAGCGAGGTGGACAGGCTCCACACGCCGTTGGCGACTTGGTGAAGGTGAACCCCGAGGTAGAGCGCCATGAGGCTGTAGCCAAGGATGCGCTCGGTCCACAGGCGCAGGTTGTCGTTGGCCCGAGCCATCAGCATCAAGAACAGCGAGTAGGCGCCAAAGTAGGCCCAGCCCCACCACCACACGGTGCTAAATACTTCAATCGGGTAAAACGGATCCTGCATGTCGGGCTAAACTACACAATCCGTTGCTTGCGGCCACGAGCTTTTTTGTTGGCGATCTTTTGAAGGGCAAAAAAGTCCTTTACCAAGCCCACAATCTGAATGATGGCCAGCGGAAGCAGCAAAATCAACGCGATCAGAGCGGCGAGTAGGTTCATTCCGAGTACATTGGCAAAAAAGAGGACGAGCGTAGACACGGCAAGGGTAAGCGCCCAGACAATCGTTTTTGTCATGCCCTTGCGGCGGTAGCCGAGGTAGTACCAGTGCGCTCCAAAGTTGAGTAGGAGTCCGCCCGCGGCAAAGAGCACCAAAACTGCGGGAATCGCCCACAGGACCCAAGCGACGGTCATGTTGCGTTCGGGCTTTTTCTTGGGCCAGGTGGCTGCTGCTGCGGTAGTCTGCTCAGATTCCACCGCGAATATGGGTTCAACCACTATGGATTCATCCAAAGACTCCAAGATGGGTAGTGGCTCGAATTGGGACTCGCTCGCAAAGTAGTTCGCTTCAGCAATCATCTCGGCGGGCGCACTCCGCGCTTCAGGTGCGGTTTCGGGTGCGGAATAGGCGAGAGCTGGGGAGGTCCATTCCTCGGCTAGGTGGGGTTGAGCGCGGGATGCGTCCGCTTCAATTTTGGCGGGTTCAAATCGGATTCCGTACTGGGAATCAAACTGCAGAGAGCACGCGCCGAGAGAAAAGATGGAGGTTAGGAGAAGTAGGTTTCGAAGCATAAGTGCAAAAAAAAGCCGCCCCGAGGGACGGCTTGAAGGTACGACAGCGGTGGATCACCAATTGTCGGTAAGGATGTTGACAAGGTCAATGATGACTAAGATTTGATTGACCAAAAGACCAATTAGTCCAAGGGCGAACAAGATGCCGCCGAGCGCTCCGGTGCCACCTGCAGCAATGCTTACTGCAGCGATAATGTAGCCAACCACGTAAAGTAGACCAGCGCCAAGGCTGACGAGCAGGCGAGCCATGCCGCGTCCGCGTTCGCCGAGGTAGAACCAGTGTGCGCCGAATCCGCCAAGGAAGAAGGCGAGCAGTGCGGCAATGACCATTTCGTTGTCGGGAGCCATGAATTCTACGAGTCGCTGCGCCCAAGACTTTTTCTTGGTACCAACAACCGTTTCCTCAGCTACTTCTTCTGTCGCGTCAATACTTGGTTCGACAGCTGCAGGGGCTTCGTAGGCGACCGTCGCTGGTTCTGCGTACGTGGGCTCGTCGTAGGATACAGCTGGAGTAGTCCAGAATTCTGAAGGCGCGGCGGCGTAGGTTGTGGCTGGAGCAGCTACCCAATCCGTGGTGGCCGCAGCGGGGCTAGAAACGCTTGTCGTTGTTGAAGCGATGCGCTCAGGTTGGTCCCGAACCTCGCTCTTGCTACGTTGGTTGGGGTGCTGGAATTCAAACGAGATTCCGTGCTGTGCATCTTTTTCAAGGGTACACGAAGCCAAAATGGCCGCGCCTAAAGCGAGGGTAGTTAAGGTGTTTTTGTTCATGAGTTTAGATGATTAGTAGCGAAAAGATATAAAACATTTTTATTCATTTGCGATTACTACCAATTCAATTTCAGTTTTTTACTGCATATTCGGGCCATGAAAAATATGCTGATTCCCTTTGCCGCGTTGGTATTGAGCCTTAGTTCGTGCACTTCAGTGTTTTGGGTAAATAATGTCGCGATCCCGGCCGAAAAGGTGCTCACCACACGCGAAATCCAACTCGAAATATTCGACGCCAAAGGCCAGCGCTGCACGTCAATGGACGTTGAAATAACTACGACGAATCGCGGTGAATCAGCGGTGATTACGGAATTTAAGGTTCCGAAGTTCAGTTCAGAAAACCGCCGTCCGACTATGGTGAACTACCTCTGGATGGTTGACGGTCAGGACACCTCGGTGTACGAATTGGTGTACAAGCGCAAGCACGATTGGGCGATGTTTTCAACCATTGGGGGGGTAGTCGTTCTGGCGTCGATTCCTGCCGGAATTATCGCTCAAGACATCTGGGTCTTTGCCGGAACGTTTTACGCCGGAGCACTCACCACGATTTGGGGTGGATTGCTGTTTGATCTCCCGACCGGAATTATTTCGCTCGTTGCCGACAGTCGCGCCAAAGAAGACGGTTTGCAGCGTTCGTGGAAGCTGAAGGGTGTACGAAGTTTAGCTCCAGCAGATTACCCGCCAGCTTTGGTGTACGGAATCTCTCAGCTGGCCCTCGAGCCCGAGCCTAATTCAGAGCCGAAGTCGGCGCTTGAGGGGCGGATTACGCAGCCTTGAGTTGGCTGAGATTGGCGAGGTTGGCTTGTTGGCTCGTTGTCTTTTGGCGAGGTTGGCTGAGATTAGCTCGTTGGCTCGTTAGCTCGTTGGCTTTTGGCGAGGTTAGCGAGGTTGGCGAGGTTAGCTCGTTGGCTCGTTAGCTCGTTGGCTTTTGGCGAGGTTGGCGAGGTTTGCCGAGATTGGCTCGTTGGCTATTCGCCGGCTTCTTCTGCGGTTGCTGTGGGTTCGGTTTGAACTCCGTTTCGGCGAAGCCAGTCCGCCTTGACCTCAGTGTAGAATTGGGCTGAGGTGGCGGCGATCCAAGGGCCGATCCAAAAGAATCCGATGAATAGGGTAATGACACCGAGCAGGACGAGAAGGAGAATCCACAGCGTCAGCAGGAAGAGCTTGATTTTATGGCCCTGCATCATTTCTTCAGAGCGGTTGATGGCCTGACTGGCGGTGAGTTCCGGGTAGTCGACTAGAATAAACCACGTTTGGGCGTAGGCAAAGGATTTCACGATTCCGGGAATGATGAGTAGGAGGAACCACAGGATCAACCGAACTACGTATGCGATGGAGGTCCAAGTGGCCCGCTTCCATTGGTTAAAACCTGAAAAGATGTCTTCAAAATCAGGGTTGGCTCGGCGTACCACTTTGAGCATAAACGTGGCGGAACCCAGACTGAAGGCTCCGGACCAAAGGACTTGAAGAACGCCAACATTCGAGGTGAGGTCAAATGATGGAGTCCACACCAAACTGAGTAGGCCCAATGATGCGGCACTGTCAATGAACGAGAGGGTGCCCACGATCAGAATGTAGACAAACAGGGTTCCGAGGGCCAAGCCACGCTGGCCTTTGAGGGATTGCCAGGCGTCGCTGAGGATTTCGAGGTTGGTGCGCATTTCGGTTCGTTTTAAGTGCGTGAAGCGGGTGTAGTGGTTCGAAAATAGGACTTTTAGGTGGGATTTTCGGCAAATGCTTATATTCGTTTACCAACCGAATAGCGCCCCTGACCATGCCCAAATTGCCATCTCATTTAACCAAAGAAGAAATGGAAGTACAGCAATTGATTCAGGGCGAGCTCACGGAATGGCTTGCCGAACTCGAACGTGAGGGGCACGACTTCGGCTCGGTCGTCGACACCTCGTTTTTTGACCAGCTCGATCCGCGCGTGGAATTGGCGGAACACAAGCTCCGCTATTTGGAGGCCGTCAAGGAAAATGTGGCGCTCAAGGGGTACGTGAATCCGGCCACAGGCGAAATCAGGATCGACTGGAAGGGTGACGAGTACATGTTGGATCACGAAATGAGCAGTGGTGCTCAAAAGGTGATCAGCCTGTCGGAATGGATGAATCGAAGGGTAGTGTAGCGTGCAGTGAAGACAATCATCTCTGTACGCGTGGCAGACGCAATCACGGCAGAGATTAAAAGCTTACAGATAGCGTTTGACGATCTGACTGCTCGGGAATTTGAACACAACGTAAACCATGTGATTGGGTTGCTCACCCGATACCCGAACCTCGGCATCAAAGTCGGTGGTCATCGACGTTTCGTACAGGTCAACCGGCAGGTAGGATTGATTTACAGTGTAAATTCTGAAGAGCTCAAAATCTCTAAAGTCCTCTTTTATAGAGCAAATAACTAGGTACGTTGGTCAGGACGTCTTAGATCAAGCTAAACGCCAGCCCAATCACTAGGGTTGCCCAGATGTTCATCCAGAATCCGCGACCGGCCATGTAGGGCACCGTGACTTTGCCCGAGCTGAATACGATGGCGTTGGGCGGAGTCGCCATGGGGAGCATGAAGGCGCAGCTAGCTCCGACGGTGAGGGGCAGGGCAAGTTGCTCAAAGGCAAGACCTTGAGCTGAGGCAACAGCAAGGGCGACGGGTAGGGTTCCGCTTACAAGGGCCATGTTGCTAAAGAGCTCGGTGGTCCAGACGCCGAAGGCCGTGAAGATGAAGATCCAAACCCATGCGGGCATTGGGTGGCCAGATAGGGCTTGAAGCGCGTCGAGCCAGCCAGAGGCTTGCATTCCGGCGGCTAGCGAAAGTCCGCCGCCAAATAATAAAAGGATTCCCCATTCGATCTTGCGGGCATCCTTCCAGCGCAAGAGTGGGGCCCCTTGTCCGTCACGAATGACAAACATGAGCATTCCACCAGCGAGACCGATGACTTGATCGGGGAGCGTCCAGCCGTACGGAGTAACCAATGGTTCAACCCATTGACGGGTCATCCATAAGATTGCGGTTGTGCTGAAAATCAAGGCTGCACGCAGTTCGCCCGTGGTCCAGGGTTCGGATTGGGGCCACTCGAGGTCGCCAAGGTCTACTGAACGCATTCCGCTGCGAATTACAAAATAGGCAATCACCAACAGCACTAATGAAATGGGGAATGCCATAATTGACCATTCAATAAACCCCGTCTGAATTCCAAAAGACTCTTCACGAAATGCAGCGTAAACTAAATTCGGCGGAGTCCCAATGAGCGTTCCGATACCACCGAGGTTGGCGCCCCAAGCCATACCCAGTAGTACCCGACGTTCGAGGCCATCATTTTCGCTTGGAATGTGGGTCAAAAGTGACAACGTTAGCGGAAGCATCATAACCGCAGTGGCCGTATTGCTCATCCACAGGCTAAGGGTATAGGTGGCCAGCATGACGCCTGCAAGTACCGTTTCACTTCGGTGCCCGACATGCCTCAGAATCCCCAAAGCAAGCCGACGGTGCAACTTATGACGCTCAATACCGCGAGCAAGCAGGAATCCACCCATGAATAAATAAATGAGTGGATTTGCATAGGCGTTTGCGAGCTCTTCGTTCGTGAGGATACCGGTTCCGCCGAAGAGAATGAGTGGCAGCAGAGCGCTGATTCCAAGCGGAATAACTTCAGTAAACCACCAAAGGAGCATCCAAAAAGCGGTGCCCATTACGACACTTTGCTGTGGTGGGAATCCAGACAACTGAATGGCCGCAAATCCGAGCGGACCGAGGTACAAAGAGAGACGCTTCATCAGTGTCCTAAATTAAGGTGCTTATTTACGTAACCACACACCAAAATACTGGTGAAGTCTGGGCAATACAATCCCCATAATCGGCACCAGTAGTGCCGTAAGCAAAAGTGTCCTTAGCAACATTGGCCATCCTTCAGTTAGCGGAAACACTACTGGAATGATGATGTTGATCAGAGGGTATACGAAGAGCCAATTCAGCAAAAGCATCTTCCATTTTTTGACATCGGTAGTATTCATGGTGGTAAAGGTCGATTACCGTGTAGTTTTACGGTTAGTGAAATGGAACAAACTTTTAATTTGGTCGTTCGTATTGGCCTCAGTGGCTTCTTGCCGCCCCGAACCCCAACCCCAACCATGGAATTCGCTCACTGACGTGGTAGACCCCGAAGATCTCTTGCTGTATGAAGTCAACCCGCGCGCCCATTCGGCAGCGGGCACAATTGCCGGCATTACCGCCGACCTTGACCGAATCAAGTCATTGAATGTGAATACGATATGGTTGATGCCCGTGTTTAAAATGGGACAACTCAAGTCTGTGGGGTCGCCCTATTGTGTTGCGGACTACCGCGCCATTGACCCGGAGTTTGGTAGCATAGATGACCTTAAAGTACTGATTTCAGAGGCCCACGAGCGCAAAATGTCGGTAATCATCGACTGGGTGGCCAACCACACCGCATGGGACCATCCGTGGATCACGCAGCACCCCGAATGGTACACCACCAATGCGGCAGGCGCAATAGTACATCCCCCCGGAACCAATTGGCAGGATGTCGCCGACCTGAACTATGCCAATCCCGCGCTCCAGCTGGCGATGATTGACGAAATGAAGTACTGGGTGTTTGAGGTGGGCATTGACGGATTCCGCTTTGATGCGGCGGACTTTGTTCCGTTTGCGTTTTGGAGGTCCGCAATGGACAACCTCAAGGGAATCACCGACCGCAAGCTGCTGTTTTTGACCGAGGGCGAGCGCCCCGACCACTACAATGCCGGAATGCCACTGATTTACGGCTGGAACTGGAACCACAACCTGCAGCAAGTGTTTGGAACGGCTCAGGCACCGGTCACCAACCTTTTTACCGCCAATACGGCCGAAGCCAACGCTTCGCCCGCGATCCGACTTCGCTTCGCTACCAACCACGACCAGTCGGCCTGGGAGGCAACGCCCGTGACCCTTTTTGGCGGAGTTGAAGCTTCGTTCGCCGCCCAAGCGGCTGCGGTGCTGATGGGCGGAGTTCCGCTCATTTACTCAGGCCAAGAAGTAGGCGTGGCCGGAACCCAAAGTTTTTTCACCAAAGACCCTGTGAATTGGGCGGCCAATCCAGGCCTGCAGGAACGCTACGGTCAGTTGTTTGCCCTGCGGCTCGAGCACGAAGCGTTACGCAACGGTTCGCTCAAACCCTATTCTCACCCCAACGTCCTTGCTTTTGAGCGCGAGCTCGACGGCGAACGCGTGCTGGTGCTGATCAATACCCGGTCCACGGTCATAACCTATAATTTGCCCACCGCGCTGCGCGACAGCGACTGGACAGATGTACTTCGCGCGGAACCCAAATCCCTCGGGACCTCTCTGACCCTGGCTGGGCACGAGGTGGTGGTGCTGGCGGATTAGCGAGGTTGGCTAGTTGGCTCGTTGGCAAGGTTGGCTCGTCAGCCTCTGGTTTCTAGTTACTTGTGGCCGCTTACCGGCCCAGGCGTGAAGGACCACATATTTGTCCGGTTATAACCGGATTTTACTTTTTTTCAAATTTCTCGAAATGGATATGTGGCTCAATTTCAAATTGTTGCACAAAATATCCGTTTGGAAAATTTCCACACAGATCCAGTGATGGACTTAGCGCAAGCTGCTAGTAACTAGTGCACCAACGAGCTAATCTCAGCTAATCTCAGTCAGGCAAGCCAACGAACCCTATACGCCAGTGCTGCGATGCCTCACCGTTGAAGGCTTCGAGGTGCACGATTCCGAGGTCTTGGAATCCGAGGCGACGAAGCACGTTGTTGGATGCCTCGTTGTGCGGCATCGTGTACGCGTCGAGGTGGGTCCAGCGACCGGATTCGGAAGCCCACTGCAGGACGCGTTGGCCAGCCAGCGTGGCGATTCCGCGCCCCTCATACTCGGGGAGCAAGGCATAGCCGAGGTCGGGAAACTCGGTGCCGCTGCGGACTACGATTCCGCTAAGGCCGGCGGCTTCGCCGTCGAGTTCGATGACCCAAAGGCCACAACCATGGGTGCGGTACGGAGTCAGAAAGCTGCGCTCGAGGTAGGCCAGGGCGCCCTCGCGCGTTTCGGTTCCGCGCGGACCAATGTTGGCGAGCCAGCCCGGAGTCTGAGTGAGGCGCTGAAGGAATTCAAGGTCGCCCTCGTGGGCCTCACGTAAGGTCATTTTTTGGAGCTGAATGCATAGTCGGCGCTGAGGCTGAGGTGCCAGACTCCGATTTTGTTGAACTGCTGGGCGAGGCTGAGGTTGTGGGGGCCAAGGGCACCTTTGTACATCACTAAGTACCTCAAGGTGAGTCCGTCAAGTGCCTTTTGCGGACGCATTCGCCCGGCCACGTTGACTTGCCAGTACGAAGGCATTCCGTACTTATTGAGGCGAAAGTTGCTCGGATCGGGCAGGTCGTAGAATCCGACGTTGACTTCGTGCGAACCGCGCTTGCGAATGCTTCCGAGCATTAAGGTTGCGGCGTGGACGTCGCCGAGGCCCTCGTTGCGTTCGCGGGACATAAACGTGTAAAAGGGGTCGCGGCCCCACTCGCGGGGCATCAGGTACTGGCCGTGGCCGGTGATTCGGGTGTAGCTGAGGGCCGCGTAGCGCTTTTTGGGCAGGGGAATACTTGCGTTGCCGCTCACCGCGTAGGCTTGATGGCCTTCGGGAATGTAGGCGAGTATCGGATCTGTGTTGCCGCCATCGCCCAATCGGCCTTGGGCGAGGCCCATCAGACGGAATTTGGCATCGCCACGGCGGTACTCGAGCTGGGCGGTGTGGCTGTGGAACACGTTCGGAAAGGCCATGGACCACGCCTCAAGGCTGAGGTTTTTGGCAAGTGGGCCTTGGGTTCCGGCGACAGCAATGGCTTGGCCTGCGTCCGAGAGCAGGTAGGCTCCGGGGGTTCCATCGGCCCGGACGCCACGGCTGTAAATGCCGACGGACTGAGCCACTGGGTACCAGTCGACGGTCGAGCGGGGCGAAATGGACCAGACGGCTGCTCCGCGGACCTTCCAGCTACCCAGGGTTTGGCGCAGCCATAGGCCCTCTTCGAGCGTGGGGCGCATTCGGCCATCTTGGGCGTTAAAGAAGGGTGTTTCGCGCTGAAAGCGACCAAGTTGTGCGTGAAAACCACGACGCTGGAATTCGATATTTAGTTGCTCCACGCGCTCGAGACCGCGCGTGGTTCCGCGGTTGGCCAAGTCGTACTGACCGGCCTCGTAGCGGTTGAAGCCGCCTGAGATGGAGTCCGGGCGCGCCAAGTCGCTCGAGGCGAGGTTGTAAATAAAGTACCCGCTAAGGTTGAAGCGAACCCCGTGCAGCCACGGAGTTTGGATTCCGAGGTCGCCACCTTGAGCCAAGGTGAAGTCGTCTTTGAGCAGCCCGCGGTTGGCAGTGCCCATGAAGTAGCTGCGGGAATGAAAGCTGTACGTCGACGCCGCAAAGTACTGGTTGAGCGAAGCGAAGCGGGCGGAATCCGTCGCCGGTTCCGCCCACAAGGCCAGCCCGTAGAGGGCTAGAATGATGTAAACGTTTTTATGCAATTAAAAACCCGATTTGATGTAGTGGAATCCCTCCTCTTGTTTGGTGACAATATAGATGATTCCGGCGGGAACCTGCTTGACCGAGGGCAGGAGCTGCTCGGGGGCCACTTTGCGCTCGTTCATGGAGAACTGGCAGGCGTTGAATACGACTCCGCGCGCGGCAAATCCGGCGAGCTTCTCAGACACACGGCTGCTTTGCGCCACCAGCATGTTGAGTCCGGGGCCGTGGCAGACCACCTCAACTTGGGTAGTGGGACTGACCGATAGCATGTTTCCGAGTTGCTTCATCAGCGCTTTTTGGGCTGTGGTGTCGGCGGTAGTATGCTGAAAAACAATGCGGTGCTCAGGGCTTTGTTGGGCCCATGCAAAGCTCCCGGCGAAGACGAGGGCAAGGATGCTAAGGATCTTTTTCATGCTTGAAAATTACCGGAACTCGTATGGAACTCCTGTGACTTGAGTCAGCAACGTCTGGGGGGCGTCGAGGACCTTGGCGTTGCCGCGCACCTTGGGCGAAACCGGACCCTTGGCCTTGAAGTAGTCGCGCATCACGTCGTGCAGCGAGAACGGCTTGTTGGAAGCGTTTTTGACGCCTTTAATGCGGCAAAGCATGTCCATGGGGTCTCCGTCGCGTTCGCAGGCACTCATGCGGTACACGCGTGCGGGGTCCAGCGGCTTTTTGCCAATCGTGACCTTTTGAACGCGCTGTCCCTTAGGGGCGAAGGCCTTGAATTCCACGTTCATGCCGTTGAATTTAATGACCCATCCGCCAAAACGCTCGCTGGCTTTTTCGGCGAACACGTTGTGCAGTTCCTTCTCGAGCCACTCGAGAATTTGGGCTCCCGTGGCCTCGGCGACGCGCACGGGGCTGTCCACCGGAAGCATGTCAAACAAGTAGCCCGAGGTAATCGGAATGTTGCCGGTGTGGTCCGGAGTCGAACGGGGAGGGCAGAAGCGGAATCCGTTACTCAGCACCAAATCCACGTCGGGCATGCGCCAGCGAAGCGCGTCCGTAATCATCGTGTCAATCGTGTTTTCAATCACGAAGTAGCGGTAGAGCGGAACCTTTGAATACCCAATCACTTCGTTGATGGATGCGGCGAAGGGGGCTTCGTTGGCCTTCACCAGTGCGGCCACGGCGGCATCAGCGGGGAATTTTGCCGCTTCAAGCTCAACCAAGTCGTAGAGGTCGTGTACAAGTTTGCCGTCGCGGAACTTCAGCGTGAGCTTGCCCACAAACGAGCCGAAGGCTCCGGGCTCGACCACCTTGGCATAGGTGCATTGAATCGGAACCCGAACCCGCTCGTGCGTGTCGCCTCCGAGCACGTAGTCGACGCCTTCAGCTTGCGGGAGGTTGGCCAAGTTGATTTGCTGCGACAGCCCGAGGTGCGCGATGACCATGACGGCGGCGCACTTCTCTTGGTTTCGCAGCACGTCGACGTAGTGGGCGAGGTTTTCTTCAGGCAGCGTATAGATGATGCCCTTCGAGTAGTTGGGGGACTGGCGCACCGGAACCAAGTGGTCCGTGTAGCCGAGGAATCCGATTTTAACGCCTCCGACGTTCCACACGTGGTACGCGGGGAATACGAGTTCGCCACGCTTGCCGTCGCCCAAATCGTGGTACATGTTGGCGCAGACCTTGGGGGCGTGCAGTGACCCGAGCAGGTGCTGCATCATTTTTTTGTAGTACACGACCTCCCAGTTGCCGGGCAGGTAGAGGTCGTAGTCCAATGCGTTTAAAATTGGAACCATGGCTTCGCCGGTCGTCTTAACCGACAGTTCACTGCCCTGAAACATGTCGCCGGTGTCGATCAAAAAGCTGTGCTCGTGCTTGCTGCGCTCTTGCTTGAGGTAGGTCGCGAGGTGGGCGTAGCCTCCGGTTTGGCGGAACACGGATTTGCCGTCTTCCCAAAACAGTTCGTCGTGCGGGTGGATTTGGCAGTGTACGTCGGTGGTCTGAAGAATGGTCACTTCGAGGTCGCCTTTGGTGTGGTCGGCTGGGGCCTTCGTGTTTCTTTCGGCTTCGGAGCCGTGAGCGGCCAACGAAGTCAGGGGATTAAGAGCGAGGGCTCCTCCAAACAATCCTGCTTTTTTGAGGAATTCGCGGCGTTCGTTGTTCATTTCTTGGGATTCATGGCCTCGTACTTGGCCTTAATTGGGCCAAAAGGGCCGTATTTGTGTTCGGTTTCACTGAATCCGTCTGCAAATGGGCCAAACGGATGGTCAAACGGCTTTTTGGAGATGTCGGGCCAGTCCTGGCTGATGTCCTTTTTGGGGCGAGGTTGGCTGTTGACGTAGGCGGCCACGTCCCAAGCTTCTTCGTCGGTGAGAATTGGCGCGTCGTGGCTGGCGCCCAACGGCATGTTGTACTTGACATAGCCCGCAAAATTGCTCATGCGGTAGAGACCAGCGCCGTCGTTGTAGCTGAGCTTGCCCCAAAGCGGAGGGTAGGTGAATTCCTTGGTACCCTCAGCCCAAAGTCCTTGGCCGTCAGCCTGGTGGCAGCTTTGGCACTGGGCTTCGTACACGAGTTTGCCCTTGGTAGGGTCAATGGCTCGGTTGAGAAATGCAGGCTTTTTGAGGCCCACGCCTTCGGGCTGTTCGCCTTTAGGCACGTTCTTGCCCAAAAAGTTGATGTAGGCCACGATTGCACTCATTTCGGCGGAATTCGTGTCGAGCGCTTTGCCGTTGAGGCTGCGCTCAAAGCAGTCGTTTACGCGTTTAAAAATGTTTTCTACGGCTCCGGAACGGGCGCGGAACTTTGGGTAGGTCGAGGTCACCGCGGAGTAGTTGTTGCCGAAGATTTTGGTTCCGGCATCAAGGTGGCAGTTTTGGCAGTTGAGGCCGTTGGTGCGGTTCTTTTCAATGATTCCCTCTGGACCAAAGTACTTGGCAGTGTGGGCGATAAGGTCTTTGCCGTATTCGATTTGTTTTTTTTGCTCAGGGTCGCTGATGCTGCTGGTCGAGGGGGCGGTCCAGTAGGCCACGGCCGGCGCAGCCGGCGTGGCCTCTGTGACGGCGGCTTCCGGTTCCGGAGCCGTGACGCGCGCCCACCAGGCAGTCATCCACGGTTTGGGCTGTGTGAATACAACGACGTAGGCAAGAAGGGCTACAACAAAAAAGGAAAGAAAGACCGTGAGGTTAAAGAGTTGCCCCACGGTCTGCAAGAGCTTGGAGTCCTGTTCTGGATCTTGGTTGGGATCCTGCTTGGGTTGGTTTGGTTGTGAAGCCATGGCGAGCCGATCTAGAACCGATTAGTGCGGAAGTCGGTCGCGGACTTCGCCGTACAAGAAGGTTCCGACAATCGAGAAGAAGAAGACCACGAGCATCGAAAGAACGCCGTAGCCCACGCTTACGACCATCGGCCCAGGACATGCGCCGCCGAGGGCCCAGCCGAGTCCAAAGATGGTTCCGCCGATGAAGTAGCGGTAGAAGCCCATTTCTTTGGGGTTGAACTTAATGGGTTCGCCGTGAATGTCGCCGACCTTGAGTTTTTTAATGATCCACGTGCCGGCAGCGCCGAGTACGACGGCGGTTCCGATGATTCCGTACATGTGAAATGCTTGAAAGCGGAACATTTCCTGAATTCGGTACCACGAGAAGGCCTCACTTTTGGCCATCAGGATGCCGAAAAAGATTCCGACGAGGAGGTATTTGATGAAGCGCATGTTCTAAAAAATGAGGGGGTAGAGCAGGTGGGTCATGATGAGGCCTCCGGTGAAGAATCCGATCACGGCGATAAGTGAGGGCAGTTGGAGGTCCGACAGGCCGCTAATGGCGTGGCCCGAGGTGCATCCGCCCGCGTAGCGGGTTCCGAATCCGACGAGGAGCCCCGCGACGGCGAGGATGAGGAATCCGCGGAGCGTCAGCACATTCTCCCACGCGAATAATTCGTCCGGTTGAACGCCCGAAGCAGAGGTGCTCGGGTCTCCAAAGCCCAGCGCAGCTAGGTCGTTGATGGTCGCTTGCGAAATTTGAACGGCCTCACCGTGGTTCATGTAGGTGTTGGCGAGGTAGCCTCCGATGATGGCTCCGACCAAGAAGATCAGGTTCCAGATTTCTTTTTTCCAGTCGAAATCAAAGAATTTGACCCGACGGCGCGAAGCAATGGCGCACAGGGTGCGCAGGTTGCTTGAGAATCCAAAGCTGCGCCCAAACAGAATGAGGGCGAACATGGTGACCGAGATGGCGGCTCCTGAGAACCACCACGGCCAAGGGTTGATGAGAAATTCCCACATGATTCCGAATAATTAGTCGATGAATTGCTTGATGTCCTGCCAGGTTCCGCCGTTGGTGACGTTGGTGATTCCGGCTTGAGCTAAGATCGCTTTGGCCATTCCGCTGCGGTTTCCGCTACGGCAAAAAACAACGATGTGGTCTTTGCCAGAAAACTCTTCGAGGCGGTCTGCAACTTCATCCAACGGGATGTTGATAGATGCATTCACGTGGCCCGATTCAAATTCTTCGGGGGTGCGTACATCAACTAAAAAGGCGCCAGCTGAAATCAATTCGGTCATGGTAACGGGTGATAAAGGTTTAAGTCAAAACTAAAAGGTCCTCCAAGGTAGCAATGTGACTGATATCACTTTGAACTTTGAGCAGGGCTGCGGAACTTTTCAACCGCCAACCGCGTTGAAACGGGAATACCGAACTCTAAATGCTTATTAACGAACTATCAGAAGCTGATATTGACCGGGTTATCGCCATGGCCTGGGAGGATCGGACTCCGTTTGAAGCGATTTACGCGCAGTTCGGATTGCGCGAAAACGACGTTAGAGCCCTGATGCGCAAGCATATGAAGGCATCGTCCTTTCGAATGTGGCGCGAACGAGTCACGGGTCGCAAGACCAAGCATCTGATGCTAAGAGACTTTGAAAAAGGTCGCTTTAAGAGCAGCAACCAACGCTTTAGTTAGCCTCGCTTTTTGCGCTGGGGCGCCACGTGCATTTCGAGAATTCGGTTTTTTTCGGCGCGGACTTCGGGGCGCTTTTTTGCTCCGTACAAGCGAATTCGAGCGTCACGAAGGGCCGTAGTGAGGTTCACGAGCGGTGCGGGGTAGTCGGTTCCGAATTGAAACCCATAGCCCACGCAGTCGATTTCAGTCAGCATCCAGGGGGCAGCGCGAAAGGGCATGGGCAGCGGAGCGAGTTCAGGAACCCAGCGTTCAAGGAACGCGCCGTGGGGATCCTGCTCCTCGGCCTGCTTGACGGGGTTGTAAATGCGGACGGTGTTGACGCCCGTAACCGCGGCCTGCATTTGAAGCTGGGGGTAGTGAATGCCAGGTTCAAAATCGAGGAATTGCTGCGCAAGGTGGGCGCTCAGGTCCTTCCAGTTAAGGTTAA
>Ga0315907_10004774_pt1 | contig 15053 bp, 14 predicted proteins | sample LakEriMetagenome_3_FD_203525 | JGI IMG/M metagenome (GOLD analysis project Ga0315907, IMG submission 203525) | Freshwater fungal communities from buoy surface, Lake Erie, Ohio, United States - Buoy 12 MA123 | ecosystem: Environmental > Aquatic > Freshwater > Lake > Lake biofilm | place: USA...
CATGGGCACCTCTAAGCTTTAAATGAGCAAAGCTCAGGCCATTTATTGATTGAATTTTCAGTCTGTTAGAGGCTTTTGAGTGTCAATCCTTCCTGAGGTGACTAAATCCTAGGCATGGCCCTTCAATTTTTGTCCCGACCCTGATAGCTTCAGGATTCATTTAAATCCCTAAGGAAGTTTTATGCATTCATTTGAGAGCCATATACGAAATGTTCCAGATTTCCCAAAGCCCGGGATTCTTTTTAAAGATATTACTCCCTTACTTCAGGAGAGATTTCATGAAGTCATCGAGGCCATGGCCAGCACTATCAAGTGGGAAGAAATCGATTACGTCATCGGGATTGAGTCTCGAGGTTTTATTCTGGGTGCTGCGATGGCCACGCTCAAAGGTAAAGGATTTATTCCTGTCAGAAAAAAAGGAAAGCTTCCCCCACCAGTCATCGCTGAAACCTATACTCTGGAATATGGCACTGACACGCTTGAAATGATTGTGAATCAAAAACCAGGTCGAGTGGTCCTTGTTGATGATGTTCTGGCCACTGGTGGAACTCTTAAGGCGGTCATGAATTTATGCCAAAAGAACCAATTTGATGTTAAGGCCCTGTCTCTTCTCATTAACCTGACTTTTTTGAATAAGTTTACCGAAGAAGGCTATCCGGTTCATTCAGTCCTCAATTACTAATCACTTTTAAACCGCCCAAAATAGATTACACTTTTATGTATGTGGATTATTTTGGGTCTTCTTCTCACTTTACCTAGTTTTGCGCTCGAATCTTTTGAGCGATTAAAAAATGTCAAAATTCTAAAGGTTTTAGATCGCAATATCATTTTTATTAACCGTGGGCTTGAGGATGGTATTAAAATTCATGATCATGCAAAGCTCTCTCAAGAAGAGGGTGGCTATTCGGCCAGGGCCATTTGCCTTAAGACCAAGGCCAATGAATCCTATTGGAAACTTTACCGAATTCCCTACTCAGAAACCATTTCAAAAGATCTAAGCTACACACTCGTCGGAATGGGTGATCAAGAAATTCCCTCATCAGAAGCCAAATTAAGAGATCAAATCACAAAAATAAATGATCCAAGTGATGATAAAAAAACTGAAGCAACTCCAGATCCCTTTAGTGTAAAGAGTGATTTACCAGAAAAACTGACTGAGAGAGATTTAATCGAAACAATAGGACCTGAGCGCCGCAAACTCTTTGTGGAACAGGCCCTTAATCAAGATCAAATGCGCAGAGACCTAAAAGACTTTAGAGTTTCGCTTTATGCTTCTCCCTTTGTTAGGCAATCCATCAATGATGGGCAAAGCTATCGCTTAGGTGCACGGGCCGGAAACGTTGCTTCGAAATATCGTTTGAGTGGACAATTTGAAGCTCAAGAGACTCAACTTAAAGATCCTCTCACTAAAGAACAGGTCTCGACTAAAACACATCAGGGACAAGCGCAATTTGTCATTCATCGTTTAAGTGATTCCATTTCTTCTATAAGTCTTATTAACTATAATTCTCAATACTTTAGTGAGTTAGGAACACCTCAATCACACTGGCAGATTGGCGTCCTTGGTTTTACTTGGCATCTTTTTGAAAATAAAACCTGGGAGTACTTTGATCTGAGCTACATTCCTCTCTATGATATTCGAACGACTGAGAGCTTTTTAATCTCGGGTAACAAAATATCTGAAAAGAAAAATGGACTTCGTCATGGCCTTCGCCTCGGGGTGAAGAATAGAATTAATGAACGAGTGGCCTTTGAAAATCTTTTATGGGTAAGACCTTTCCAGGAACTTGCTTCTTGGGAAATGGACTCTAGTAATCTAAATCTTGTGAATGATTTAAAACTTATTTTTAATCTTTCTGGAAATCTCTTCTTTGATTACAATTTGATTTATCAATACGACAAACTTTGGAAAACCCAAAGTGGGCTCCCTTCTTCAAATACCATCAACTCAGTAAATTTAAGATACGACTTTGATCTTTAAAGACGAGTCAGCCAAATAAGAAATTCTTGATTACCGCTTTTTCCCTCGATCGGAGAAATTAGACTTTGATGATGTTTCCAGCCATGAGTCTCAGAAAACTCAATCACTTCCTTCAAGATCTGATCCCTGAGTTTTTGATCTTTAACCACGCCATCTTTGGGTAATCTCTCAGGGCCCGCTTCAAATTGAGGTTTGACGAGAGCAATCAAAAAAGCGCCTTGCTTCATCAGAGGATAGAGAGAGTCCAGAACCTTAGTCATAGAAATAAAAGACAAATCCATCACGGCCCCATCCACAAGTTCTGGCAGGACCGAGAGATCTTTGATATTCATTCCTTCAAGATTAATGACTCGAGAATCCTCACGAAGTTTTTGGGCCAGTTGATCATGACCGACATCAATCGCAAAAACTTTTCTGGCCCCATGTTGGAGTAAAACTTCTGTGAATCCACCGGTGCTGGCCCCCACATCCATGAGCGTAAGGTCTTTCACTTGAAGGGGAAAAACCTCGAGGGCCTTTTCTAATTTAAAAGCACCACGCCCCACAAAGAGGGGAGATTTTATTTCAATCTGATCTTCTGGGCTAATGAGTTCTGAAGCTTTCTGCAAGACAGTTCCATTAACGACAACATCACCTTTTTCAATCAAACTTTTGGCCTGAGAGCGCGAAGCCACCAATTTTAAATCAGCGAGAATTTTATCGGCACGATCTTTTAGCATTCAATCTCACCTTCAAAACATTTAAAAACTTCACCTGAATAAAAAACTTTATCACCTAATAAAACATTCTGATTTCCACCTTTTGTTTTTAACTCAACATCTCCCTTCCATCCAAGCCAGTGTGAAAGGGCCAAGGCCGTGGCCGTGAGACCCGTCCCACAAGAGAAAGTTTCATCCTCTACACCACGCTCATAAGTGCGAGCGTAGGCGATTTGGGAATCCTTATTCATGACTTCCACAAATGTTACATTAGTTCCTTTAGGAAACATGGGGTGGTAGCGATAAAAAGAACCAACTTTTTTCACATCAATTTTTGAGGCTTCAGAAACTAGAAAAACCAGGTGAGGGACACCAGTATTGATATAAAAAGAATGGGTAAAATCCTTGAAAATCGATAGATCATAAATGTTCTGGTCTTTAATCTCTGACATTTCCAACGCAAAACTTTTATCTTTTCTAAAAACGGGATAAACCGCATTCATGGTTTCAATCAGGTAAGAATCTTTTTTAACTTTTTGGAGGTGATCAAAATAAGTGGCCAGGCAGCGCAGACCATTGCCACACATCTCAGCTTCAGATCCATCCGCATTAAAAATTCGCATCCGAGCATCGGCTTTTTCTGAAGTCTCGAGCAGCATGACTCCATCGGCACCGACACCGAAATGACGATGACAAATCTTCTGGATAAGTTGAGAAGTTAAATTAACTTTTCCCTGAAAAATGACAAAATCGTTTCCATTTCCAGAATATTTAACAAAAGTGTGCTTGTTCATGATCCAAGTATAAGAATTCTAAGGGCCCGCGTCAAAACTTTAGCAAGAGAGCTTATTGGCAGAAGGGGCCACTTCAAGTAAATTATTAGTTCCTTTCGTGGGACTATAGCTCAATTGGTTAGAGCTCCCGGCTCATAACCGGGTGGCTACAGGTTCAAGTCCTGTTAGTCCCACCACTTATTTTCTAATTACAACTTTTTTCCTCAGTTATGGAAGTCTTTGGCCACTTCCATATCAACCATGCCCAAAATGGAAGGCAAGCTGTTACAGCTATTAATTGCGTAGTACCTTCAAATGAAATGTTAATAGCCATATGAATGATGAGTGCCCACATCAAAGACTTTGTTCTTTCAGTCACTTTCAACATGACATAAGAAAAGAAACTGCAAAAAATTATAAACCCGCACACTCGTATAATCATTGTTAGCAATGGTCCTTGAGTTGTTCGATTAGTGAAATGCCATAATTCCCACAACACTCCTATTGCCAAAGATTTTTTTATCGGTGACTCAATCTTTAAATGATTCTGTAGCCATCCTCTCCATCCAAGCTCTTCACCTAAGTGAGTAATGAGTCCAAAGGTAAAAAAAATGTTCCAAGGAGTTGCGGGAGAAATAATCACCATTGAGATTACGAAGATGAGATAAGCTATTAAACTATAAAAGATGCTCGTTCCAAAAAAAGTTATAGTTCTTTTACTCGTTCCAAATAAATAAAAACAAATAATAGCAGCTAGTCCTGGTCCCCACATGTAAGGCCAGCTTTTAACGTAAGCAGGTATGCTAAGAGCCTTCCAACTTTCAGGATGGATATCCCGCCACCAAAAAAATGGCCAACTAAAGGCGCAGGCCAATAGATAATAGAGCGAGACTTTTTTCCAGGACTGAATTGTTGAATACATTTAAAAAAATTTAGTTCAACTATTAGTGCAAAGCAACTTAGAAATTAAAACCTTTTAAAATAATGTCCCGTATTGTCTTGGCATGCCACTTACCTTGACCTCAAAGGCTTTTTAAAAAATCTTGGACTTAGGTATAAAGCGAAGGTATTGAAATTCGTCTCGTAATCTAATTCAATTTTCATTTCTTAAATTTCTGTAAGCTCAATGACTCTAGGTTGATTGATTTAATTATTTTTCCAACATGAAATATCACATTTAAGATCTCTGATACTACTTATCATTGCCCTTTTTCTCCTTTATGTATTTCACAAAATCTCATGAGGAAGCATTATGGATGATGAAAGAAAACTTATAGAAATCACTAATCGGATCTTCATCATGAATGATCAAAAAGTTATGCTAGATCGCGATTTGGCAGAACTCTATGGCATAGAACTTAAAGCGTTAAACCAAGCCGTCAAAAGAAATCTTGAACGCTTTCCATCTGATTTTATGTTTCAACTAAGTTCCCATGACTTAGATAACCCATGGTCACAAATTGTGACCATGCATAGCTTAAGTGATCGAAACTACATGAAAAGAAACAAGCCTTATGTATTTACCGAGGCTGGATCCTTTGCTTTATCTTTCATACTGAACTCAGACAAAGCTGTTGAAATGGGCCAGTTTATTATAAGGGCTTTCACCCATCTTCGAAGATTTGTTTTAAAGAATGAAAATTTAATGATGGAGCTAAAAAATAATGATCACCTCTCTAAGACATTTTCAAACTTTGAAAAAAGAATCGAACAAGATTTGATCGTTTTGTATAAGAATAATTCGGTAAAGGACAAAAGACTGAGCACGATTGAAGAGAAAATTAGAAAGATTGAACTTCAGTTACAGTCGAAGTGAAATGTCTCTGACAGTTTTTGCGTGCCATTTTCCATCACTACTCCTTGTAGAGATTTTCCATAAATTAAGTGTGTCAGCAATAACTTGATAGCTCATTCCTCTTTGTCTCATCTGTTCAATCTTTACTTTAAGTGACCTTTGTTCATTTTTGGATGATTCTTTAATTGCAATTCCGGCCTGAATTAACTTTTTCCTCACTGTCGCTTTACAACATCCCAAGTCATCAGAAATGCGTCTGAGGCTCCACTGTCTTTTCAGGTATAAATCAGTGAGGAAACTCACGTTCTCATAAGGTTTTATCCATCTGTATGGAATGATTTCAGCAACTTCGATTGTGAGGAAAAAAGGTTGTGACAGCGAATCAAGTGGCCCACCACTACTAAGTTAAAAAAACAATCAAAAAAATTGAGAAAGAACTAAGGTCTACGGACAAAGCTTTCCTTTGAGTTGGCGGATTTGTTCTGAAACATCTTTGGTGTATTTATTCAGGATATAAGTTCCCTCCCCCATCCCTTTCACAGGATAAGACGAAACTCTCGTTGCACCACTCAGGCCATCGACAAAATACTTTTTAGGTAAATAGGCCGTGTTATCGTTTTGATTCGCTGTGGTCTTCTTAAGAAAATTCTTCAGGCTCTCTTTTTCAGATTCACTGGCATTGACGTGGCCGTATTTTTGGAGAGGATAATCTTTGCAGTTGGTACAAAATTCTTCCGAGAAATCGAGAAAATTTCCTTCTTGATCAAATTTGAGGGTGGTGGCGAAGGGGTGGCAACTTCCAGAGCATCCAGGAACTGAAAAAACGGGAAAATAAAGCTGACCATCTTTGCAATGTAACTCTTTATTCTCAGGAGCCTCTTCATCTTTGCGCACATTATCTTTCAGGATAGTGGTTTTGATCCCACTTAATTTTGTCCCAACCTCAAGTCCCGTATTGGCTAAGCTCATTAGCGCATCTGGTGGACAATCAGCTGGAGTTTCACCATCAGAAGATAAAAGGGCACTTAGAGGAGCTGGCTTAAATTCTGAGCCATCTGGGCAGCTTTCTCTAGATCTCTCATCCTTATAAAAAGAACGGGATCTTTTTAACTGCTCCTCAGTAAGATAATCTTTTGCGTAATCAGCTTCAGAAAATGAAGCATCTCTTTCAAACATCAAGCACGCAAAAAGCATTTTTTTAATCATCGCCTTATCTTCTGGAGCGACACCATTTTTTGTCAGATCAGGGGGCATTTCATGGGGCATGACATCTTTTAAAAAATAGTCTTTGAGCTGAACTGGTAAATTGCCATCGACTTTAAAAAGTCCTCCCTCTTGATGAGGGTTATGGCAACTACTACAGTTCATGGCATTGCCAATGAGACTTTTTAATTTCTTTCTTCCATTTGATTGTTTAAATTTTTCAGACTTCAACTGGAGGGCAGGATTTTCTGGCAAACACTTTTCTAAAACCTGATCTCTTTCAGGGTCATCAATCGGTCTGATGGGGCCAATGGGAGTTCCTAATATTTCTCGATAATCTTTGTTAAAAGTTTCAACATAGCGATTAAGTCCTGGATCAAAGGTGACAAAATCAGCTTTCTCAAAAGAACCATACCGTTCATTGAGTTTTGACTCTTCTTGCTTATCTTGTGGAGAAATTTTCGAAGCATCACTGGTAATCTGAATCGGTCCCTTCGTGTGACACTGAAAACAATTTTCCCCACTTTTACGATAACCGACATTTACATTATCTCCGAGATACTCACGCCAATAGTCCCCAAGAAATTGAATCGGTTTTTCTAATTTTTCGCCAGTTCTTGGATCCTTGTCACAAATGGCAAATGAAGCAAACTGTTTATTCGTGCGTGGAGCACTACCCGGCAGGGAGATCACATATGTTCGATTACAATTTCCATCATTGATATTAATAATTAATCTTTCAGTCTTTTTATCTAAAGGAAGACCTGGATGAATGGTATTATTTTTATAAATAATAGGATCTTTCCCCTTCAAGGATTCTTTTAACTTGGCGATGGTTTGATCCACTTCACTCGGTTCAGAAAGCCCTTTCAAAATTTCTTGATCATTTATTTCTGGAGGAATGGATTCTAGCCCAATCGCTGAGGAATTATTTTTATAAAAATCTTCATTTGAAACTGGGAGCTTATTATCGTGTTTTTCAGAATCAATCTTGTCTAGCAGTCGATCTTTCCTCCAGTCTTCCAAACAAATTTCAAGGGCGGGATCTTTCACTTCTGCTAGACAGCGCTCTAATTCAACAGGAATGAGAGCCTTATTCATCTTGAGAATTAATTTACTAAGTCGACTATTAAATTCAGCACCGGCATTAAACTCTTTGTTATTTTTTATCTCACTAAGGCAGGAGCTTTTTTGAGCAATAAAGGGAACAACACCAGTTGAACTTGAAGCCCCTTTTGCTAGAACTCCTAGGTCTAAATTTCCTATTTGTTCAGAACTTGAGTTGTAGCATTTTTTTAAATATTTCCCTAAGTCCTTATCACCAGCTGCTTTTTTTAAATATCCTCGATCATCTTCGGGATCATTCATTCCATAAAAACTTTTTGCATCTGCATCCAGAATTTTTGAAAGATTGATGCCTTCAAGTAATCGATTTTGACTATCCGGATTTTCTTTTTTTAGATCTTCCCATTCTTGCATATTCTGAGGACAGACAGCAAAACTCTGCTGAATTTGAAGGAGCAATAAAATGGTGGTTATTCTCATCTTGAACATAATGAACTTATCGTCATTTATGATTTTTTATGAATGCAAAATATGACTTATGCCTTGCTTAAAACACCTCTGCTCTAGATAATGAAAATGATGATAAATTTTTTCCTTTCTCTCATCCTCATCTTGATGTGCTCTTGCTCCCATTGGGCGCTTAAAGATAATCTAACCCTCCGAAATATCGAAGGCAAAGCCTTTGGATCGACTTGGGAACTCAAGTACTCTGATGGTGCCTCTCGAGAAAATCTAAAGACCGATATCGAAGACTTTCTGAGGGATTTTGATCAAGAGTTTTCTACCTACCGGCAAGATTCAATCATCTCACAATTTAACCAGCTCCCTCCCCAAGAGCGGCTTAAAGTATCTTCTCGGTTCATCAAACTCCTCAAAATGGCCCAAGAGTTTCACCTCCAAACCCAAGGAGCTTTTGATCCATCCATGGGTGAAACCATTCGCCTCTGGGGATTTGGTGGAGGTCAATCAGGATCCATTCCATCTGAGAAAGATTTAAAACTTGCTCAAAGTCACTCTGGGATGAAGGCTATCCAATGGGATGAATCAAGTCATGAGGTATGGAAAACTCACTCACTTATCCTAGACGTAAATGCCTTTGCTCCAGGTTTTGCCGCAGATCTTTTGGCCCAAGATTTAGAGCATAGAGGAATTAAAAATTTTGTTCTCAATGTCGGTGGGGAGATTTTATTTCGTGGAAAAAAACAAGGTCATGAATCATGGGTGGCCGGTATTGAAACTCCCGACGAAGAAAAAGAAAATGACGTTTTTCTTGCTTTTAAGATCTCCAATCTTGCTCTTGCAACTTCAGGAAACTATCGTCAGTTTCGAATTGATCAGGGACTAAAAAAATCTCACATTATAAGTCCTTTTAACCATAGACCACTTCAAGGAGAAATTATTTCGGCTTCCGTCATTGCTCCCACGGCTGCTCAGGCAGATGCCTGGAGTACAGCTCTCATGGTTCTTGGGGAAAAAGGAATTCCTTTGGCAGAGATTTTAGGCTTAAAAGTGATCCTGATTAAGAAAACGTCTAGTGGGCAATATAAAAAGCTAAAGGCCCCCTCCTTTGAAAAATACCTTAAAATTAATAAGTTAACCCCCTAAATCTTAAGCAAGACTTAAAAGCTCAAGTTTTTTCAAGTTTTTCACGAAAAGAGATTTGTTTAACTCTATGAGGTCCACATGTCTTTTATCAAATTGACCACTATCATGCTTCTGATGTCTCTCTCGCTGAATGCTTTTGCTCTCACATGTGCCGGCGAAGGAAAATCTATCGCCATCTACCCTGGAGCCCCGGAATGTTGTCCTGGGCTTGAATTACAACCTCCACCTCCAGGAATGCTTGGTACGGCCGGAAAGTGCGTGAAGAAAAAAAAATGTGCTGGCGAAGGAAAATCCATCGCCATCTATCCTGGTGCTCCGAAATGTTGTTCAGGCCTTGAGTTGCAACCTCCTCCTCCAGGAATGCTTGGTACGGCCGGAAAATGTGTCATGAAAAAAGAATGTGCTGGCGAAGGAAAATCGATAGCTATCTATCCAGGTGCTCCGAAATGTTGTTCAGGACTTGAGTTGCAACCGCCACCTCCAGGAATGCTTGGAACCTCCGGAACATGTGTGGCCCACCGATTTCCACCAGCTCCAGAGGTTAATGATTCACGCCTTCAATTAAAAGAACTTGGCCCAAGAAAACAATCTGTAAAACCAACTTCAAGCGTGAAATCTAAACAGGAATAATTTTTGAAAATATTCTTTGCGATTTTACTATCGCTTAATATGCAAAGCGCCCTCGCCTTTGAGGGCCTTTTGCAAGATTTAAAAATCCCTGATAGTGACGAGACTTATACCAGTAAAAACCACGAACTTTACTTTGATATTTTTTGTCCCTGCAATGATTTTGATCCAGCTCTTGTCAATGAGGCCAAAGAAATAACTTTTAAATCAATTTCAAAAGATAACAAAGCTAAGCTTGCTTCTCTATTTTTAAAACCTTTTATCGGTAGAAAAAGTAGATCGCTCCAAGAAAAACGTGATACCTTCCAGAAACTGATGCAAAAGAAGAGTAGTCTGATTAAATTAAGTGCTATTGGACTTCGCTATATCTATCTCGATGCTATATTTAGAACACCACTCGGAGAAAAAATATCTGGATTAAAAGTCCCTCAAGATCTTCACAATTTTCAAGATGATATTGTTAATCAATTCTCCTCTCATACACTACCTTCTTTTAAAAAAGGTCATCTAGAGATTGTAGAAAATGAATTACAAGTTAAGAACAAAGAAATCGATTATCTCATTGTTGGCTCTGGACCTGCAGCAGCAGTACTAGGTTATGAGCTCGTTCATAAAGGTTATACTGTCGTCATGATTGAGCAAGGTCCCTTTGTGGTCCCTCACTCCGTCAAGACGACTCAAGTTCCAGAGCTAAAAGAAAATAAAGGCTCAAGGCTTGCCAAGGGTTCAGGTATAATTATCAAAAATGGTCAAACAGCAGGCGGCGGAACAACCGTCAACATTGACCTTGCCTTTCCACCAACTGAGGAATCGGTTAGATTTCGTATGAATCAGTGGATAAATGAAGGAAAGGTAGATCCGAACCTTTTCAGTGAAAAAAATATTTCAAACGCCTATGAGTGGGTCAAAAAGAAGATAGGGACAAGAGAGCTTGGTGAAAGTGAGGTTAATCCCAATAATCAAATACTTTGGGAGGGAAGTCTCCAATTAGGTTCCATACCAAAAAGATATCATCTCAATAGAGAATATGGGACACATAAAAAACTTGGGGCCTTAGAGAAACTGATTATTCCCGCTATGCTTCACAAGAAAAATCCGCTGACTTTTTTATCAGAAGTTCAGGTCGAAAAAGTCCTCTTTAATAAAAATCATTCTGAAGCTATTGGACTGAAATGTAATCGTGCTAAATCGTGGCCTCTTGAAGGCAAAATAAATAATCTCCATGATGAAAATCTTCCCCAGAATAAGTCTTTTACGATCAAGGCGAGAAATATCATTCTTTCAGCAGGTAGTTTGGGAAGCTCAGTGATCCTTCAAAAATCATCAAATCACTTTAAAAATTCAGGCAAGGGTGTCATCTTTCATCCATCAATGGCGGTGCTTGGAGTCTTTGATAAAGAAATTAAAAATCAAGAAGGACTCACAACCTCAGTCTTTAATGATTCTTTTGTCACCAACAAGAAAGAGGGTTATATTTTTGAGTCTGCCTCGGCCTATCCTTGGACCATTGCAGGCGGAATATATGGGCAAAACATTCAAGAGACTTTTGATATCATGAAAAATTATAAATCCATCGCAGGATTTGGTATCATGCTCGTTGATTCTGTGAACCAAGAAAACAAAGTGGAAGTAAATCTCTTTAATAAAGTGAAGGTCCACTACAAACTATCAATCAATGACCAAAATCGCCTAAAAAGTGGTCTGCTGAAGGCGAGTGAAATGATGTTTAAGGCGGGAGCCAATAAAATTATTGTTCCAACCTTCGAGGACAAAAATATTTTTTCGAGCCTGAAAGAAGCTCAGGCAACAATCAAAAATTTAAAATTTAAAAAGTTTCAGAATGCTATAACCTCTGCTCATATGCAATCAACAAATAAAATGGGAGGTGACCCTGAATCAAGTGTTATTGACCACCAATTCAGGGTTTGGAATTATTCAAATTTTTTTATTGTAGACGGAAGTCTTTTTCCAACTTCAGTAGGGGCCAATCCCATGCAATCTATTTACACCATGGGAAAAATTTTTGCGGATTCTATTCCTCATAAACAATAACAACTGTATCCCAAGAATTTATTTTTTCATCTAACATCTCACCCGTTTTACGCTCAACTTGATTAACTTCAACCAAATTATTTATGATTCTATTTCGGCCTTCAGATTCATTTAATATTTTAAACTGCCCAGCTCCACTACCTTTTCCAGACTCCATCACCTTCTCTCTAATCAGTTTAGAGACTTCGAGTTTTGTTCTCACACATCCGCCTGAAGCTCTGGTGCCAAGCTCTGGATAGTGAGACGTGCCTGTAGCATGGACGGCTATACCACCGATGAAAAATACGGCATTTGGCATAGGTGCTTGCCAAGTGTAAGACATGTAATCTCTATAAACTTTGGTTGGTCGAAAAAAACCTTTAGGGGTTGTTGAAAAATAAACTCGGCCAGATTTTGCTTTCTCTTCTTTTTCTCGACCCGTAGAAATTTTTTCTTTGAGGATTTCAACTCCATTTTCAAATACACGCATAGTCTGAGCGTCAGGTCCCTTGGAGGCCTTATTAACTGCAATCACGAGGCGGTTATTTTGAACTGCTCTCTCTACACCTTCACTATTTAATCCAGGAGTGACAACTGCTTTCATTTCACTCATAACGTATTCTTCTAAAGGCATCATTCCGTCTGAGAGGGCCTCTTGATCTGTTAAAGCAAAAGCTGCTCCAGAAAAACTGAGAGCTAAAAATGATCCTAAGATTAATTTAATTTTATTTGAACTTGCACCCATGTCATGCTCCTTAATTTAATTAAGGTCATTCTAGGATAGAAAAGTAAGGGAGTGTGAAGAATTGAAAATTAGTCATGGACCGACAAAATAATAGACAGAGAATATTTTAGGGATAGCGAATAAATTCTTTCAGTTTTCCTAAACTGCCAAAATCTTTGGAACTTTCCTTATTGAGAAGATGTCCACCAAAAACCATCACTTCCATTCCGCACCCCTCATCTCGGCGAGAATTTTTAAAGCTTATTTTGGTTCCCTCAACAACTAGATTATTTGACTTTATTTTGATTTCTAATTGAGAATTTTTATCATTCATATCCGCTGGGATGTGAATTTTTACGTTAACCTGATCTTCTTCAACTCCAAGATCTTCCAGCTTTGAAAGGGCAAGATTTTTAGATCTTTCGACCAAAGATTCTAAGCGCTCCTTACCTTCAGTGGATTTAAAAAATTCTTTTGCCGTACAAAGAGTCCCTGCATTGACCTGGGAGCTAAATAAGCCTAAGAACATTAAAAATCTCATCATAAAATTCTCTCCAGCCTCTATATGAGCAATTTTGAGGCCATCTCATCAAGACTTAAGACCTTAAAATTATTAATAACACAGGCGCTTATCTTTTTGACAATTTTCCCTATCGTCAACCTTATGGGCGCTTTTTGTTTGGCTTATCATAAGGGCGTTTTTCTCGCTGCCTCTCAAGCCTTTGCTCTTTGCGCTCTTCTCTTTGTCTCATACGATCTAGACTATTCATCCGACGTTTTCCAATCTCTCTCATTTTTTGTCTTTTTTGACGATTTTCACGGCGCTGTTTTCTTATTTCTTCTCTCGCCAGGAACCTAGGATTCTCAGTATTTTTTAACTTAAATTGTCGGCGCTTGAATGAGCGATTTTTCCGATTAAAACGAAAACCTTCATTCGCCTTAACAATTTCAGGAACAAATGTTTGGACATGAGGGGAGCTCACCTCAACAGCTCCTTCAACAACATCAAGATCAAAATCATCCCCAGACTGAGAAACTTCAAATTCAGTACCTCGAACAGCAAAAGCGACGTCTTTGGTTTGAATTTTATGATCAATTTCTAATTTATCATCTGAAAGAATTTGGACACGTATCATGCCCTTGAAGAACTCTATAATGGTCTGGCTTTTTTCCGTATCATTTAAATCCTGTATGAGATTTTGAGTTATTTTAATGGTGGAATTTTTTGAAAGCCTATATTGTCCAGTTGGATGGAAAAGCAAATTTAAAACGGAGTCTTCAGAATGAATTTCATCTCCCACATTTAATTCTAAGTCTTTTTTTAAATTGATCTTCTCTTGAGACCTTAGGAGATAAGCTGATTGTTGGCCATAAATCTCAGTCACTCTGCCAACTTCAGCCCAACAAAAAGTGATAAGGAAAATTTGAAAAAGAATTCCTAAAGACAAATGGACCTCTCCGTAAAAAATATAAGTTTATTTTCGCCGGATAAATCTAGATTGACAACTTTCAGAGCTTAATAATTTTCAGTCAAAAAATCATCCCCTTGCCAAGGAAAAATTGAGATTTTCTCATAAACCATAGGCGTAGGATGACCTAGTTGATCAAACATTCTGGCCACAAAGCGGTCCTGAAATTTTTTAGCATTCTTGATATTTGTTGTCTGATTCAAAATAGCAAAAGGTAGCTTTTCAGTCATTAAGAGTGCCCCGGCCAGGGTCGAAGCATGCATGAGTGTTCCTGTTTTAGACAGAACGGCCTCATGAGTCTCTGGATAATTAAGAAAGCGCTCCCGAAAAGAACCTAGGTCCTTTCCGCCGTTAACCGCTAACACATCACTGAGGTCGAGATCATGTTTTTTTAAACTTCTTATTAAGAGGTCCACAATTTTTATCACTGTTCTACAACTCGCAAGATTATCTTTTCTAGTATCTCCCTTTTTCACTGGTAGACCTGAACCGTTATAAATTTTGATGGTATCAGAATTGATCTGAGCTTCTAGAATGAGTTGATTAAATGACTTAATTTTCGAAGCCTCGTTAAAAATATTTTGCGCCAAAAAATTTTTAGACATGACATTCATGGCTTTCAATAAATGGTGCAGAGGTCGAGAGCGATGAATCAAAATTTGCGGAGAGCTATTGGCAAGAGGATTTGATTCTTTTAATTCTATCGATTGAACGATTAAAGAGGGTGGTGAATTTTTATCCATCTCCACTCCCTCCTCAGCAGCAAATTTTGAGATGCTGCCCCATTTCTGTTTCACCAAAGGAATACTTTTTGCATTGAAATAGGCCTGCAGACGTGACCTGGTGTCTGCTCCAGTTATTTCTTGATGGGTCTGAAGGGAAATATCATAAAATTTAAATTGAGAGTCAAAAGTCAATGTCTTGAAGTTTTTAAAGCCCCTTTCATTCAAAGCTTTCATCAGGATCAACATTTTTTCTTCTTCAAAATAAGGATCTAAAGAGCCACTGATGTGAACCCTATCCTCACTTATATAAATTTTTGTTTCGTACTGTTTTTTTAAATCTAGAGTTTCTGAGGCACA
>Ga0315907_10004775_pt1 | contig 15052 bp, 9 predicted proteins | sample LakEriMetagenome_3_FD_203525 | JGI IMG/M metagenome (GOLD analysis project Ga0315907, IMG submission 203525) | Freshwater fungal communities from buoy surface, Lake Erie, Ohio, United States - Buoy 12 MA123 | ecosystem: Environmental > Aquatic > Freshwater > Lake > Lake biofilm | place: USA...
TCAATCTCATTAAAAGAAGGAGAAGAAGCATTTTTAAAACAAGCTAAATTGGTTCGTCGTTATGGCGCGGCAGCTGTAGTTATGGCTTTCGATGAAGTGGGTCAGGCCGATACAGTGGAACGAAAGGTAAGCATTTGCAAAAGGGCCTACGATTTGCTTATCCAAAAGGTAGGATTCATTCCCGAAGATATCATCTTTGATCCAAATATTTTTGCCGTAGCTACGGGTATTGAGGAACATAATGATTATGCGATACATTTTATTGAAGCTACCCGACAGATAAAAAAACTTTGCCCAGGTGCTAAAGTGAGTGGCGGAGTAAGTAATATTTCTTTCTCCTTCAGAGGAAATGAAGTGGTCAGGGAGGCAATGCATACCGCATTTCTCTATCACGCCGTTCGTGCAGGTATGGATATGGGGATTGTAAATGCCGGGATGATGGATATTTATTCCAATATTGAACCCGATTTACTTGAAAAGGTGGAAGATGTTCTTTTTAACAGAAGACCCGATGCAACAGAACGATTAACTGATCTGGCCGTATCCCTTAGAGGTGATGCAGGAAAGTCGATTCAGAAAGATCTCTCCTGGAGAAATCAATCCGTAAATGAAAGACTTAAATATGCCTTAGTAAAGGGAATTACAGACTATATTGACGAGGATGTTGAAGAGGCACGAACGCAAGTAGCTGAACCTTTGTCTGTTATTGAAGGCCCTTTGATGGATGGCATGAATTATGTCGGTGACTTATTTGGTGAAGGTAAAATGTTTCTTCCGCAAGTAGTTAAAAGTGCCCGGGTAATGAAAAAGGCTGTTGCCTGGCTTACGCCATATATTGAAGCAAATAAAAATGAAAATAGTAGGGCAAAGGGTAAAATTTTGCTCGCGACGGTTAAGGGAGATGTGCATGATATTGGTAAAAATATAGTTGGCGTTGTCCTCGGTTGTAACGATTATGATATTGTAGATCTCGGAGTTATGGTGCCCGCTGATAAAATACTGCAAAGAGCAAAAGAGGAAAAAGTTGATGTTATTGGATTGTCAGGTCTCATTACCCCTTCTTTAGATGAAATGGTTCATCTTGCCAGTGAAATGCAGCGTCTTGGATTTACTATTCCCTTGTTGATTGGTGGCGCAACAACCAGTCGAACCCATACTGCGGTAAAAATAGAACCTAAATATAAGGGCTCTGTTGTTCATGTATTAGACGCGTCTCGTGCTGTGGGCGTAGTGAGTAATTTACTTAGCGAACAAGGAGATGTTAGCAGTAATTTCATTTTAGATGTCAGAGCTGAAAATAATAGAATTAGGGAGCAAAGAGTAGGGAGAGAACAGGTAAAACAATTTCTACCTATTGCAGATGCCAGGAAAAATAAATGGACCATGGATTGGGCCACTTACACCCCTCCTGTGCCGGACAAGATTGGAATACAGGAAAAAATTCCTTTTCCTTTGGAAGAATTAGTTCCTTATATCGATTGGACACCCTTCTTTAGCTCTTGGGAACTGGCGGGTAAATATCCCGATATTCTCACAGATGCTGTCGTAGGGGAGGAGGCAACGAAACTTTTTGTCGAAGCAAATGCTATGCTCAAAAAAATAGTTGATGAAAAATGGCTCGAGGCCAGAGCCGTTTGGGGTATTTTTCCCGCAAATCAAGGAACTGAAGATGATATTATTATCTATGCAGATGAAGAGAGAACCACTGAAAAAATGCGCTTGCAGTGCTTGAGGCAACAACTTAAAAAAGCACCCGGACAACCCAATAGATCGCTGTCCGACTTCATTGCTCCAGTAGGTAAACCCGATTTTATTGGATCTTTTGCTGTTTCCGCAGGATTTAATATCGAGAAAATGGATACCTATTTTCTGGAGAATTTAGATGATTATCAATCTATTTTACTTAAAGCGCTGGCCGATAGATTAGCAGAAGCTCTGGCTGAAAAATTACACGAATGGGTAAGAATGGATACCTGGGCGTATGCTAAAGATGAAAATCATTCTACCGTCGATTTATTAAAAGAAAATTTTCAGGGTATAAGACCCGCTCCTGGTTATCCTGCTTGCCCGGATCATACTGAAAAAGATAAGTTGTGGGAACTCCTTGAAGTAGAAAAAAGAACAGGTATTATTTTGACCGAAAGTTTTGCTATGTATCCCGCTGCCTCAGTAAGCGGTTGGTATTTTTCAAATCCTGCCTCTACCTATTTTGGCGTTGGTCAGATTTCTAAAGATCAGGTGGAAAATTATGCAGAAAGAAAAAATATGTCTTTGGAGGTTATTGAAAGATGGCTTTCTCCAAATCTAAATTATAACAACTAATATGGAAGAATGGGAAATAAATTTTGAGTGGCTACGCATTAGAAATCAAATCAAAGACGCATTTAATAAGCCCGAACTTCCCGATCTTAATGCCGTTTTGCTGTTGGTGGGTATTCAAATCCTAGGTCGATGGCAAAAAACATACACCAAGGAGGAAAAGCAAGATTTAATGCATATTGCTATTTGTGAGTTATTAAGTCAACAAGGAATTTATGTGTTTAAAGGAAGAGATGCAGATGGATGGCCACATTATGATAGAGTTACAAAAAGTCCCGTGGAAGGTCCGGAAGCACAGGAAAGGTATTTAATTGAACAAATTATTCATTTTTTTAAACGACTCGATGCCGAAAATGAAATACTGCTAAAAAATCAAGCCCAATAAGTAGCATTTTTTTAAATAAAATAGTACATTGAGTATTTAGTTTCAATTTTTCAATCTTATTTTATGGAATTAGTAATTCCTGGTAGTTGGGATGCTGAACAAAATGTGGTTTTAGCTTGCATGCGCAGAGAGAAGTGGGCGCAACAAGCGCTCTATGAAGAATATTATGCGCGCATGATGGGCGTTTGTATGAGATACGCTAATAACGAAAATGATGCTCTCGACATTATGCACGAGGGGTTTATTAAAATATTAAGGAATATTCACTCCTTTCAGCCTGGTACCTCTTTAGTTTCCTGGATCAGACGGATTATGGTAAATACGGCCATAGATTATTATAGGTCAAATATGCGAAGGAGGACTTCTGATATGGACGAGGCTAATCAGGTGGTTAGCTTTGATGCAGATGCAGTAAGCCGTTTTTCAGAACTGGAAATTTTAGAAGCCGTCCAAATGCTTACACCGGCCTATCGCGCCGTTTTTAATTTATACGTTATTGAAGGTTATTCGCATAAAGAAATTAGTCAGTTACTGGATGTTAATGAAAGTACGTCAAGATCAAATTTAGTGAAGGCAAGACTCAAATTACAAAACATTTTATTGAAGCAGAGGTAATGATGGAAGAGGAAAAAATGGACCAATTTTTGAAGGATAAACTGGAATCTCTGGAAACTCAGGTTCCTAAAGATGCATGGAAAAATTTTTCTGAAAAATGGAATGATGCCTTATTGGATGATCAAATCGATTTGGATAAAAAGTTTGATCAAAACATTCATCAAAAATTAAATCAATTCATTTTTCCTACAAATGAAGGTCACGCCTGGGCTCATTTTCATTCCTATTATTCTCATATCAAAAGTAATGAAAATAAGATTATATGGTTTAAAGCTATGGAGGTTGCCATGTCTGTTTTGTTATTCTTTACTTGTTTGCAGGTAGGTGTCATTCATCAGGTACCTACATCCCAACTGGTCAATGTTGAAAATAATAATAATGTATCGGGTGATAAAAATGCTACTGCCTCAACTGAAATTGACTTAGAAGAAAACAACATTCAAAACAAAAGCCAGAATGTTCAGCCAGTTAGAATATTATCTAAGTTATCAGATAATCAATCTGATGAAGAGGTATATAAACTACAACCCAAAAAAGTTCTGTTAGAAATTGAACCTATCCCGGGCTCCTCTGCTACTAAAGTTCTTACATTGGAACCTGTGCCCGTTTACTCAAAATCTTTCAAGGAAGTAAGTCAAATTCCTACCTTAGCATCAAGACATATTCCCATTGGAACTAGAAAAATATATGTTAACAATATACTTGATTTTGGAAAATGGCATTTAACTTTATTAACAGGATTAGACGGTGATAATGTTTTTACCCCGGCCTACCCAAGATATAAAGTACCTGAAACCATTAGAAATTCATCAGGTTTTCATTTTGGTTTCTTGCTAAGTGAGGGCGCTAAACGCTTAGAGACTGGCTTTGGATTTATTTATGCCCATAAAGAGTATAATGCGCCGGCGGTTACCTTTATACAAGGTAGTCTAAGAGATGGTTATACTACGGAGCAATTAAAGAAAATTCAGCTAAATCTTTTACAAATTCCTGTATTTACCCGCTTCAATATTGTTCATAAAGAAAATTGGCGTATTTATGCCACATTGGGTGCTACGGCTCAAGTTACTCTTTCTGCAAATTACTTCATTGTCCATCCTGGATTTTTTCCTTCCTCCGTTGCTTTAACGGGTAAAACCAACAGTGTTTATCAAAATCTTGAAGAGGGATTAATGCAGGGAGGAACGCTTATTGATAATGTTTATTTATCTATGGATATGGGTGTTGGCGCTGAAAAGATGATTTCACCAAGGACGAGTATTTTTGCACAATCGAGTTATCAATCTTTTGTGGGACATGTAAGTAAAGGTATAGGCCCATATAATGACCGCATTTCGACCGTATCTTTTCAATCGGGGGTAAGAATAAATCTTTTTCAGCCCATCAAAAATTGATCTTAATTTTTCAATGCGTCATAAATAGATTGTTGGATGCGCGGTCTGATATTCAAATCGTAAATAGCCCTGCTTTCTCTGGTAGGATACACTCGATTGGATAAGAAAATGTAAATGAGCTCTTCCTTAGGATCTATCCAAACAAAGGTACCTGTATATCCGCTGTGACCGTAGCTTTCAGGAGAAGCATCTTTTGCTATGGAACTTTTACCAGGAATATATTGAACCAATGGTTTGTCAAAACCTACACCCCGATAATTATCAGGACAGAATTGACAGCGGGTAAACTCATCAAAAGCCTTTTCTGCGATAAGTCTTTCCCCACCATAAATACCTTTATTAAGGTATAACTGCATTAATTTAGCTAAGTCATTGGCGGAGCCAAATAAACCTGCATGACCCGAAATACCATTTAACATGCCGGCACCTTCGTCGTGCACATTTCCCTGCAAAAGGGTCATTCTAAAAAAAGTGTCTCTTTCAGTAGGTACTATTCGAGTGGTATCGAAAAATCGCAATGGGTTCCAAGTTAAGGTATTAGCACCCAATGGTTTGTAAAATTGGGTTTTAATATAGCTTTCAAATTCTTGTCCCGTCTGCGCCTTGACCAATCTGGGCATGAGTATAAAAAAGAAATCGGAATAAACATAACCAGGTTTAGCATTTAGGGGGGACTTGAAAATATACGAGGCCATTTTATCTGGATAATTTTTATGTAACCATAAGCCACCCGGAACTTCAATAGAATAATTTTTTGTTGCTTGTAATCTAAATGTTTTTGCCTTGAATCTGTAATCATTATTTCGATTATTGTTCCAGTTTTTTTGCCATGGATTTCTACTATTTCCCACCAAAGTGCCTTTCCAAAAGGGAATCCATGCCCTTAATCTGGCTTGATGAGTAAGTATATCCCTCATCTTTAGATCTGCTTTGTTCGTTCCTTTTGCTTCAGGTAAATAGGTGCTTAATGGGGCATCTAAGTTTAATTTATCTTCGCCATACCACTTCATTAACGCAGCAAGGCCACTGCTAACTTTAGTAACAGAGGCCATATCGTAAATATCATCTGGAGATAGTTTTTGTTCTCCTTCATAAGTGTGTTTGCCAAAAGCCTCATGATATACAATTTTACCCTTTCTTGCCACGAGCACCTGAGCACCAGGAAATGCCCTGGCTGCAATCCCTTGTTCAATGATATATTTTATGCTATCATGGAGAATATTTGCTTTCATGCCAACGCTGGCTATGGGTGAATATCCAAGTCGGACGCCCTTCGCTTCCTTACCGTCCTCAATGGATACGCCTCCAAATATAAGTTGTGCCGCTAAAGATTGATGCCAGTAACCGGAAAGGGTTTGAATGTCAAATTTTATAGCATTTGTAGAATCATCCTTACGGTTAAAATATTTTGTATCGAAGTTTACAAGAATTACAGACATACCCTCAAATAATGTTTTTATTTGTATTAATTTATCTGATTTAAAATCTTCATTAGTCCAGATTTCGATAATAAAGGCTTTATCACCAGCCGATTTTCTCGCTTTTAACCAGATGTCAAGATTTTTAAGATCATCTTGAAGTGGAAGTTGATAATGACTAACAGAGGCATATTTATCTAATTGATTACTAAAAACATTGGTTTGAACCTGAGGCGTGCCAAATACCAGGTGTGTAATAGATAATTCCTCCAGTTTTTTAAATGGAATAATTGATTTTGCATTAGAGGTCAATCTTATTTGTTGTAGGGCGACCTGATAAGAATCGTTGTTATTTATCTGACCAAACACAGCGTTTGAAACGATCAATGACAGAAAAATGAAGGTGGTGTATTTGAGGAATGACATTTTCAAGGGTATTTTTTTTAACTTAGCTGAAAAGTACGAATTAGTAAAGATTTGTAACCCTTTCAAATCAATTTTTTTAGAAAAAATAAATCATAATGACAAAAAGCTATATTTCTTTTTTAGGGATTGTATTTATTTCTTTTTTATGTTTTAGTTCCGTTTCAGGTCAAAAAGCACATAAAAAGCAGGTAAAGGAATTAGTTCATCTGGTTGATAACTCTATTGTATTTAATCAGCATTTCAGTGGATTAATGATTGAAGATGCAGCATCAGGGGAAATTCTATTAAAAAGAGAGGCAGACAAACATTTTACACCCGCTTCTAATGTTAAATTAGTTACCTTTTATGCTGCATTAAAGGTATTAGGTGATAGTTTGAATGTTTGGCGGGTAGCTGAAAAAGATGGACAGCTCGTAATTCAGGGGACTGGTAATCCAATGTGGAGGCACCCGTCTTTTTTGTCAGTGGAACAACCGGAGCCTTGGAAAAAATCAAATTTGCCAATAAAGCTTTCTTTTGATAACTGGAAAGGGAATCGTTTTGGTTCAGGATGGTCGTGGGCAGATTATCCTTATTATTACCAGGTGGAAAGAAGCCCCATTCCAATACATGGTAATTATGTGCAATTTAAAAAAGATAGCCTGGGGAAGTGGTTGACCACACCCGGTTTTTGGTTGGATCATTTAACTTTCGATGAATCAGATAAGGGAAAAAAACCCAAAATATACAGAGATGAATTTGAAAATAAATTTTATGCCAATAAAGTAGCTTTTGATACCAGTTTTAATTTGTTTGTTCCATTTCGTACCGATATAGAAACGGTGTTAGGCGTTTTTAGACAGGATATTCAGCAACCTGTATCTCAATTAAAACTTAATGCTGAGGATAACCTATCCTTTATAGATTATAAAGTCTCCATTCCAGATTCACTTTATCGTTTTTTTCTGCAGGAAAGTGATAATTTTATAGGAGAACAATTGTTGATTTTATGTTCAGATAAACAGTTTGGTTATCTCGATCCAGAAAAATTTATTAGGTATGCAAGAGATTCTTTAATTTCTGATTGGCCACAAAAACCAGTTTGGGCTGACGGCTCAGGTCTTTCAAGGTACAATCTTTTTTCGCCTATGGACATGGTTTTTATTTTAAAAAAATTACATGCGATGATGCCACAAGAAAGACTTTTTAGCCTGCTACCAGCTGGGGGTGTTTCGGGTACCATATCAGGTTCTTACAAAGGTCAGGGAAAGCCTTTTGTTTTTGCTAAAACTGGATCACTGTCTAATAACCATTGCCTCAGTGGATATGTGGTAACAAAAAAGGGTAAAACATTGATATTCAGTTTTATGAATAATCATTTTGTGGAAGGGAGTGCCGTGGTGAAAAATGAGATGAATAAGGTTTTAACCTTTCTGAGAGATAACTTTTAAAAATAAGAAATGAAATCACTTTCAAGTGTTCCCACCTTACCTGATTTAAGGCTGACCCAGGACGCGATTAAATCAATGATTCATAAGACCCCGGTATTAACTAATCAATTTATAAATAGTTTGGTTGGCGGTTCTATTTACTTTAAATGTGAAAATTTTCAGAAAATAGGTGCATTTAAAATGAGAGGTGCAGCGAGCGCATCTTTGCGATTACAAGGGGAGGTTAAAAAGCTGGGAATAGCTACGCATTCATCTGGAAATCATGCTCAAGCGGTAGCTAAAGCTGCTCAATTTTTAGGTATTCCCGCCTATATCGTTATGCCTAATAATGCACCTAAAATAAAAGTGGAGGGAACGCGCGCTTATGGTGCAGAAATCATTTTCTGTGAACCAAATCAAATGGCGAGGGAAAGTACTTTGGCGGAAGTAGTTAGAAAAACGGGGGCTCATTTTATTCACCCTTATGATAATTATGATGTAATTGCCGGGCAGGCAACCGCTACCTTAGAGTTATTGGAAGATTATCCGCAGTTAGATATTGTGGTAGCTCCCGTTGGCGGTGGCGGTTTGTTAAGTGGAACCTCTTTGGCCGCACATTATGTTAATCCTGAGATAATGATATTAGGGGCTGAACCCAAAAAGGTTGATGATGCCCTCAGGTCACTCAGAAGTGGTCATATTGAACAAAATGAAAGGACTGATACCATTGCAGATGGTCTTAGGACAACGCTGGGACCGCTAACGCTGGATATTATTAAAAGACATGTTACCGATATTTTTACCGCTGAGGAAGATGAAATTGTTCAGGCCATGAGAATAATATGGGAGAGAATGAAAATTATCATTGAACCTTCCTGCGCCGTGCCATTGGCCGCTATGTTAGCCAATAAGGAAACCTTTAAAGGAAAACAGGTAGGCGTTATACTTACTGGCGGGAATGTCGATTTAGGGAATCTTCCTTTTTGAATTGGCACGTAACGTCGGTCTGATGATCATGCGGTCAGCGTTATTCTGGCTTTTTTGAATATTATTGGAATCTCCCATGGCATTACCAACCGTTTCCTTGTTTTCGAAAAAGCTACAATCTATAAATAACGGACTTCCTGTTTCTTCATCGTCTAATTGATTATAAATGCAGGAACCTCTAACGTAGGCAATATTAGCAGCAAAATCTGAAAAACTTACACGTGGCGAGGAGATTGATCCTTTATCTGCTTTGTGGTAAATAGCTCCACCAAAGGTCGCGATATTTTGAGTAAAGGTGGTGTGTTGAATTTCCAATACATCCCTACTACCTTTTGATGCATTATGGTAAATAGCTCCACCTTCAATTTCGGCAGTATTATTTTGAAAAACACAGTTTTCTATGTGAATATTTGCGTCCCCACCCTCAAGTATAAAGGTAGATATAGCCCCACCGTAAAGCGCTTGATTGTCAATAAACAAACAATTAGACACCCAGAGACTACTTTTATTACCACTGCTCGTATAAAATATTCCCGCTCCCGATGCTTTTCTATCAGAAGCATTGGATGAAACATTTGCCGTTCCACGCTGTATTGTAATACCATCTAAAACAATTTCACCTTTTTCAATATCAATTAAAATAATATTGTGTGAGTTGTCTAGCAGTGAAGTTTTGTCGCCTATTTCACCAGAGATTATGGTTTGAAATTGTTCAAAATCCCTTTCTTTCAATGTCTTTTCACTGCCTGAAAAACCTCCAAAAATTTGTACTGGTTTATCAATAAAAAATGGAATTTGCCTGTTATTAGTCCGTGTTGGATAATAAACACCTGTTTTTACCCAAATTTGGTCTGATTCCGTTGCAATACCAATGGCAAGTTGAAGGTTTGATAAGGCATTTTCCCAGCTTTCCCCATTCCCTTTCCCATCCGTTTTTACAAATATAGTCTTCGCATTTCCCTGCATAACGAATAATAATGCGCTGATAAAGAATAGGTTAATAAATATATGTTTCATATTTCCTTGGCTACAAAAATTTAATAACGGTATTATGTTAACGTTAAATATAGTTATTTATTTATATATGTTCAGAGTTGTTTGTTTTATTTTTAAATTAGATTTAAAATTTGTAATTTACCCCTGCTTTATTTGCTATAACATACTAATACTTACTTCATGATGAAAATTTACAAAAAGAATTCAAAATTATTTTCCTTGTTTTGGGTTTTGATGTTTTTATCTGCAAAGGTAATTGCTCAGGATATTCATTTCACTCAGTTTTTTAGAAACCCATTGCAAGTTTCACCTGGTTTATCAGGCGTGTTCAATGGTGATACCAGATTGATGTTTCATGCCAGAAATCAATGGAGAGAAATTCCCGTTGATTACAAAACGGTTACACTTTCCTTTGATACTAAGTTACCTTCTTATTTGGAGGATGATAAATTCTGGTCTTTAAATGGGGGGTTAACTTATGATTTGGCCGGAGATTCACGTTTACAACAAACAGGAATATTTGTAGGTGGAGGATATACAAAAAAATTCAGCCCGAAGGTTTTTGGTACCATTGGACTTAACCTTAGCGGAAATCAAAGAGGTTTTGACCCTGGTGCATTGTTATTTGACCGTCAATATGACCCATCAATCAATGGTGTAAATGCTTCTGCTCCAAATGGAGAAGGACTTTGGGATTTATCGAAAATATTTTTTGATGCCGGAATGGGGGCAAATATTAGAATCCAGGCAGATCAAAAAGGACAATTAGTTGATCTTTTGAATAAAAGAAGTAAAGTAGACATTGGCGTGGGCGTTCATCATTTGTTTTCGCCAAATACCAGTTTCTTTCCTGACGCTGTCTCAAAAATCCCCATGCGATTAAATCCTTATGTAATGGGTGTTTTACAGGTTTCAAATAATATTGATCTTACCACAAATCTCATTTATGTAGCACAGGCAGTTTATAATGAGTGGATGGCGAGTGCCGGATTTCGCGTTTATTTAGATAAGAATCCTGGAAATACCTTTGCTATTGACTTAAATGTTAACTATCAACAACGGGAAATAGGTAATAGGATTGCACCGTCTATTGAGATGCTTTATCGTAATGTCAGAGCTGGATTTAGCTATGATATTAATTTATCAAAGACAGGCGTTCTGCCTACAGGTCAGGCAGATCCTGAAATTTTTGTGCATTATGTAATCAAGAAAATACCTCGTTTTAAAACGGTAAGGGTTTGTCCATTGATTTAATGTAAAGAATTTATTTTCCTAATCTGTTTAATACAGATGTAAAAAATTACCAATAATGCGAAATTTTAATACTTATACCCTTTATAAGCTGCTATTCAGTCTTTTAATGATAGTCACTTTTCAATTTAATTCCTTTGGACAAAAATTAGAAAACTGGTTGAAAGCAGGGGATCAGTCCTTCTATGTAGAAAAGGACTATCGAACAGCTTTTAATTTTTATCAGGCAGCAACAACTTATGATTCTACCAGGGTGGATATATGGGTAAAAATGGCCGAATCTGCGCGAAATATGCAGGGTCTGCAAACAGCCAGATCCATATACGACAAGGTTCTTCGTTTTCCAGATTCGGTTGTTACCGCTGAAAATAATTTTTATTCAGCTTGGATTAACATGAGGTTAGCAGACTATAAAGGGGCACAAAAGAACCTTCAGTCCTATTTCCGAAAAGCTAAAGAGGGAGATCCTTTAAAGAATAAAGCTTTAATGATGGAAAGTAGTTGCAGCCGAATTTTGAAGGAATATGCAAACTATTCAAATGTTCCCGAACAAACCAAAAAGATTTCAACCTCTAATGATTGTTTGGAAGCGGAATTTGGCGCCGTTGCTTATAAAAATGATCTTATCTATGCCAAATTTTCTGAAAAAGAAAGAGTAACCTCTAAGAAGGACAGTATTGCTTTTGTGTCCAATCTAAGATTAATGAATAGTCAGGGTGATACCAATTGGTTACCTCAATTGGCTGTACCTAATAAATTAATTTCTGGTGTTACTTTCCTTCCTGAAAATACTGGTTTATACTATTGTTTGTGTGACAAAGTAAATTTAATGGAGGTTCGATGCGATATTTATTTTAGAAAATTTAATGAGGATGGTGGCGTAGGGGAACCTTTGAAAATAGCCGCTAATGCCAGTGGATTTTCTACGCAACATCCTGCGGTGGGAAAAGATATAAATGGAAAATTATGGTTATATTTTTCTTCCAACAGACCCGGTGGTAAGGGTAAAGATGATTTATATCGCGCCGCAGTGTTAGAAAATGGGGAGGTGGATGCTCCGGAAAATTTGTCAACACTGAATACGTCGGAAGAAGACGTTACGCCGTTCTTTCATACGCCAACCCAACGGCTTTATTTTAGCACGCAGGGAAGATTTACTTTTGGAGGTTATGATGTTTATGCTTCTTCACCAACTTTAAATGACTGGTCCAACCCAATGAATATGGGCATACAGATGAATGCCTCCTCAGATGATTTGTTTTTCTCCCTCAGTGAAAAAGGAATCAATGGTTGGTTAACTGTTCGGGGGGAAAAAGGAAGTTCGTGTACTACGGAAGTTCCGGACGCTTGCTGTTATAACCTGGTTACCTGGGATATGCCTATGAGAAAAGTGAGAATTTTAGCACGTAATGCAAATGATTCTTCTTTAATACGAGACGCTAATCTTTCTACACAATACCTACCTTCTGGAACAGTAGAAAAAGTAGATGTTTCTTATGGCAACTGGCCATATTTTTCGTGGAATTCTTCTGATAATTATGCCGTAGGAATCCAAAGTGACGGTTTTGATCCTTATCAGGGAGAACTAAATATAGCAGGTTTTCCTTTTGAAGGGGATACGGTTGTTATCGAGCTTTATTTAAATCCTACCGTTATAGAACTCCAGGTTTTAACCTTTGATGACCGAACAAAAGAAGCACTTAACGGTACAACGGTTAATCTTTTAAAATGGATAGATACAAAGAATTCAGTGGACAATATACAAACCAATGAGAAGGGCAATTCTTTTACCTTCTCAGTCATTCAGAATCATAAATATAAGTTGATTGCAAGCAAAGAAAATTATGAATCAGTTGAAAAGGACATAAGTTTCACCTTAAGTGATGTAAAAGGTTTAGGAAAAAAAATAACCATTGAAGTCTATCTTAAGCCACCTTTATCTACGCCTGTTGCCTTATATTTTGATAATGACATACCAAAGGCGAAGGAAATGAAGATAAAGGGTACGGAGAATTATGTCGAACTTTCAAATACTTATTTCAATCAGAAGGAATCTTTTATTTCTAATTTTACTAAGGTACTTCCCGAAGCTGAGAAATTTGTTTTAAACGAACAGTATGATTTGTTCTTTAACAGGGAAGTGAAAATGGGTACGGTAAGTCTTGAATATTTGTCAAAAGCCATAGCCGCTAAGTTAGGGGAGGGTAAGAAACTGGAAATTACCTTAAGTGGATTTGCCTCTCCATTGGGTAGTGTTAGCTCTAATAAATTATTGAGCGATCGACGTATTAAAACCATACAAAATTATCTGCTGCAAAGTAATCAGGGCAAATTAGCAGAGTCTGTTAAAAATGGACAATTGAAGTTTATTACTTCTGCTTACGGGGAGAATAAATCGAAAAAGCAGGTGTCGGATAATCCAATGGATAAGAGGAATTCTGTTTTCAGCCTGGTAGCTTCTGTTGAGCGAAGAGTTGAAATTTTAGTAAAAATTCTTAATTAAATAGAGCTATGAATCAACTTAATATAAATAAAAAACATGATTTTATAACGAATTTGCGTTTAAAATTAACGTTTCTTATACCTGCCATATTCTTTATGCTTCCTTACACTGCCAATGCCACCCATATTGTAGGAGGTGAAATTGGCTACAGATGTTTAGGCGGTAACCAGTATGAAATAACATTAAGGGTATTTAGAGATTGTTTTAATGCCGATCCAACAGCTTTTTTTGATGATCCGGGTATAATAGGGGTTTACGCTTCAAATGGTTTAAGGCTAAGTAACATTTCACTTAGACCTATTGGTAATGACACTTTAAGAAAGGATCTGGACTCTTGCTATACCTCTTTTATAAATAGTGTTTGTGTACATACCACTGTTTACAGATCTGTAATTACTTTAAATCCACGGGTAGGGGGGTACCATTTTGTTTATCAACGTTGCTGTCGTAATACGACCATTTCTAATATTGTTAATCCTACCGAGGCTGGTGCAACTTATGATATTTTGCTTACCGAGGCAGCTATGCAAAAATGTAATTCAAGTCCTGTAGTTAATTCATGGCCTCCCGTTTATGTTTGTGCCAATCAGGAACTCAATGTAAATTCCGCTGCTACCGATGTAAATAACGATTCTATTGCTTATAAACTTTGTGCGCCGTTAGTAGGTGGAACACTTCAAAGACCTCAACCTATACCTCCAACTGCACCGCCATTTCAACCTATTATCTGGTTAGGCCCAACCTATTCTTTATCGAATGTTCTTGGTGGGAATAATCCCTTAACCATTGACGTTAACACAGGTATTATGAAGGGTGTACCTCCCGTATTAGGCCAATTTGTAGTGGCTGTTTGTTTTGAGGAATATGATAGATCTACTAAAAATTTATTGTCTGTTGTTCGTCGCGATTTTCAATATAATGTGGTGAATTGCGAGGTTCCTCAAGCTACTTTTGAAGCTCCGGAAGCGGTGTGTGTAAGTTCAAATCTCACCTTAAAACAAGGTACTAAAGGGGCAAAATCCGTAGAATGGTACATAGGAGAACCTGGTGCTGAAAAGCTAATAGCGAAGGGTGATTCGGTTAATTTGACTTTCACCTCAGTGGGTAAAAATAGAATTACCTTATATTACGAAAAAGGAACGGCTTGCCAAAGTACTTTTTCTGCCGTTATTGATGCTGTTGCAATAGATGTTATTTCTACGCCTTTAGCAGGTCAAAAATACGTGGTTTGCAGAGGGTCAAATTTTGAAGTAAATATTCAAAATAAACAGGTGAACAGATCGTTAACCTACGATTGGCAAACCAATGGAAATCTGGTTTCAGGTCAAGGTTCTTCTTTAGCTACCTTT
>Ga0315907_10004776_pt1 | contig 15052 bp, 13 predicted proteins | sample LakEriMetagenome_3_FD_203525 | JGI IMG/M metagenome (GOLD analysis project Ga0315907, IMG submission 203525) | Freshwater fungal communities from buoy surface, Lake Erie, Ohio, United States - Buoy 12 MA123 | ecosystem: Environmental > Aquatic > Freshwater > Lake > Lake biofilm | place: USA...
GATCGATGTTGTCCCAGTAGTGTTTTCTGAAATAGTTGAAACGAAAATTCGAATCGAGTACAACACCGTTGGTATCTTTAGGTGTCTCAGGAATCTCGATGTCCATTGACATTTTCACGATCTTTGAGACAAGCATTCCTTTGTAAGTGTTTACTAGATTTTTCTGGTAGTCGATCACCTCTTTATTGAGCGCATCGATCTTGTCGCTCAATTCTGTGAATTTAGCATCTTCCTTGTTCAGCTTGGCTCTCTCTTTTGAAAGATTATCTGCCTCAGTTTTCTTTGGGCCAATGAATTTGATATATTCTATAAAGATCTTATTTTCCTCGGATTTTTTGATTTTCATTGTCTGAACGAAGTCCGGGGATGATGTTTCAAGAGAAACTTCTTCATTGTTATAGATGAATTCGAAGAATTTTTGGCCGGGTAAAAGAATTCCAAGTATTCCCGGTTTTTGTTTCGATCCGTCGAATTCAACATAGCCTCCTTTGATCTCTGCTGTATCAGCATAGTATAATTTGGAGCCCCAGTATTTAATCAAGTGAACGGTTGTGTCTTTCTGGTTCAGGATCTTGAATTTCAATTTCTGTCCGAAACTGATCGAAGAAATTAATGCGAATGCTAAAATTATAACTGCTTTCATGGGTTGAATTTCTTTTGTTCGTTGAATTTATCTTAAAGACGTGGCAAATTTAAAAAAGTACGGTTATTTAACACTTCTTTAACCAATTGAGTATTGTTTGAAAATACCCTTTTTTGCGGTATTGTAACTGGCAACCCCAAATATCAGGTACGTAATCATTAGAGAGGCGATCGAGGCTATCGAAATGCCCGTATCAATGTACAGACCTCCTGATTCGAACATCGCGTCCAGAAAGAACTTGAAAATGAAGAACATGAGCAGAGCAATTCCCGAAACAATTCCAAAGATCTGAATAAAATAACGGAAGAAACTGCGAATGATAATTGCCGGATGAAAACCGATTCGAAGCAAGGTTCTCACCTCATACGCATTTCTAGACATCAACAGCTGCATGTACTGGATCAAAACGAGGCCTGAAACAAAGACTGCGATCACAGAGATTCCCAGAACCACCAGAAAAAGAGTTCCAACCACACTCTTTAGACGACCTACTACCATTTGTGAATTTTTGGACTCCAAACCACGCTTATTCAAAAGGTCTTCCACCAGTCCGAATTCACTTTCTTTTCCGGAGATCATGATCTGCGTAATTTTCTTTTCTTTGCCTGACGTATATTTTGTATTGCCGTATACCATGAAGCTTTCAGGTACAAGAATGGAAGACACCTCATTCGTGAAACCAATTATGCGTGCATCCACCCATTCCTTGTTCTTGTCATCTTTCAAGGTGAACTTGAAACGAATGTCCATGGCAAGATCGTCCGATATCTGAGGAATACCGCTGGCGCTCATGAAGGTGTTCAACATCACAAGGAAATCTCTGGGCATGATGATCGGAACGTATTCATCCCCTTCTTTCCAGTGCCATTTAGAAGATTTCACATCGAGGAATTTCGGATCGACCGTCTGGATGAAAACATCTGTTCTGAATCTTGGAACGAGTGGGTCAGCCGTTTCGAACGAGACATCAAAGTTATTACTGATCACGGGCTTTACATCCTGAATGAATGGCTCTCTTTTTATTTTTTCGATCTCCCTGTCCGTGAAATCGGTTTTCGTCAGGTTGAGAGAACTGGAATTGGTCACCTTTTTTTGAACGATGATCGTATTCGGGCCTAAAATATCGGATCCTTCTCCAAATTCGTTCACTTTGATGAGGTAATGAACACTTGTTACGAGGAAGGTGATGCCCATGAACGCTCCAATGATCGCAATGATCAGTTGTTTTTTATCCTGATTTCGGAAGAGTAGTTTGTTCAACATGGTATCAGAGTTTTAGTTCTTTGTCGTAGGTGAATTTGTAGTCATCACCCAGTGTGGTCAGTACGAATCCTGCATTTAGATCATCGCATCGTTCGTTAATCATTTGAAGGCATCGTTGAGTGTTATCTTCATCCAAATGGGAAAATGGCTCATCCATTATCAAGATCTCGAAAGGTTGACACAATGCTCGAATTATTGCTACGCGCTGTTGCTGACCCATAGACAATAACCTGCATTGCTGATCCCATTTGTTACCGATCTCAAGACGTTCGAGCATGCTTCGGATCTCAGCTTCCGAAAAAACAGGGGAGAGGCTATTCTTGATCAAAAGGTTTTCACCGACAGTGAGATCCGGAAAGAGTTGTAAGTCTTGAAAAACCACTGATACCTTTTCTTGCCGAATTCTTGCCCAGTCGTCCGGGGTAAATGTTCTGATATCTTTGTCATCGTAGCGAACTACCCCGGAATAATCACATCGAAGTCCCACGGCAGTGAGCGTAAATGTTGATTTTCCTTTACCGCTTGATGCGTTCAGCAGAATCTTTCGGCCGCTATTCAGTTCTACAAAATTACCCCAGATGCTTTCTGATGAGTGTTCTAAGGTAGCGAGTGGAGTCGGCATGATGTGATCAAGAACTATTTTCATTTTAGATAGTTTTCAGATGAATTTTCAATAATCGTTCCAAAAGAACAGTTTCTTGAATATCAGTAGCTTGATAATCGGGCAAGAATGTCTTCCTTCATTTTTTCAGTTGTATTGAAAGGAATCCAATTAACAGAAGGATCCCTTCTGAACCAGGTTAACTGCCTTTTAGCATATCGTCTGGAGTTTTGTTTCACACGTTCGATCGATTCACTGAGACTTGTCTTTCCTTCAAGATAATCGAATAGTTCAGAGTATCCGACCGTTTTCAACGGATTAAGATCCCTGAAAGAGATTAAGGAACGCACTTCATCCAAGAGACCGGCATCCATCATGCGGTCAACACGCTGATCAATTCTTTCATAGAGTGCATGCCTTGGGTAGTCGATCACGAATTTTTGCAGATCATACGGTAATCCTTTCTTCTGTGCTTTGCGCATTTCAGAGTATGGTTTGCCACTTAGTCGAATTGCTTCGATTGCCCTGATAATGCGCACAGGGTTCTTTCTATCCACTTGAGCATAATATACAGGATCAGTCTGTTCAAGTTCATTCAACAATGCCTCCAAACCATTTTTTTCAACCTCTAGAGTTATCAGGTCGCGCAGATCTCGTGATGCCGGTATATCATCTAAACCGTCGCACAGAGCATCAATGAACATTCCAGAACCGCCCACAAGCAAGATCGTGTCGTGTAATTTAAATTGTTCAGCGAGTAATTTTTCAGCTTCTTTTGCAAATGATGCAGCCGTTAATTCTTTGTGAATGGAATGAGAGCCAACGAAAAAATGTGGAATCCCCTTTTTTTCGTTATCCAACGGTTTGGCGGTTCCGATAGAAAGTTCTTTGTAAAATTGCCTGGAGTCCGCAGAAAAGACAACTGTTGAGAAATGACTTGCAAGTTCGACAGTCAAGGCTGTTTTGCCGCTAGCTGTAGGACCTTCTATAACAATGAGCCGTTTGATCGTTTTTTTTTCAAAGGTAGCAATCATTTGTATATTGCGGCCCATTCCTCGTAACGGGAATAGATGGCGCGAACATATCTGTAGGTTCGTGCCCCACGTAAGGCGCCTGTTTTTACGACACCATCCCGATAATACTTTCCTTTCGAGAGATTGAGCATCATTATCTCCACATTGTCATCCCAGACGAGTGGGTCAAGTCCATTTTTACCTGCCAGGCGTTGAGCATCTTCCACATGGCTTCTCCCGGCATTGTATGTGGCAAGTGTAAATTTTTCGCGTTGTATCTTGTCAGGAATGCTTTTCCATGAATCGAAATCTTTGGCAAGTTTTTTCATCCCTCCCATGATCTGTGTTTCGACGCTTGAGCCGGGATAAACGCCATATTTAGGTCCTGTGCTAGGCATGAACTGCATCATTCCATAAGCCCCCCCAAAACCCTGAACTGTCGGGTTGAACCTTGATTCATTGTAAGCAACGGATGCAAGGAGTCGCCAATCCCAATCGTATTTCTCTGCGGCTTTTTTGAACAGGGCGTCATATTTTGACAATTCATCTCCCTTGATGCTTCGGTGAAATTCAGGAGAATTAACCGGCATGTTCTTTAGGTCGAAATATTTACTCTGGAGATAGACAAAGGTCTTTTTGGTCATAAATTGATTCAGCCATTTATCGAGTCGTGCTTTTAAAAGAGGACTTGATTTGCGAATTCCAAATGCGATCTTCTGTTTTACAGAAAGGGGAGTATTGATATCAATGTTCTCGAAGAAATGGCTATTTACGCGCGCTATATTCTCTTCTGTCACAGTGTAATCGATCAGGCCTTCAGAGACCATTTCGATCATTTCCTCCGTGCTCATTAATCCGTCTTGTTCCTCAATGTGGATCGTATCTCCGATCTCTTCCTGCAGATTCATTAAGCGTCGGTAGTAGCTCGAGTTCTTCCAAACATGAACTTCCTTTTTTGCCAACTCTGAGGGGTCCCGTAGGATATATTTTCTCAATTGTTCGGGTTTCATCTTGTCCCAGCCTTCTGGTTTTCGTTGGACAAGCACCTGAGCAGTTCTCAAAAACGGAGTGGAAAAATCGATCTCTCTGTTCCTTTCTCTAGTCACGGTGTAGTTGCATGCGATCAAATCACCATCACCCTCATTCAGCATCTCGGTAAGTTGATCCAGATTACTTACAATCTTGATCTCCAGCGAAACACCAATTTCACGAGCAAATTCCTTCAGGATTTCATATTCGAAGCCCATTTTTTTTCCACGGTACACAAAAAAGGATGTAGAGCTGTTTTCTGCGAGAACTGTCAATTTACCCCTTTGAAGTATTTCGGGCAGATCGATGGAGACAGAAGGGCGTTGAAATTTTTCTACACTTTCTTTGTTCTCTGTACAGGATGTCCAGAGCATCGGAAGTGATACCAACAGCAGTAGCAAAAATGAATTGTACTTCCGATCAAATGAATTCCATCTGCACATAAGTGATGCAAAGTACAATAAATTGATGACATCGAAAAATCAGTCTTTCTCTAAATTTAACTTTTCGAACATCGGAATGGCATCTTTCATGAAAGCAGAGAAACTTGATTCTATCTCGGTACGGTGTTTCAGAAAAATAGCGGGCGCATCCTTTAATTTATTTTCAAAAGATATTCTGGATGAAACTCCCTCTGAAGCTTTTTCAAGGCCTTCGAACTTCGCGTAATAATTCATCCAGCGGTATTTTCTCATGTTTCCTATCAAGATTTGAAAATCTTTCGAATAGTGATTCCAATTGTTTGGAACGTATGTGTAGAATTCAACCAGAAATTCGTCGAGATCTTTTGTGTGGTATTTGTTCCAGTTCACAGCAAGAAGGTGATCAAAATAAAGATCTACTGCAATGCCTGCTACTTTCGGCAGTTCATGGTAGAGCATGTGAAGGAGACCAATAACAGCAGGATGATGGTCGATGAAGTAATCGATCTTACGATGAAGGAGAATTCCTTTTTTTACTGATGAGGGGAATTTGTCTAGTTGGCTTCCTTTTATATGATCTCCAAAAAGATTGGCATACATCAATTCATGATCGTTATTCGAAAAATAGAGATGCCCTAAAAAGTTCATGTCAGAAAGATACGTAATCCGGAGTGAAAAGAATGAGGCTGTCTTTTCGGGACAGCCTCATTCTTTTAATATTCATCTTCGTTGAAGAGAAAATCTTCGCGTGAAGGGTAATCGGGCCAAATTTCTTCGATACTTTCGTAGACATCCCCTTCATCTTCCAAATCCTGCAAGTTCTCTACTACTTCAAGAGGAGCGCCGGTTCTGATTGCGAAGTCGATCAATTCGTCCTTCGCCGCAGGCCATGGTGCATCTTCCAGATACGATGCCAATTCTAATGTCCAGTACATCTTTTCCTCCTTTTTTAATGGTTATTTTGCGCAAAAATATATTTTATTTCAAACTTTCCAAATTGAACCTTTAAAAGATTGAAAATGTTTTATTAACAATATTCAAAAGCTTATAAGCGGGGTCTCCAAGGTTGTTCAGCAGCCCCAAGGTCCTGACCTATTTTTCTGCCCAAAACGAACAGGTAATCGCTCAATCTATTTATGTAAATGATCACCAGCTCAGCTACGAATTCATGTTGAGCCAAATCTACGATGATTCTTTCTGCTCTTCTGCAAACGCATCGCGCCACATGGCAAAAAGAAACTGCAGGATGACCTCCCGGCAAGATAAAGTTTTTCATTTCAGGCAGGGCAGCGTCCATTTCATCCATCCAATTTTCCAATAATTGAATATCGGTATCCTTCAGATCAGGTATTTTCATCGTTGATTTGTCCGGATCCGATGCTAAACTTGAACCGATCGTAAACAATCGGTCCTGGATTTCGATCAACTGATCCTTGTAAGTTTCAAGTATATCATGATCCCTTACAACACCGATGTAAGAGTTTAATTCGTCGATGGTTCCATATGCCTCAATTCGCATTGAACTCTTCAGTACACGTGTTCCGCCAATAAGTCCTGTTGTTCCTTTGTCTCCTTTTTTTGTGTAGATCTTCATTGTTTTAGTTTTTTGTTGCGTTCAATTGTTCGTTAAGTTCCGCTATCCTGACTTTTTTACCTTGCAGGCGTATGTTTTTAGCAGTTTCAGTGTAATATTGGTGGACCTTTTCCAGGAAGTTCAGCTGAAATTCGATCCATGCCTGTTCTGTCATGACTTCCCCAAAATTTTCCATTTCAACGCGCAATTTCTTGGCAACATTGTAGTAATCCGCACGGCCAAGATAATCATGGTCAGCATCACACATTATCTGCTGGAGGAGGGTTTGAGGTGACTGATTCGACACGGTAGATCGGATAATATCAACAACGATCTTTGTCTGTGCTTCAGAATAACCAAATCCGGGAAGTGAATTGGATGCCATTGTCGCTGCAAATTCTTCGTTGGAATGGTATTGTAAGATAAAACCTGCATCGTGGTAAAGAACAGCTGTCCTCAATAAAAGGATATCTTCTTCATTAACACCTTCCAATTTGGCAAAACGGATCGCTGCCTTTTCAACATTGAGAGTATGGGATAAATCGTGATAAACAACTTCTTCCGGCAGCAGTGCTTTGAGACGATTTAAGATATCTCGCCGCATATGCTCGAAATCAATGGAAGTCAGACCGCATTTCATTCGAAGTTCAGCCGAAGCAATCTTTCCTTCACCATAAAGACAGAATTCTTCTTTCAAATCTGTGATGTAGCACATTTCAATATTTCCTCCACGCTTGTGGATGCTTACTTCCCCTCGATTTTCAAGATTGAAAAAAGTTGAAACGGCTTCGGCAATGCTTTTGGTAATCGTGATTGAACCCGGTTTTGTTCCCTGTTCAGCCCTTGCGGCAATATTGACTGTGTCGCCCCAAACGTCAAAGCTGATCTTACTAGAGCCAATGATTCCTGCGACGAGGGGACCCATGTGTAAACCGACTCGTATTTCCCAAAAATCTCTGTTCAATGCCTTCGCTACATCGCGTTCATTCCTCATGAAATCGCGTATTTCAAGTGCTGCAAGACATGCTCTTACTGCGGGTTCTGCAACATTCTCTGTCACTCCGCCGAGGGCCATGTATGCGTCACCAATTGTTTTGATCTTTTCGAGTTTATAGCGTTCAATGATCTTATCGAACTGTGTGAAATAATACTCCAGTTTTTTAAGAAGGCGAATCGGCTTAACATCTTTTGCTTTCATTGAAAAATCAACGAAATCGGTGAAAAGTACAATTCCGTTCTCCACGCGTTTCGGCGAAAACTTATTGTTGGTATTCAGATCTTCCAGTACAGATTCCGGAAAGATATTATTTAGCAACTGGTTAATACGTTGATCCTTGTAATACAGCGTTTTGTAGACCTCTATCTTTGCTTTGATCAGGTTCGGGTTAAATGGAACCGTGATGTAATCAACAGCCCCTTCATTCAATCCCTTTACCATTCTGACACCGGATGCCGAATCCGCAGTGAGAACTATCTTATACATTGTACGTCCCGAATTCAGTTCTTTCAGGGACTGAAGTAATTCAATCCCTCCAAAGAAAGGGTTATCAATGTTTATGAGCAGGATTCCAATATCCTTTTTTTGCAGCACGGGCAGTGCGTTGTGGATAGAATCCGCGATAAGTACATTGTTACCACCACCTGAAAGGATCTCTTTCAGTCCATTTTGGTTTTTTGTGTCATCATCAATGATCAGAATGTTGATAAAACGCTCCACTTACGCTCGGATTTGGTTTTAAAAATAAAGAAAGTAGCAGAGATTTCAATCAGAAAAAAGTAAGCTTACCTGTTGAGGAAGTTTTCTACCGCTTTTTCCGCAGATAAGTTTGCCGAGGAAAGTTCAAGCAGTCGCTGAATTACTCCGTCAACGATCGAATCCGGACATGATGCTCCGCTTGTTATTATGATTGTAAGCGGATCCTTTTTAGAATCAAGGAAACTTCGCATTTTTTCAACCTTTTTCGTGTGAATGTTGAATGAATCGATCTCAGATGCAGAGATGAGCTCATCCTTTGAGCGAATGAAGTAAGTTGGGAATTTTCGTTCCAGGAGTTCTACCAGATGTGTTGTGTTCGAGCTGTTGTAACCCCCCACTACAATTGCCAGATCAGCTTCTTTTTCCAGTAGACCATAGGTTGCAGATTGATTGTCATTCGTTGCATAGCAGAGAGTGTCACGCGTGTCAGCGATGTGTTCCTTAATGGATTGCTCACCGTATTTCTTCATCATGACCGATCGAAGATGTTCTGTAATCTCTTCGGTTTCTGATGCTAACATTGTCGTTTGGTTCACTACTCCGATTCGATCCAGATCAACTGTTGCATTGAATCCTTCGGAATATTTCCCTTTAAAGAATTCGAGAAACTCCTCATGGGTTCGTTTTCCATTGATAACTTCACCAAGAAATTCTGCTTCTTTGATATCCTTTAGAATCAAGGATGGTGCCTGCTGAACGCTGTGAGAAAATGTGGCCCTTGTTTCTTCGTGGTTATATTTCCCGTGTATGATAATTGTGTGCTTATCGTTTCCAAGTTTTTCGGAACGGTTCCATACTTTCTCCACAAACGGACAGGTGGTATTGTAGCGCTCTACATTTACCCCGATGTTTTTGAGTATGTTCTCAATATCGACGGTGGTACCAAATGCAGGGATGATCACGATATCAGACGCATTTAATTCTTCCCATGGGATAAGTTGCGTTCCATCCGTGTCTTGTATGAAACGAATACCATGTGCGATAAGGTCTGCGTTCACATCCGGATTATGGATCATCTGACTTAACAGGAAAATTCGTTTGTCCGGATTCTCAGCGATAGCTTTGTATGCGATTTCGATAGCATTTTCTACGCCATAGCAAAAGCCAAAGTGACGGGCAATAAAGAAACGAACATTCCCAAAATTAAGTTCGCTTGGAGTGAAATCCTTTTTCCTCGGATCATCCAATTTTCTTTTTGACTTTACCTTGCTGATAATAGGTGAACGATAGAATTCAGGAATTTCGAATTGTTTCATACCGATGTTTCTATTGCAAATATAACACGGGTATGGGATTTATGTTCAAAAAAAAGGCTGCCCTTAAGCAGCCTTCTGTTCAATTCAGTGGAATGTTTTGGTCCTTACTATGTTTGACCTTGTAACTGAAGTTGATGATCTTACTCTCTTTCGTTTTAAGATCGATCTGCCATTCGACAATGTTGGTTCGTGCATCAAGTGTGCCTTTGCCTAGATCGATCGATTCGATCGTGATATCTGCATTCGTTGTGATCGGTAACTGATCTTGAACGACCAGTGAGATGGCATTCGCTTTCAGGTTTTTGATCTCGATAGTATAGGCCATGGTCTTTTCAATTTTGTCTCCAACAATCTTCTCCTTACAATCCTTTTTAAGTAAGGTTCTTTTCACAACTATGTTTGGATCACGGCCCATACTAAGGTTCAACGTATCTTCCATGGTCGTAGGATCGATATAGGTTTCCCCAATATAACTGCCGTCGAAGAAGATATTTGCCTGTGCAGGAACCAGTCCAAGTTCATCCAGCTTAGATAATTGAGCTACCAGGTATACTGAATTATCAAGTTTAGGCACCGTGTAATATTTATAGTTCGCATCAAGGTCAACAACCTTGATCAATACCATGTGCTGTTCGTTGTTTGATTTGATCGAATACGGCAGATCGATCTTGAATTCAGCTGAAGTCAACTGACGGATGGTTTGAACGAACTGCGCCGAGGTTTGACCTTCAATAGTAATATCCTCGTTTGCAGTTGAATTGGTATACGCATATCCTCTAGATTCTGCCTCTTGCTTCATTGCGGACTGCGGAATATTGTTGTCGTAATAATTATTCCGGTATGCGAAATAATCGATATACCACGGATGAAGGGTAGGTTTTGTTTTGTTTTGATACGGATTATTGGTTGAGATACTGAGTTTAACATTGTCCCAATCAAGGCCTGTATTCTGGAATACTTGTGCTTTGTATGTCAAATTTATCTTTGACGTTAGTCCATCACTGCGCAGATCATACAATGGAATCCATCCTGCATTGGCAACGAGGTACGAAATATTCAGTTTACCAACCACAGCTTCCTTAGCCTGAAGAGTTACAGTAATTCGATGAATAGGACCCTGGTCTTTTTGGTCCATTCCGCTGCTGCTTTGGTGTTGTTTCAGTTTGTACAATCGTTCATCCATTCCTTTCTTTTTATCGAGTTTGTCGGATTTCCTGCGGTTCAGTGTCTGAAGTTTTTTATTGATCTCCAGCATTTTTGTTGAATAGTAATCAACGGTTGCTTTTAAAAGATTGATCGAATCATTCACCTTGCCCTGACCGCGAACAGCCCCATTATTCGCCAAGATGTTCTTTGTCTGCTGGAGTACATCGATCTCATCCTGAATATCCTGGATATCATAGCTGATAATCCTGATCGAGTCTTCCAGGATTTGAATATCTTTTCTGATCTTTAGCGGTAATCCCTCCAGGTTGATCTCCTCGGGTTTTGGGTAGAAAAGTGAATACTTGCTATCAAGAATGATCACATTTCCAAAGGCCTTTACCTGCAGACTGTTGGCATCGATGTATGGACTGATGCCTTCCACTATCACTTCGGTGATACCCGGTTTGATCGAATAATTTGCTTTTTGATAGATCTGTGCTCCTTGAGCATAGACCGTTACATCTGTGATCGTCGATTTAACGATCTCCTTGTCTGTAGCCGAAGCACTGAATGTGATCAGTATGACGGTCAGTAATCCAATAATATTTTTCATGAGCTTAAATTTTCGATGCGGTACACAACTGTTAAAATTTCGTTCAATACGAAACAAAAAAATAAGCTTTCAGAAAGTTAGAAAGCTGAATTTCAGTTTGTTGATCTATGTGATAGTTTAGATCAATGCTTTGATCTCCCGGATGATCCTTTCGGCAAGATCATTCGCCATTTGCTCGTTCCGGCTTTCTGAATAAATGCGGATAATAGGTTCTGTGTTACTCTTTCGCAAATGAACCCATTCTTTTCCGATGTAAATCTTGACTCCATCCGTAGTGTCTACTTCTTCATGAGCGTAGTTCACACTCATATACATAAGGATCTGATCAACATCGATGTCAGGTGTGAGCTCGATCTTATTCTTCGAGATCGTGTATTTCGGATAACTGTCACGCAGCGCAGAAACCTTCATTTTTTTATGTGCCAAATGGCTTAGGAACAATGCTATCCCAACAAGTGAGTCACGACCATAGTGCAGTTCGGGATAGATAACTCCACCATTTCCTTCGCCACCGATCACTGCACCGATCTCCTTCATCTTGTTTACAACATTGACTTCTCCGACAGCCGCTGCAGCGTATACCAAGCCACGGTCTTCCGTAATGTCTCTTAAAGCACGTGTTGATGATAAATTTGACACTGTTGCTCCCGGTGTATGTGTCAGAACGTAATCTGCAACAGCAACCAGTGTGTACTCTTCTCCGAACATACTACCATCCTCACAAACCAATGCCAGACGATCAACATCGGGATCAACCGTGATCCCAAGATCAGCGCCGGTTTCCTTGATCTTATCAGAAAGATCGGTCAAGTGCTCAGGAAGCGGTTCCGGGTTGTGCGGGAAATGACCTGTTGGGTCACAATACAATTGTGTAATTTTTTTAACTCCCAATGCCTCCAAAAGGGCAGGGACAAAAATTCCTCCTGTTGAATTCACTGCATCAACTACCACGGAAAGATCAGCTGCTTCGATGGCTTTTATATCCACCAATGGCAGAGCCAGGATCGCATCAATGTGTTTCTGCATGTATGAATCATCCTGAGTAACTTTACCAAGGTCATCTACTTCTGCAAAATCATAACTTTCAGCTGCCGCAATCGCAAGAACCTCTTCGCCATCTTTGCCTGAAATGAATTCTCCTTTCTCATTCAGTAACTTCAGTGCGTTCCATTGTTTTGGGTTATGACTGGCGGTTAGGATGATCCCTCCATGGGCTCCTTCCATCGGAACGGCTACCTCGACGGTTGGCGTAGTAGATAGCCCAAGATTGATTACGTCGACACCCAATCCGATCAAGGTTGATACGACAAGGTCAGAGATCATTTGGCCGGAAATTCGTGCATCGCGACCAATAACAACTTTTATTTCCTTTCCCTTATGACGGTTCTTTAACCATGTACCATATGCAGCTGCAAATTTCACTGCATCGATCGGAGTGAGACCTTGATCCACTTTACCTCCAATGGTTCCGCGGATCCCTGAAATAGATTTTATTAACGTCATGATGAATTATTTTGAATATCCGAACTGGCCTGATCTACCCATGTTCTTTTTGAGATCGATCATCTTGAGACAAGCGATTGCGCATTCGATCCCTTTATTACCGTGTTTACCTCCTGAGCGGTCGATCGATTGCTGAATGTTATTGTCGGTAAGCACGCAAAAAGCAATAGGTGTATTAAATTTCAGGTTTACATCCTTGATCCCTTGGGTCGCTCCCTCGCACACAAAATCAAAATGTTTTGTCTCACCTTGAACCACAACACCGATTGCGATGACTCCATCCATGTCTGTGTATTCACACATGAACTGTGCTCCTAATGGCAATTCGAAAGCTCCCGGAACCCAGCGCACGAGAATATTTGATTCGTGAACACCGTTTTCAATCAGTGCATCTTTGGCGCCTTTCAAGAGTTTGCCGGTAATGGATTCATTCCATTCAGAAACAACAATGCCGATCTTAAAATCGGCACCGTTTGGAACAAAGTCCTTATCGTATTTTGACAAATTGCGTGACGCAGTAGCCATTATTTTTTAGTTGTTTTGTTTGAAGCTCTAGCAACGTATTTTTCGATCGACTTCTGACTTCCATAAGAAGGGTAATCGTCCTTGATCTTTGTGTAACACTCTAACGCTTTTTCGAAATCTTTTACCTTTTCCGCACACAGACCAGCTTTGAACAGGTACATAGGTGTTGTTAACTCATTCTCATTTACTCCAGCAGCTTCCAGATACATCACTCCGGCTTTTTCGAAGTCTTTCATTTCACTATGGCAATCACCTTGAAGACCCAAAACCATCGCTGATACATAGGTGTCACTTACTTCAACACCTTCCAATTCTTCCAGCGCTTTTTTGTATTGACCTTTATTCATGTATTGACGTGCGAGTACGAACTGTGCGTTCTCCCCACCGATCTTACCGTCGTATTGTTTTACAACAGGTTTCAGCTCATCTATTGCCTTATCCGTAGAATCCTGAGCGGCAAGATTCAATCCTGGCCAGTATGCATCTTTCGATTTTTCATTAGCCGGTTTCCAAATGAATTGGCGGTACCCGAAGTAACCGATCACCAAAATGAGGATACCTCCAACGATGTATGTCACCAAACGTGTGTTCTTGTTTGATTCGAATTTTTTCTTAAGTTCTTGAGTTGAGAAATTTTCTAACATTATAAAGCAAATTAGCGTTGCAAAAATAGTTTTTTTTTTGATTTACAAAAGTGAATTTTTCAACAAGAGAATAACGGAAGCAGAACACTAAAACTATTCATAGAAATCTTTTCAAGCTTTGAAAAATGCCGTAGATTTGTTCCAATGCATTTGCGATCCATTCATCTTATCAATTTCAAGAACTACGAAGAAGCGGAAGTCGTGTTGTCATCGAATGTAAATTGTTTTACGGGAAGGAATGGATCCGGCAAAACAAATATTCTGGATGCCGTTTACTACCTTAGTTTGTGTAAGTCTTACCTTAATGTAATGGATCGGCAGAACATCCGTTTTGATCAGCCTTTTTTCAGTATTCAGGGCAATTGGGTGAAGGACGGGGGAGAGGTCAACATTCACTGCGCAGTTAAAAGTGGTGCAAAAAAAGTATTCAAACGGAATAAGAAGGAGTATGAAAAGCTTGCGGATCACATCGGGCAGTTTCCGGTGGTAATGATCTCTCCATATGACAGGGATCTTATTTCTGAAGGCAGTGAGCTTCGCCGTAAATGGATGGATGGAATCATCTCTCAGTTTGATCGTCAGTATCTGGATAACATCCAGCGCTATTCAAAAGTTCTAGATCAACGGAATGCCTTGCTGCGGAATATGCATGATCACGGCCTTTTTGATCGCGAATCGATCGAAGTTTGGAATGAGCAGATGATTCGGCTTGGAAATGCCATTCATGCCAAGAGGCGATCATTTCTTGAAGAATTCATTCCGGTCTTTCAGGAGCGTTATAATTTTATTGGTATTGAAGATGAGGATGTTCATCTGGAATACCGATCCCAATTGAACGAAATGTCCTTTGAAAAACTTTTAACAGTAAATGAACGAAAGGATGTGTTCACGCAATACTCAAATGCAGGCATCCACAAGGACGATCTGGTCTTTACGATCAAACGTTACCCTATCAAGAAGTTTGGTTCTCAAGGTCAGCAAAAGTCTTTTATCATTGCTTTGAGATTGGCGCAATATGACTTGCTCATGCGTCAGTTGAATGTTAAGCCCGTTCTTTTGTTAGAT
>Ga0315907_10004779_pt1 | contig 15048 bp, 10 predicted proteins | sample LakEriMetagenome_3_FD_203525 | JGI IMG/M metagenome (GOLD analysis project Ga0315907, IMG submission 203525) | Freshwater fungal communities from buoy surface, Lake Erie, Ohio, United States - Buoy 12 MA123 | ecosystem: Environmental > Aquatic > Freshwater > Lake > Lake biofilm | place: USA...
TCGACACCACCGCACCGTTGGCATTCACCGTGCTGCCAAAGTCATTGCCCGACGCAGTCAGCAAGATGTCCTTGCCCGCCGCCGCGTCCACAGTCGTCACGCCCGACACCGTCAGGTTGCCTGCAACTTGCGTCACGTTGCCCGCAGACGTCAGCGTCAGACCACCCGCGGTGATGTTGCCCAGCTGGGTGGCCGTGCCGTTGTTGTTCACCAAGGTGAAGGAAGCCGTGCCCGTGTTGGCGGCGACGACACCGCTGATCTGGTTGGCAGCACTCAGGTTGGCATTGCCGTTGTCGGTGTTGACGTTCAGCGCGCCAGACGTCACCGCACCTGCTCCGCCTATGGTCCCGCCCGAAGACCTGGCGTTGAGCGTCAAGCTCTTGCCGCCTGTGATCGTCAGACTGTCGCCAATCACGACGTTGCCGCCATTCAGCACCAAAGCCGCATTGGTGGTCAAGGCGTTGAGCACCGTGACGTTGCCCTGCTGCGCATCGGCGCCGACGATGATGGTGCCCGCGTTGGCGGACTGCAAACGGTCGAAGTTGGCCTGACTGATGTTCAGCCCGACGCCTGTACCGTTCAGATTGATGGGCGAGGCATTCGACAGAGCCTGCACCCGCACCGCGCCGGCGCCGGCGTTGACGCCTGCCGCCAGACTCAACTCATTGGTGGACAGGGTGATGTTGCCCGCAGAGGACGTCACAGTTCCCGATGAATTCGACGTGATGCTGGAAGACTCGACAGTGATGTTGCCGTTCCGGGTCACCGCCGCATTGATGACCACGTTGCCGGTAACGGCGCCCGAACCCGTCACGAGGGAAAGGGCACCGCTACCGTTGAGCGCACCCGCAACTGTCAGGGTGCCGTTGCCCGTGACATTCAGGGTGGTCAAGCCATTGGGTGCCGAGATGTTGCCCGATGCATTGAGCGTCTGCGCCACCAGGTTGATGTTGCCGTTGGTGACGGTGACGTTGAAGCCTTCTGCTGGCGGTTCGATCGCATTGCCTTGAATCAGCAAGTCACCGCCCGCAGTGCGGGTGACGGGGCCGCCCAGAATGACCGTGCCGTTGCTCGCGGTCAGCGTCAAGTTGCCTTGGCCCGCCAAGGCGCTTGTGACATTCAGGTTGCCGGTGGTGGTGGTGACGATAGACGAGTTCGAAGGACCAGCCCCGAGGGAAGCCCCACTGAGTATCAGCGCTTGGCTGTTGGTCACCTGCAGTTGGCCGACATTCACCGCGTTCAGGGTGTTGATCGTGGTGTTCAGCTGGCTGGGGGTGTTCAGGCCACCCGTCAAGGTCAACACGTTGGTGTTGAAGGCCGTTCCGGTGGAGTTCCCGGTCAGCGCGCCAGTCGCATCGATCGTGATATTGCCGGCAGTATTCGAAACGCCGCCAGACGCCAAGGTGATGTTACCGCCAGAAATGGTCAGATTGCCGCCCAAACCGCTCCGCGTGAGCGTCAAGGCGTTCACCGTTGACGTATTCCCAAACGCCACAGTCGGATTTGCGCCGGTGAGCGTGATGACCCCAGTCTGCGTCAACGTACCGGCAGTCACCGGTGTGATGGAGACATCTCCGCTGGACCGGACGTTGCCCAAATTCAGGTTGTTGTTGTAATTGATATTGACCGAACCAGCACCATACGTTGAAGGTTGGTCGGAGGTGACATTCAGGGTATTTGCGGTCAATATCAGAGGCTCTGAGATCGTGCCCACGGGCCGATCCGCCGCAGAGGTGATAAGAGAAACAGATCCCGTCGCGTTGATCGAGGGGGTTCCGGTGGAATCCCTCAGGAAACCCTTATCTGCCGTAAGAGAGAGATTACCAGCGGTAATATTACCTAGGGTCATTGCCGCGGTGTCAGCATGAACGACTGTGACTTCGCCTCCGGAGATACTGACCGCAGGGGCTGAACCTGCGCCTGAAGTAGAGATACTCACCGAGCCTGTACCAGCGGAAATTGTCAACGCTCTACCCGCGTTGATTGAAGCAGTTCCTCCTGACGTGGTAACAGCACCGTTTTCAGTGGTGATGAATATGGATCCGGCAGAGAGAGGCGACGCCAGCACCCTCACTGGACCAGTATCGGTGATAAAACCAACAACGTTGTTGGGGCTGGACAGAGAAGAAAGCCCTCCCGAAACCGTGATATTTGCGCTGTTACCTGTGGTGGACGCGGGCGCACCAAATCCAAGTGTGGCATTACCAACAAAAGTGCCTGGAAGCATGCCATCGATGGCACTCGGTAAAGACCCATTACCCAACGTACCGGTCGCGCCGAGGTCACGGGTAGAGAAGAGAAGGCCTATGTCAGTCGAAACAAGGGACGATACACCAAGGTTGGTGAGGGAGAAGCCTTGTGGGTTGACAAAAACCAGGCTTCTCACCGATGAGGTACCACCGATAACGGCTATCGATCCCGCCAGCGAGGATCTAGACCCATCCGTAATCTTATTCAGAACAACGGCAGAAGTACCGTTCGTGAATTCAAGCAACTGAGAGGACTGAATACCTAAGCCAGCTTCCCAAATAACGACTGCCTTTGACGACTTACCCAGATTCACGGTTCCAGTCGAACCGAGAAGGGTATACCCGAGGCCTACCCCGTCACCCGCCGTACCCTTGAGAACTGTAACGGTGTTCGCAGCAGGCAGCGTCGTTCTCGTCGTCTGCGCCGACGACTGCACCGCATAAAACGTGGAGAACGCCGCCACCGCAATTTCCTTGCGGCGGAACTTCAGGTGGGCCCGACGGATCTCCTTGGCGCGGCGTTCGGCGTTGGCCTTGCGCTGCGCATCGGTCATGGAGAACTCGTTGAAGATGATGGGATTGGTCATCTGTGTCATTCGGCTGGACTGAAACAAGGCAGAGGGCAGCCGCTCAGGCTGCCCGAGGGAACCGCAGGCGCAGGAAAGCCAAGCTTTGCAGGCCTGACCTCACTGTGAACAAGATGCGCTTGCGCGCATCCCCTGCGGTTCATGGGATCGTTCATACCAGCCCAGTGTATCGGAAAAGTCTCACTGCTCCAGCGCGGAAACAGAGACTTACAACACGGTGTTTCGTGTCATCAGCGCCACGTGGCGGGTGGACCACAGCACGAGCGGCCGGCCAGGCGCGCGCGCTTACACTCGCCACCCGCCGCTGTTGCGTACTAAAGACGCTTCATCTGAGCGCAGCGGCCGCCAGGAGACCCCGCCGACATGAACTTCACTCTAGAGGACCTTGAGGGCGAGATCGCCCGCCGTGAGCATGAGCCGGCAGGGCGCAAGCTGCTGGAGGTGCTGACCGCCATTGACACCCAGCACGGCGCCCTCGGGGGCCTCTCCATGGCCTTTGTGCCCTCCGGGCTGACCGCTGACGAGCTGACCCGCACAGTGGCCTGCCGCCTGGCCAACGCCATCGGCGCGCTGTTTGCGGACCCCGAATTCCGGCTCAGCGACGAGGGGTTTTTCGCATTCATCACCCGGCAGCGCTGGATCACCACCATCTTTGCGGCAACGCCACTGCGCAACGCCGACCATGTCATCCGCGCCCTGGGAGGCGCCGCCAGTGACGGCACCTTCATCAATCTGGATCACCCCGCGTTGCTGAAGCTGTGTGTTCTCTACACCACAGAAAGCCAGCTGGCCCTGAATTGCGAGCAGTTGTGGTTCCGCTCACCCCGGGTGTGCGCGGCGCTGCTGATGGCGTTGCTGTCACCCAGGCTGACCATCAGCCCTATCGCCCACGCCAAACGGGAATTGGTACTGGGCTGGCTTCCCACGCATCTGGACCAGTTGCAGACCTCGGCCGCGCTGCCGGAGGGCTTCCTGCATGACGTGTGGATGCACTGCAGCTACGCCATGCGCGAAGACAAGCACGCGGTGAAGTCGCCCCTGAACCGGCTGGTACGCAGACGTCTGGCCCAACTGGGGGTGACGGATGTGGTCACTCCGTATCAGCCGCCGGCGCCGTTGCCCGAAAAGCAGACGCTGATGGTGGTGCTGGAGTGGTTCCATTCCACCCATTCGATCTACCGGACGCATTCGCTGTCCATGTTGTCACTCAAGCAGCGCTACCGGCTGGTAGGCGTAGGCATGAAGGAGTGCACTGACGACATCACGCGGGCGATGTTCGACGAGTTCGTGGAACTGTCCAATAACACGTCCTTCATTGACAACGTTGCATTGACGCGACAGGCCGCCGAGAAGCACCGCCCGCAGGTGATCTATTACCCCAGCCTCGGCATGTTCCCCTACACCGTGTACGCCTGCAACCTGCGCCTGGCGCCGCTGCAGATTGCGGCCCTGGGGCATCCGGCCACCACCTACTCCGCCATGATGGACTACGTGGTGGTGGAGGAAGACTACGTGGGCGACCCGGCCTGCTTCTCCGAGCGGCTGATCGTGGTGCCGCGCGATGCCATCCCCTACCGGCCGCCGGCGGTGTGGCCGGAGCGCTACACCCCCGGGCCGCGGCACAACGACAGCGTGCGGGTGGCGGTGATTGGCGCGTCGATGAAGCTCAACGCGGAGTTCCTGGAGACCTGCCGCAAGATTTCGGCGCAGGCGAAGTCACGGGTGGAGTTCCACTTCATTCCGGCGTTTGCCATCGGGCTGTCGTGGATCTGCGCGCACGACGAGATCGTGCGGGTGCTGCCCACGGCAGTGGTGCACAAGATGATGCCGTTCGCGGAGTATCTGGAGTGCATTGCCAACTGCGACATGTTCGTCAACCCGTTCCCCTTCGGCAACACGAACACCATCGTGGACACGATCAGCCAGGGATTGCCGGGGGTGAACCGGGCGCACCGCGAGGTGCACTCCAACATCGACCGCGGGCTCTTCCAGCGCCTGGGGCTGCCACCGGAACTGTCAGCCACCTCTGAGGAAGAGATGGTGAACGTAGCGGTGAAGATGATCGACGACCCGGCCTGGCGGGCGCAACTCAGCTCGGACATTGTGAAGAATGGCTTGGCCGAGCCACTGTTCCAAGGCCAGGAATCCCACTTTTGCGACCACATCGTGAAAACGCAGCAGGAGCACCCGATGCGCCTGGTCAACGAGCCGGCCAAGCCGTTGCCCTGAGGCTGAGGTCCTGGCTGAGGTCCAGGCTGAAGGTCAGCCGGCGGTGATCCAGGCCGGCCAGATGTCCTCGCGCCACTGCGCGGCGCGAAAACCGACGTGCACCTGGTGCAGCCACTGGCGAAGTTCCCGCGGATTGAGGATCAGTTCCGAAGAATCCAGACCGCGGCAGTGGAACTCCATGCCGCGCGCACCGTTGTCTGAGGCCTTGAGGGTGATCTCGTAGACCAGGCCCTGCGGGGCCTGCGGGCCCGGCTCGACGGGCGGCGGGGCCTTGTGGGCCAGGCGGGCTTCGAGTTGTGCGTACACCTGGGCGGCCTGCGTCTGTGCCGCCTGAGTCTGGGCCTGGGCTTGAGCGTCAGAAGTGGCGGGCACTTCTTCTGCGGCGGGGGCGGGCATGCCCTGCGTCAAGGCGGGCACGAGGCGCTCAGCCATCCGCCGGGTGACCCAGAGCACGCGCTGCTGGCCGGCCTCGTCCACGGCGGCCATGCACAGCCGATCCTCGTCGGGGTTGTAGCTGGTGGTGACGGTCTTGATGCGCATGCGGCGTTGGGGGCTGCCCCGTGCGGAACCGAATCAACGGAGCTCGAAAAGCCCAGGAAATGCAAAGGGCCCGCGCTGGCGGGCCCTTCTTGAATGCTTGGCGGAGTGGACGGGGCTCGAACCCGCGACCCCCGGCGTGACAGGCCGGTATTCTAACCAACTGAACTACCACTCCGCGTGGCCGACAGCTTCAAGCCCGAATTCCGAAGAATGCGAGCTCCAAGCGCTGCCGCAACTTGGCGTCCCCTAGGGGATTCGAACCCCTGTTACAACCGTGAAAGGGTCGTGTCCTAGGCCTCTAGACGAAGGGGACTGGAACCTTCATCGAACCGAACGACACCTGCTGCAACACCCGCCAAACCCCATAAACCTGGTGCGGTGGGTGGTGGAGGTAAGCGGGATCGAACCGCTGACCTCTTGCATGCCATGCAAGCGCTCTCCCAGCTGAGCTATACCCCCGCGATTCTTTCGAACCCTCGGGCAAGCGCCGTTCAGTCGAGCCTTGCATTATAGGCAGGTTTTCAAACGCGCCCAAGCCGCGCCAAAACTTTCTCACGCGGGAACAGGGCGAGCACGGCGTCGATGGAGGGCGTCTGCGCGCGGCCACACACCAGCACGCGCACGGCGGGGGCCAGCTGCGGCATCTTCAGGGCGTTCGCGGCCAGGGTGTCCTTCAGCGCCTGGGCGATGCTGGGCTTGTCCCAGTCCACTTCGGCCAAACGCTCGCGCAGCATGCGCAGCGCGGGCTTGACGGGCTCGGTGACGTGGGCCGCGAGTTCTTGTGCTCCGGGCTGCACGTCCACGAACATCATTTCCACCCAGTCGGCCAGTTCCACCACGGTGGCGCAGCGGTCCTTGAACAGGGCGCTGGCCGCACGCAGGTCCACGCCCTGCAGATCGTGGATGCCGCGCGTGGCCAGTTGCTGGCGCACCAGCGCAGCCAGCCGGTCATCGTCGGCCTGCTTCATGTAGTGGCCGTTGACCCAGGCGAGCTTGGCAGGGTCCCACTGGGCGGGGCTCTTGGCAAGGTGCGAGCCGTCGAACCAGGCCACCATCTGCTCGCGGCTGAAGAGTTCCTCGTCGCCGTGGCTCCAACCCAGGCGGGCCAGGTAGTTGAGCATGGCCTCGGGCAGGTAGCCGGCCTCCTCGTAGGCAGTGACGCTGACCGCTCCACGCCGCTTCGAAAGCTTCAGCCCATCGTCGCCCAGGATGATGGGGCAATGGCCGAACTGCGGCAGCGGCGCGCCCAGCGCCTTGAAGATGTTGATCTGCCAGGGCGTGTTGTTGACGTGCTCGTCACCGCGGAAGACGTGGGTGATGCGCATGTCCCAGTCGTCCACCACCACGGCGAAGTTGTAGGTGGGCACGCCGAGCGTGCGCGCGGCCTCGGGCAGCTCGGACGTGGCGTCTTCGGGCGGATGACGCAGGATGATGAGGTCGTCGATCTCGCGGTTGGCAATGGTGATCGGGCCTTTGACCAGATCGTGCCAGGTGACCTCACCGGCCTGCGGGTTCTTGAAGCGAACCACGGGTTTGACGCCGGGTGGCGGCGCCGGCAAGACCTTGCCGGGCTCGGGCCGCCAGCGGCCGTCGTAGTGCGTTTTCTCTCCGCGCGCGCGTTGGGCTTCGCGCATGGCGTCCAGTTCTTCGGGCGTGCAGTAGCAGCGGTAGGCCAGGCCTGCGGCAATCATCTGCTCGGCCACCTCGTGGTAGCGGGCCAGGCGCTGCATCTGGTAGATGGGGCCCTCGTCACAGTCCAGGCCCAGCCAGCGCATGGAGGCGATGATCTGGTCCACCGAATCCTGGGTGGAGCGGGCGACGTCGGTGTCTTCGATGCGCAGCACGAACTGCCCGCCATGGTGGCGCGCGAAGGCCCAGGAATACAGCGCCGTGCGGGCGGTGCCCAGGTGCAGGAAGCCTGTGGGCGAAGGCGCGATGCGGGTGCGGACGGTGGGGCGCGCGTCAGGGGGGACGGGTTGGGTCATGGTCGATTCGGCTTCACACCAACGCATCCAGCCCGCGGGCCAGATCATTCTTCAGGTCTTTCACATCCTCCAGGCCCACGCCCAGGCGGATCATGGCCTGGGTGATGCCGGCGGCCTGGCGCTGCGGCTCCGTCAGGCGCCCGTGGGTGGTGCTGGAGGGGTGGGTGATGATGCTGCGCACATCACCGAAGTTGGCGGCGATGCTGCAAAGGCGCGTGGCGTCGATGACGCTGAAAGCCTGCTCGCGCCCGCCCTTGACATCAAACGACAGCACGGCCCCGCCGTGGCCGTTCTGCTGGCGCATGGCCAGTTCATGCTGCGGGTGCGATGCCAGGCCCGGGTGGTACACGCGCGCCACGGCCGGGTGCTGCTCCAGCCACTTCGCCAGTTCCAGCGTGCGCGCGCTTTGCGCCAGCACCCGCACCGACAGCGTCTCCATCCCCTTGGCCACCACCCAGGCGTTGAAGGGCGACAGGCTGATGCCGGCGCTGCGCATGACGGGGAAGAACTTGCCGCGGATGAGCGAGGCCGGGCCGCACAGCGCGCCGGCGTTGACACGCCCCTGCCCGTCCAGGAACTTGGTGCCCGAGTGCATGACGATGTCCGCGCCGAACTTCACCGGCTGTTGCAGCGCGGGCGAGCACATGCAGTTGTCCACCGCCAGCAGGGCGCCGCCCGCGTGCGCGATGTCGGCCAGGGCCTGGATGTCGCACACCTCGGTCAGCGGGTTGGTGGGCGTCTCGGCGAACAACAGCTTGGTGGTAGGGCGCATGGCGGCCTTCCACTCGGCCACGTCGGTCTGGCTGACGAAGCTGGTTTCCACGCCGAACTTGCCGAACTCGCCTTGCAGCAGCTTGATGGTGGAGCCGAAGACGCTGCGCGAGCAGATGACGTGGTCGCCGGCCTTGAGCAGGCCCATGATCATCAGCAGGATGGCGCCCATGCCGCTGGCGGTGCCGATGCAGTCCTCCGTGCCTTCCAGCGCGGCCAGGCGCCGCTCCATGATGGTGACGCTGGGGTTGGAGAAGCGGCTGTAGACGAAGGCCTCTTCCTCGTCGGCAAAGCGGCGGGCGGCGGTCTCGGCGTTGGGGTGAACGAAGCAGCTGGTGAGGTACAGCGCCTCGGAGTTCTCGCCCCAGGGCGAGGCGGGCAGTCCCTCGCGCACGGCCAGGGTGTCCAGACCCAGGCCTTCGGGCAGGTTCAGTCGGGGAAGGGTCTTCTTCTCGGTCATGCGGTGTTCTCCGGCGCCTCCTGCAGCGCCAGGCGGCTGCGGGCGGGGCCTTCTTCCTCTTCAGGTTGGGCGCGGCGCTGGGCCTCCAGCGTAGCGAAGTCTTCCAGCGAGACATCGCCCGTGATGTAGCGCCCGTCGAAACAGCTGGCCTCGAAGCCCGCCAGCGCGGGGTTCAGGGCCTGGATCACGCGCTTCATGGCGTCCACGTCCTGGTAGATCAGCGCATCGGCACCAATGAAGGCACGCACCTCTTCCAGGCTGCGGCCGTGGGCCACCAGTTCCTCGGGCGTGGGCATGTCGATGCCGTAGACGTTGGGGTGCCGCACCGGCGGCGCGGCCGAGGCCATGTAGACCTTGCGGGCGCCGGCCTCGCGCGCCATCTGCACGATCTCCTTGCTGGTGGTGCCGCGCACGATGGAATCGTCCACCAGCAGCACGTTGCGGCCCTTGAATTCCATGCCGATGGCGTTGAGCTTCTGGCGCACGCTCTTCTTGCGCACGGCCTGGCCCGGCATGATGAAGGTGCGGCCCACGTAGCGGTTCTTCACGAAGCCCTCGCGGTAGGGCTTGCCGATCATGTAGGCCAGTTGCATGGCGCTGGGCCGGCTGCTTTCCGGGATGGGGATGACCACGTCGATGTCGCTGGGCGGCATGGTGGAGATCAGGCGCTGCGCCAGCGTCTGCCCCAGGTTCAGGCGCGCCTGGTAGACCGACACACCGTCCAGCACGGAGTCGGGCCGCGCGAGGTAGACGTACTCGAAGATGCAGGGGTTGAGCGTGGGGTGCTCGGCGCACTGCCGGGTGTGCACGGTGCCGTCCATCTCGATGAACAGCGCCTCGCCAGGGGCCACGTCGCGCGTGAGGCGGTGGCCCGTGCCTTCGAGGGCCACGGATTCGCTGGCCACCATCACCTCGCGGCCCTCGGGCGTAAGAGTCTCGCCGAAGCACAGCGGGCGGATGCCGAAGGGGTCGCGGAAGGCGAGCAGCCCGTGCCCGGCAATCAGCGCCACCACGGCGTACGAGCCCTTGATGCGGCGGTGTACGGCGGCCACCGCCTTGAAGACCTCGTCTGGCGTGAGCGGCAGGTTGCGCGCCACGAGTTCCAGCTCGTGCGCCAGCACGTTGATCAGCACCTCGGTGTCGCTGCCGGTGTTGATGTGGCGCCGGTCCACGGCAAAGAGCTCGTCCTTCAGCGCGTGGGCATTGGTGAGGTTGCCGTTGTGCACCAGCACGATGCCGAAGGGCGCGTTCACGTAGAAGGGCTGGGCCTCTTCCTCGGAGTAAGCGTTGCCCGCGGTGGGGTAGCGCACCTGGCCCAGCCCGATGTGGCCGGGCAGGGCCCGCATGTTGCGCGTGCGAAAGACGTCTCGCACCATGCCGCGGGCCTTGTGCATGAAGCACTTGGTGCCCTGCATGGTGACGATGCCGGCAGCGTCCTGCCCGCGGTGCTGCAGCAGCAGCAGCGCGTCGTAGATCAGCTGGTTGGCTGGCGCCTGGGAGATGACGCCGACGATGCCGCACATGGTTGGCCCGAGAGTTGGAAAGACAAGGTCTGGGAAGCACCCGGAAAGCGCGGCGCCTTCTTCGGTACGCCGTTCAGGCCGTCATGCAGCCCGCCAAGGGCGCCATGGTTCAGCCTGGTATCCAGCGCGCCAATTCCGGCGGCAGCAGCATCTTCACGCCCTTGACTGCGCCCAGCAACACGGGCGCAGCAGCGGAGGCCTGCCAGGAGGCTGATTGTGCCGCGGGCGTCAGCGTCACCACCGTGGCCACCAGCAGCAGCAGCACGCCACCGCGCAGCGCTCCGAACACGGCGCCCAGCAGACGATCAAGGAAGGACAGCGGCGTGGCCCGCACCAGCAGGCGCACCAGGCGGGCCAGCAGCCCCCAAGCCACCAGCACGGCGACGAAGCAGATCACCAGAGTGGCCGACTGGTTCAGCGCGGAATCCGGCAGCCCGACCGGGATGTGGGAAGCCACCTGAGGCACCAGCCACGCTGCGGCGAAATAGGCCACCACCCAGCCCGCCAGCCCCATGAGTTCGTAGCTGACACCCCGGGCCAGGCCCAGGACCACGGACACCAGCAACACGGCGGCCAGCGCCGCGTCCACCCAGGGCAGCGAGCCGATCACAGCGTCAGCACAGCGCCCGGCAAGCCCGAGCCCTTGAGCTTGTTCAGCACCTGCGTGGCCTCATCGCGGGTGGCGAAGGGCCCGACACGCACGCGCACGCGCTTGCCGGCGTCGGTGCTGACCTCCTGGGTGTAGGTCTTGAGTCCCAGCTTTTCGACCTTCTGGCGCGTCTGGCGCACGGTGGCGTCGTCAGCGAAAGCGCCGACCTGCACCACGAAGCGACCGGGCTCCGGCACGGGAAGCGGTGCCGAGGCCGTGGCGGGGGCTGGGGCCGGCTTCGCGGTTACGACGGCTGCAGCCGCTGTAGCCGCTGTAGCCGCCGGGGCGGACGCTACGGCCCGTGCAGGCTGAGCGGGTGGAGCGGTCTGGGTGGTCTGGGCGGTCTGGGCGGGCGGGGCGGCCTGGGGTGCGGGCGCCGGGCTCGCCTGCGCCACGGCGGAGGCCGCCGCCAGCGCGGGCCGGGGCTCGGGCTCTGCGGTCTCGACGATCATGGGCGGCGCGGGGCGCGTGACGGTGCCGACCACAGGCGCGGGGGCCGGCACCGCGGTGGGGGCTCCATTGCCAGGAGCCACCGTCATGGGCAGATCCAGCGGCAAGGGCCGGGGCTGGGTCTCGAAGACGAGCGGGAACAGCAACACGCCCAACAGCAGCAGCACGGCCGCGCCGATCAAGCGGCGGCGGGCGTGGGTACGCGCCTGCATGACGGCGGCGCTCTCATGCGGTGCACCGGGGCGGGCGGAGGCGGACTCGGGCATAGTCTTCGCAGCGCCACGTCGGCCCGCACGCGCAGAAGCCGCCGGAGCTGGAGGCGCAGCGTCCTCGGTCTTCTTGCGCTTGAAAAACGACGGCAGGGCCATGTTCAGCCGAGATGGGGAGCGGCCCGCCGGGGCAGCCCGGCCTTGAGGACGGCGCCGACGGTCTGGAAGGAGCCGAAGACCACGATTCTATCGGCGGGGTCGGCCTGGGCCACGGCAGCGGCCAGGGCCTGCGGGGGGGTGTCGTGCAGGCTCACGGTGCTCGGCGGCACACCCGGCCCCCGGGACCCTTGGGGGCAGGACTGCCAGGCCGTCAGCAGCTCGGCCGGCGTGGCCGCGCGGGCGCTGCTCAGGCCGCAGAAGTGCCAGGCATCCACCAGCGGGCTCGTGCGCGCCAGGATGGCGGGGATGTCCTTGTCGCGCATGGCTCCAAACACGGCATGTGTGCGCGGATGAAAACCCATCTGGTCCAGGTTGACGGCCAGCGTGGCCACCGACTGGGCGTTGTGCGCCACATCCAGCACCAGCGTAGGTTGGCCCGGCACGATCTGGAAACGGCCCGGCAACTCCACCAGCGCCAGCCCGGTGCGCACGGCCTGCGCTGTGATGGGCAGACGGTCACGCAGGGCGGTCAGCGCCGCGAGGGCGCCCGAGGCGTTGATGAGCTGGTTGGCGCCGCGAAGCGCCGGGTAGGCCAGCGCGTTGTAGCGGCGACCGCGGCCCTCCCAGCGCCATTGCTGGCGGTCGCCCTCGTGGCCGAAGTCGCGGCCCACCAGCCAGAGGTCGGCGCCTATGAACTCGCCGTGCCGGATCACGCTGTCCGGCGGCAGCGGGTCGCTGATCACGCATGGCCGGCCCGGCCGCATGATCTGCGCCTTCTCCAGGCCGATGGTCTCGCGGTCAGGGCCCAGCCACTGCATGTGGTCAAGGTCGATGCTGGTGATGACGGCGCAGTCGCTGTCGAAGGCGTTGACGCTGTCGTAGCGCCCCCCCATGCCGACCTCGAGGATGACCACATCCACCTCCGCCAGCGACAACGCACGGGCGATGGCCAACGTGGTGAACTCGAACTGCGTCAGCGTGGTGGCGCCACGTGCGCGCTCCACCGCCTCGAAATGCGGCAGCAGCACCGCGTCGTCCACCGCGGCGCCGTCAATCTTGCAGCGCTCATTGAAATGCACCAGCTCTGGCTTCTGGTAGAGCCCCGTACGGTAGCCAGCATGGCGCAGGATGCTTTCCAGCATCGCGCAGGTGCTGCCCTTGCCATTGGTGCCGGCGACGATGATCACCGGCACGTCGAAGCGGATGCCGAGCATGCGGGCCACCAAGACCGTGCGCTCCAGCGACAGGTCCATGGTCTTGGGGTGCATCGCCGCGCAGTGCGCGAGCCAGTCCTGGAGGGTGGTGGGCAAGGTCACGGGCAGGCGTGCAGGAGGTTCAGGAAGTCCGTACGGTCTTGTCTTGCGCAGTGCAGGCAGCGTTCACGTTGCGCGAATGGGCTTCGACTGCCTCAGACCGAACGCATGCGAAGGGTGGGGGGCATCCGGGCCCTTATTCCAGGTCAGGCGATCGCGTCGGCGCTCTGCCCGGTGAGCATGGCGATGGTGCGGGCCAGGGTGGTGCGCATCTCGCGGCGGTCCAGGATCATGTCGATGGCGCCCTTGCCCAGCAGGAACTCGGCGCGCTGGAAGCCCTCGGGCAGCTTCTCGCGCACCGTGTTCTCGATGACGCGCGGGCCTGCAAAGCCCACCAGGGCCTTGGGCTCGGCAATCACCACGTCGCCCATGAAGGCGAAGCTGGCCGACACGCCGCCCATGGTGGGGTCGGTCAGCACGCTGATGTAGGGCAGCCGCGCCTTGGCCAGCCGTGTGAGCGCGGCATTCGTCTTGGCCATCTGCAGCAGGCTCAGCACTCCTTCCTGCATGCGCGCGCCACCCGTGGCGGCAAAGCTCACGAAGGCTGTCTTCTGCTCCACGGCCGTTTCCACGCCACGCACGAAGCGCTCACCCACCACCGAGCCCATGGAGCCGCCCATGAAATCAAACTCGAAGCAGGCCGCCACCAAGGGCACGCTCATCACGGTGCCGCCGAACACGACCAGGGCATCGGTTTCACCGGTGGATTCCAAGGCGGCCTTCAGCCGTTCCGGGTATTTCTTGCTGTCCTTGAACTTCAGCGGGTCCACGGGCAGCACTTCCTGGCCGATCTCGTAGCGGCCTTCGGCGTCCAGGAATCCGTCCAGCCGGGCACGCGCAGAGATGCGGTGGTGGTGGCCGCACTTGGGGCAGACGTTGAGGTTCTTCTGCAGGTCGGTGTTGTAGAGCACGGACTCACAGGACGGGCATTTCACCCACAGGCCCTCGGGCACCGAGCGGCGGTCGGCCGGGTCGGTGTGCTGGATCTTCGGGGGCAGCAGCTTGTCGAGCCAACTCATGAGGCAATGCTCCGCAGGACGGTCAGGATTTTCGGGGCCGATGATGCCTCAAGCCGGCGCGTCCGCCTGCAGCGGCGCATCCAGTGCTGCGCGGATCTCGGCCATGAAGCCTCGGGCCACCTCGCCGGCCTGCTCCACGGGCGCGGCCTCGAGCAACTGCACGAGGCGGCTGCCGATCACCACGGCATCCGACACCGCGCCCACGGCACGGGCGGTGGCCCCGTCACGGATGCCAAAGCCCACGCCCACGGGCACCTTCACATGCGCCTTGATGCGCGGCACAGCCTGCGCCACGGCTTCGGTGTCGATGTGGCCGGCGCCAGTGACACCCTTGAGCGAGACGTAGTAGACGTAGCCGGTGGCGATGCGGCCCACCTCGCGGATGCGCTGCTCGGTGGAGGTGGGCGCCAGCAAGAAGATGGGGTCCAGGCCGCGGGCGTGCAGACGCTGGGCGAAGGCTTCGCATTCCTCGGGCGGATAGTCCACCACCAGCACGCCATCCACGCCGGCCTCCGCTGCGGCTGCCACGAAGGCGCCCTCCCCGCCCTTCAAGTCAAAGCGCTCGATGGGGTTGGCGTAGCCCATCAGCACCACGGGAGTCTTGTCGTCCTGGGTGCGGAACTCACGCACCCACTGCAGCACCTGCGTCAGGCCCACGCCGCGGGCCAGGGCGCGCTCGCTGGCCTTCTGGATGATGGGGCCATCGGCCATGGGGTCAGAAAAGGGCACGCCCAGCTCGATGATGTCGGCCCCGCCCGCAGCCAGGGCGTGCATGACGGCCACGGTCTGGGCGGGGCTGGGGTCGCCCGCGGTGACGTAAGGGATCAAGGCCTTGCGGCCCTGGGCTTGCAGGGCCTGGAGGGTGGCGGGGATGCGGCTCATTGCGCGCCCCCCACGACCTGGAT
>Ga0315907_10004788_pt1 | contig 15038 bp, 18 predicted proteins | sample LakEriMetagenome_3_FD_203525 | JGI IMG/M metagenome (GOLD analysis project Ga0315907, IMG submission 203525) | Freshwater fungal communities from buoy surface, Lake Erie, Ohio, United States - Buoy 12 MA123 | ecosystem: Environmental > Aquatic > Freshwater > Lake > Lake biofilm | place: USA...
AGCGGCCGGCGCGCGCCAACTCGATGATCCGGGCCCGGAACTCGGCGGGGTAAGGGGGGCGGCTTCGAGGCATACAGACACTCTCCTTCGTAAGTCAGAGGGTGTCCACCAAACCGGGGCAACTCCAGTCGACCGCAGCCGTCTCGGTCAGCGCGTCGTCGGCGTGCAGGGCGGCGAACTGGAGGATCTGGTCGAACCGCCGCTCACGTCCGCTGGTCTCGATGTCGTAGACGATGAAGCCCACGGGGCCGCTCCGGGTCGTGCGCCCCCGGAGATTACCTTATCGATCGAAGCATCTCCAACCCGGGCCCGGCGAGGCACTCACGGCAGCCCGAGAAGCCGTAGCGTGGCCCGATCCGGCACCCCGCCGCAGAACCGGTCGAGCGCCGTGCGGAACGGCGGCTCTTCGGGCCGTGCGCGGTCGAACAGCGTCATGGACGAGCGGAACTTGAGGTCGTCGGGCGTGCCGAGGATCGCCGTCAGCGACCGCTCCTCGACGGCCAGCACGAGCCGCGTCGCCTCGATCAGGCGCAGCCCCAGCACCGGGTGGGCGAGGTAGGCGCGCGCCTCCTCCAGTGAGCCGATCGCATAGGCCTGCGCCATCGGGCTGCGGCCGAGGCCGGCAAGCTGCGGGAAGACGAACCACATCCAGTGCGTCCGCTTGGTGCCGGCCCGCAGTTCGGCCAGCACCGCTGGCCAGACCGGATCCTGGGCGGCGGCGAAGCGGTCGAGATCGAAGTCCGCCATCGCGGCCCTCCTTGAAGCGCCGACCCTCGCATCCGTCGTCGAACGGTCGAGACTGGCGGCGGGATCACCCCAGCACCGTCTTCCTCACGTCCTGCACGTGCTTGCAGTCGCCCCGCCAGCGGAAGCCCTCGCAGGTGCACTCGAGGTGCCCCGCCCGTCCGAACGTCACCCGGTAGACCTTGGACGGGTCGCGGCTGCTCCTGAACTCGTGCACGCCCGCGTCCATCACCGGGGCCGCCACGGGGCGCGCGGTGGCGTTCGCCGCGTCGGAGACCGCCGCCAGCCGCTGGGCCGCGTCCGCCCCGGCGCGGGCGAGCAGGCTCTCCTGCATCAGCGCCGGCCCCATCGCCCGCAGCTTCGCTTCCAGCTCCTTCAGGACCGAGCCGTCGGGCAGATCCTCCTCGATCGCCCGGATCAGACGGATCTTGGTCTCCAGAAGCTCGGCGATGAAGCCGTCGAGCGTGCGGTCGACGAACAGGTACTCCACCGTCACCGCCCGCGTCTGGCCGAGGCGATAGGCGCGGTCCTCGGCCTGGGCATGGTTGGCGGGTACCCAGTCGAGGTCCTGGAAGATGACGTGGGTGGCGGCGGTGAGCGTGATGCCGACGCCGCCGGCCACGATGTTGCACACCGCCACCCGCACCGACGGGTCGGTCTGGAACCGGTCGACGGCGGCCGTGCGATTCTCCACGCTGTCCTCGCCGGAGATGGTGACGGCGGCCGCCCCCAGCTTCGCCGCGTGCCGCTTCAGCCCCTCGGTGAAGCTGGTGAAGACGATGACCTTCTGGCCCGTCTCCAGCACGTCGCGCACGCGCTCCTCCACCGCCGCCTGCTTGGCCTTGTGGAGCGCCACGCGCACCTTCTGCAGGCGGCCGAGGAATTCCTTGTCGTTGGGCTTCTCGGGGTCGCTGCCCGCCAGCCAGTTCACGAAGAGCGCCTGCGCGTTGACGACCGACTTCGCGTCGAGTTCGACCGGAACCCAGCTGCGGATCTTGGGCGGCAGGTCCAGCACCTCGTCCTTTGTCCGGCGCAGCATCACCTCCTTCATCAGGAGGTTCAGTTCCTCGAGGTTGGACGCGCCGTCGGTCACCCAGCCGTAGTCGTTCCTGTAGGCGTCGCAGTAGCGCCGGGCGAAGCCGATGAAGCTGCGCGCCGCCGGGTGACCGACCGCGCGTAGCAGGTTGTAGAGGTCGCGCGGCCGGTTGGTCATCGGCGTGCCGGTCAGCAGATGGACCTGCCCCGGCCCGGCGACGGTGGCGCGGGCGTTCTCCTGCACGCCCAAGAGCTTGAAGCAGAGCGAGGTGCGCTGGCTGTTGTTCTTGATGAAGTGCGCCTCGTCGAGGATCACCCCGGCCCAGGGGACCGCGCGCAGGCGCTCCGCGTGGGCCTTCAGCAGGTCGTAGTTCACGACCACCCAGCGCGGGATCTCGCACGCCCCGTCGCGCGCACCGATCACCTCGACTTCCGCCGCGGGATCGACCATGCGGATCTCGCGCCGCCAGTTGAGCTTGAGCGACGCGGGGCAGACGACCAGCACCGGGCCGGTGGATGCGGCGACCTGCATCGCGACGATCGCCTGCCGGGTCTTGCCCAGGCCCATGTCGTCGGCGAGGATCGCCCGGCCCTTGGAGGCGAGGAACGCGACCCCGTCCGCCTGGTGCGGATAGAGCAGGCCCGGCGGCAGAGCCCGGATGGCGTCGAGATGCGGAATGGCGACCGCACTGGTCATGGCCGATCTCCTCTTTAGTGCTGTTCGCCCGGCGTGCGGGCGGGGGGCACAAGCTGGAGCTCAACTCCCCCGTGGGCGGTCGGCCGTGGGTCGCCGCGGACACGGGACGGCCGACCGGGGCCGCGTCCGCGGGCATCGGGCGGGGGGACGGACGGAGAGATGGCGTGCCCGCTTTGTTGCCGTCCGGCCGCACCCCGAAGGCTGCCACCTTGCCCGGGCGGAGCAGGTTGGCGGGGGCACGGGACCCCGCTCGCGAAGCATTCGAACCTTAGCAGGCGAACGCTGCGGCGGCAAGAACGAAGGTGGTACGGGCGGAGGGGCCGCCGGTCTTCCGGATGGCGGCCCCTCTCTTCCCATCAGGCTGGCGCGTCGGGCACGAGCCCCGTGGCCGGCGGGTCGTATAGGCCCGCCCAGCGCTCGGCGGCCGGGCGCCGGCCCCAGACCAGATGGGCTTCGGTCACCGGCGCGCCCTCCAGGGGATCGGGCACCGGGTGCGGATCCCACCAGCGCATCGCCTCGTCGCAGGTTCGTCGGCCCTCCGCGTCGATCCGGTAGATGATCGGCTCCGGCGGATTGAGGACCAGCCACTCCTGTTTCAGCCGGCCGCGCTCCACGTCGAAGATCCGGTCTCGCTCGAAAGCGCTCGCCCAGCCTTGATGGACGTATCGGATCCGTTCGCCCTCGGGGCAATGGAGCTGGCCCGTGAACCAGTCGGCCGCGCGTGGCCGGTCGCCGTTCCGGGGAAAGACGTCGGCGAGGGTCGCGCGGCGCGGAACGGTCGGGGTTTCGATCCGCGCGTCGATCCCGACGATGTGCAGAAGCCCGTCGATGAACGTCCACGTCCCGACGTAGGACCGATAGTTCGCCGTCGAACTCCAGACGAACCGCGGTCGCGCGGTCCGGCATCTCTTCTTCAGGTGGCCGTGGAGAACATCGGTATGAAGTGTCAGTTCCTCCCCGCGATGAAGGAGGATCTCGCCTTCCTGTGCGGTCATGACGCTCTCCTGCGAACTGGATTGACGAGCGGGACGCTTCCCGGACCGACCGAGCCGGTCACTGCCAGGCGGGGTTCACGTCGGGTTCGAACGGCGCGCCGTAGCGGGCCCGGTGCAGTTCGCAATAGCGGGCGAAGAAGGCGGCGTTGCGCGCGTCCTCGGACAGGCGCGCGACGCCGGCGGTCGAGGCGAGCGAGGTTTCGTTTGCCTCGACCCAGGCGATCGCCTCGTGGACGAGCACGCTGTCCATGACGAACTGCGCCCGATTGAGATCGATCAACTGACCCGAGCTGGCACGGACATAGGAATGGAATATGCTTTGTCCTTTCCCGTCGTTGGAACAGGATTGTACCATGACGGCGGACAGGGCCGAATGGATTTCATATCCGTTCGGAAGCCTGTCCATCGATTATTCCCTCTCCTTCCGGTTTCCTTCGCGCAGGACGGGCGCCGCCGGTCAGCCCTCGCCACCGTCCCGCTCGCGGGCGAGGGCCGCGATCGTCTCGGCGACATGGAGGTCGACCGCCTCGTAAACGCGTCCGGCGAGGCGGAAGCCGGCACCACCGCCGGTCAGGTGACGGCGATGGGAGAGTTCGACGTAGAGGGCGCAGACCGTCCGGATCGCGTCCGGCTCAAGGCGGCCGCGGTCGCGGCAGAAGAGCCGGTCGATCTCCGCCGTCGGCGTCCGCCGGTAGGGGCGGGATTGCGCGTAGGCGAGCACCTCCTCCACGAAGCTCATGGCCCGGCCCTCCCCGCTACGGCGATGCCCGGAACCTCGCCGGTGCCGCGGGCGGCGGACGGGGGTGGCACGAGTGTCAGGAAGTCGAGCCTGCGGATCAGCCCGTCGCCGTCGAGGGACAGGACCGCGAGCGAGCGGCGCTGCCCCTCCACCGTCAGGATCCCGCAGGGATGGCCGCGGCCTTGGGGCAGGTCGACCGTTCCCATCTCCACGCGGCCGGTGTCGCGGCCGAGACCGCGCAGGAACGCCCAGCGCTCCCGCAGGTATCCGGCCACCTTGTCATGGCCGGTGAGCGCCTCCAGCACGTCCTGGGATTCGTAGGCGACGCCGGTGGCGAACCGCTCGATCAGCGCCGCGGGGTCGAGGGTGTTGCGGGCGGCGGCATAGAGGCGGGTGGCGGCCTCCAGCCGTTCGCGCCGCTCGGGCGCCAGCGGTCCGCCGGGGACGAGGCGCACCCGGGCGGCGTTCACGCGGATCAGCGAGGAGTTCGAGTTCATGGATCACCTCCATTTGCGATCGGTCCGAAGACGGCGTCCGATCTGACAGCGGGGCGATCTGGAATCAATCCGTTGAACGCATTTTTATTGTCGCCATTTATCGCGCGCACTCACGAATACTTGCGCGTACGCTCGGGCACGTTCATGCGCGCACGTGAGAGAAGGTCGTGTGCCGTAGGGCAATCAGCCAGCCGGGGCGGCTCACCCCGCCTCGGCCAATCTCACCACCTCGCCCGCTGCCTCGGTCAGCGCGGCCGCCAGCCGCGACGGCAGGCGCGGGGCGAGGCCGGCGGCGAGCGCGCCATAGTACCAGGCGATCCCCGGCCGGTCGGCGGTGAAGCGGGCGAACACGCCCGGCCCCTCCGCCCGCACGTCGGCCACGATGGCGCGCGCGTTGTGGAGCGTGTCGCAGCCCACCACCAGCGCCGCCCGGCGGTCGAGGGTGGCGAGCTTGGCCACGTAGCGCTCCTTGCGCTCGCGCCACGGCGGCTTGGGGTCGGTCGCGGCGTCGGTGGCGAGGCCGACGATCCGCACGACCTCCTTGCCGAAGCGGGCGTTCAGTTCCGGGGCGTATTCGGACCCGCCGTCCTCGATCACGTCGTGCAACAGGCCGGCGATGGCCTGCTCCTCGTCGCCGCCGTTCTCCAGCACCATCGACGAGACGGCCATCAGGTGGGCGACGTAGGGCGTTCCGGCGCCCTTGCGCTCCTGCAGGGCGAGAGGCGGTCCCCGATCCGCGGACAGTTTGGCGGCTGGGTTAAGCTTGGTTCAGGTCTCCGTCACGCCGCCAATCGGGTTCCGCAGGTGGCCACGTGGGCCTCCTCCGGCGTTCGTCCACCCAAGGCCGAGTGCGGCCTTGAGCCGTTGTAGTCGGTGATCCACCGGCCGATCCCGACGCGCGCCTCCGATCCGGTCTCGAACGCATTGAGGTAGATGCACTCGTACTTGAGCGACCGCCAGAGGCGCTCGATGAAGACGTTGTCGAGCCACCGTCCACGTCCGTCCATCGAGATGCGCACGCCCGCCCCGGTCAGCACCTCGGTGAAGCGCGGGCTCGTGAACTGGCTGCCCCGATCGCTATTGAAGATCGCCGGCCTGCCGAACCGCGCCATCGCCTCCTCGATCGCCTCGATGCAGAAGTCCGCCTCCCTGGTGTTGGACAGCCGCCACGCGAGGACCCGGCGACTGAACCAGTCCATGATCGCGACGAGGTAGAGGAAGCCGCGTCGCATGGGGATGTAGGTGATGTCGGCGCACCACACCTGGTCGGGCCGGTCGATGACGAGATCCCGCAGCAGATAGGGCCAGACCCGATGCTGGGGATGCCGCACCGTCGTCCTCGGCCGCTGGTAGACGGCCGCCAGTCCCATGCGCGCCATGAGCCGACGGACGCGCTTGCGGCCGACCGCATGGCCATGACGCCGGAGATGCCGGGCCATCTGTCGCGAGCCATACCATGGCGTCTCCATGAACTGCTCGTCGATCGCCCGCATCAGGGTCAGGTTCTCGGCGCTCTCGATCCGGGGACCGCCGTAGAACGCCGAACGGCTGAGGCCCACCAGCGCGCATTGCCGCGTGATCGGCAGCGTCGGGTGGTCCGGCTCGATCATCTCCCGCCTCCGTGCGACGGTCACCGACCGGAGGCGCGACGCAAAAAATCGCGTTCCACGACGAGCTGCCCGATCTTGGCGTGGAGATGGTCGATCTCCCCCGCGCGCACCGTCTCCGTCGCCTCGGCCTTGCCGGAGAACACGCCCGCCATTCCCTCGATCGCCTGCTTCTTCCAGGCGTTGATCAGGGTCTCATGGACACCGTGCTTGGCGACCAGCTCCGCTACGGTCAACTCGCCGCGGATCGCCTCCAGCGCGACCTTGGCCTTGAACTCGGCCGAATACCGCTTCCTCTTCCCCGTCATCGGGTTCGTCCTCTCGAAAGGGCGAACCAAGCTTAGCTCCTTGTCCGCGGATCCGGGTCCACCTCTGCCACCTGCAGTTCCTCGGAATATCCTCCGGCTTGGAGAATCTGCCCCCGACTTAACACCCATCGCTTCGTTTCGCCTTTCGAAACCCATTTTGCCTGTTGACCCGACACGGTCCGTCCATGACGGTCGATGGTGGCGGGGGCGCGCGCGGCTCCGCGACCGAGGCGGCGCCAGGGGAGGGCGGAATGACCGGAATTCCCGAGGAACTGCGGGTCTGGCCGGGGCACGTCGGCAACTGGCACCGTTGGCCGAACGACCGCGGTGCGCTGAACCTGATCACCCCCGAGGCGACGCGCCGGGGTCTGGCGATGGTCCGCTCGGGCCGCACGATCCAGCTCGCCCGTCCGCTGGGCCTCGTCGACCCGCCGACCGGGAAGCAGTCGGCGACCTGGGAGATGGACTACCTGAAGACGCTCGATCCCGAAGGGCTGTGCCAGTCCGCCGGCGACCGCGTCTCGTACCGGACCCATGGCCTCGTCAACACCCACATCGACGCGTTCTCCCACGTCGGCTATCGCGGCTGGTGCTTCAACGGCCATCGCTTCACCGACGTGATCGACGGCCGCACCGGGGCCGGCCGACTGGACGTCACCGACGTGATGGGCATCGTCACCCGTGCCGTGTTCGTCGACGTGGCGCGCGCACGCGGGGTTCCCGGCCTCGCGCCCGGCGAGTGGGTGAGGCCCGACGAGATTGCCCCCGCCGTCGCGCGGATGCGGCCGGGCGACGCCATCGTGATCCGGACGGGGGTGACGGTGACGGGCGGGCACGCGCCCGGCGTCGACGCCCAGGGCCGGCCCGAGCATCACGGACGCATCGCCGGCCTGCACGCAGACTGCGTCGACCTGATCGGTCGGGCCGACGGGGCCGTGATCGCGTCGGACAGCGGAAACGACACCTATCCCAGCCCCGTTCCAGAATGCGCCAGCCCTGTCCATCGGCTGGCCGAGGTGTTCTGGGGCATCCCGCTCGTCCACAACATGGACCTCGAGGATCTCGGCCGGATCTGCGCCGAGGAGGGGCTTGACGACTTCCTCTTCGTCGTCAGCGCGCTGAACATCCCGCGCGCCACGGGCGCGTTGTGCACGCCGCTGGCGATCCTCTGACGGGGTCGCCGGCTACCAGCCGTGGTCCCGACGGTCCGGCCGGGTCCAGTCCCCCGACCGCTCCAGCGCCTCCAGCACCTTGCCGAGCCGCGCGGCCTCCTCGGCCGCCCACAGGGGCATCCGCAGCACGAACCCCGACAGGCCGGTCGAGCGGCGAAGCTCGCGGATCTGTTCCGCCACCGCCTCTGGTGTGCCGAGAAGGACGGGCCAGTCCCGGGTCAGCGTCCCCCCGTGGGTGGCCTTGGCCAGCTGCGCGCTCCAGACCTTCTGCGCGGCGGGGTTCAGGCTCGCCTGCATGGCGTCCCAGTCCTCCTCGGCCCGGCCGGTTTCGTCGCGCATGTGCAGCGTCGCGAAGAGGAGGGTCGGCGGCGCCGTCGTGCCGAGGCGTGCGGCGTTCGCTGCGAGGTCGGCGTGGATCTCGCCCATGTCCGCGGGCTTCGTGATCGAGGCGAAGAGATAGTCGCAGTGCTCTGTGGCGAAGGCACGGCCCCGGGTCGAGGAGGCGGCGCTGACCAGGAGCGGCCGGGCTTCCGGCCGTGGGCCCCGCATTCGGCCATGGACGCGGAAGGCGACCCCATCGTGGTCGATCGCCCCCGGTGTCGACCACAGGCGCTTGACAACCCGGACCGTCTCGTCGGCGAGGTCGTAGCGCAGGTCGTGGTCCGGCACGTCGTCGAACCCGAACAGGCGCGCCTCGACCGGACGGTTCCCCGCGACCACGTTCCATCCCCACCGACCACCGCTCAGGAGGTCGAGGTGTCCCCCGAACCGGGCGATCTGCACCGGATGGACGAAGGTGGTGTGGATGGTCGACAGCACCCCCAGCCGCTCGGTCGCCAGCAGCAGGGGCAGCGCCCAGAGGACCCCGTGGGTCGAGGGGTCCTGGAAGCCGATCTCCGACGCGTCGTCCGATCCCGAGGCGTAGCCGTCCGGCACCAGCACGAAGTCGAGCCCCGCCCGTTCGACCGTCCTCGCGAGGCGGACGTGGTTGGAAAGGTCCATCACGGGCGGGTTGCGGGCGGCGACCATCGCCGAGGGGATCGGCGTCCGCGAATAGGGCCAGAAGAGGCCGAACCGCAGGCTCCCGTCCGGCCGGAATCCCTTTCGGACACCGGTGCGGGGCCGGGTGGAGATCCGGTCGTCGTCGGGGTCGGCGGTCGTCATCGGCCCTCCGTCCGGAGCGGCCGGGTGGCCGCGGCGACGTCGGCCAGCCGCTCGCCCTGGGCGCGCGCCGCGGCGAGCGCGTCCTCGTCCGGGCCGCTGCCCTTCCGCGACACCCAGCTGGCGCCGTAGGGATTGCCCGTCACCTTCGACACCACCGGCGGGCCGTAGCCCAGCGGCATCACCAGGGCGCCCCAGTGGTAGGCGACGTTCAGGGTGGCGAGGATCGTCGATTCGAGGCCGCCGTGGGCGGTCGAGGCGGAGGTGAAGGCCGTCACCACCTTGCCGTTCATCACGCCCTTGAACCAGAGCCCCCCGGTCTGGTCGAGGACGTTCTTCAGCTGTGCGGCCGGCCCGCCGAACCGCGTCGGCGTGCCCAGAGCGATCCCGTCCGCCCAGGCGAGGTCGTCCATGGTCACGAGCGGCGTCCCGCCCGGTTCCGTCTCGGCCGCATGGTGCGCGGCCCAGCGCGGGTTCGCGGCGATCGCCTCGGGCGGCGCGAGTTCGGGGACGCGCAGGAGCCGCACCTCCGCCCCGCGGTCGCGGGCGCCGTCGGCGAGGGCGCGGGCGAGCGCGTGGACGACGCCTGTGGCGCTGTAGTGGACGACGGCGATGCGGACGGTCATGCGGCGGTCTCTCCCGATGGGGTCCGGTGCGGCGGATCAGGTGCGGCGGGCCAGCGCCGCGTCGAGGCCCTGGCCGAGGAAGGTGAACGATGCCACGACGAACACGATGGCGCTTCCGGGGGCGAGCACCGTCCAGGGCGCGATCTCCATCCACTGCCGCCCCTCCGACACCATGAAGCCGAGGCTGGGGGCGGGGGGCTGCACGCCCATGCCGAGGAAGGAGAGCACCGTCTCCACCAGCAGCATGTGCGCGACCGTGATCGTCGCCTGGACGATCAGCGTGCCGCGGACGTTCGGCAGGATATGACGCGCCATCGTGGCCGGCGCGCCGACGCCGGAGACCCGTGCGGATTCGACGAAGGGACGGTTGCCGAGCTGAAGCGTCGCCGCCCGCACCACGCGGATCACCTGTGGCGCGTAGGTGACGATCAGCACCGCGATGAGGGTCGGGATGCTGGGCCCGATCGCGGCCAGAAGCGTGATCGCGACCAGCAGCGGGGGGACCGACAGGAAGATGTCGACGACGCGCATGGCGCACCAGTCGACCCAGCCGCCGAGATAGCCGGCGGTCATCCCGACCACGATGCCGATGACCAGCGTGGCCAGTGTGGCCGCCACCGCCACGGTCAGCGAGGCGCGTGCGCCCAGCACCAGCCGCGCCGCGACGTCGCGGCCGACGCTGTCGGTCCCCAGCCAGTGCGCGGCGGATGGCGGGGCCAGGACGTTCGGGCTTGTCCGGAGCGGGTCGAGGCCCACGATCGCGCTCCCGGCGAGCACGAACAGGAGCAGCGTCGCCGCCATCAGGAGCCCCACCAGAAGGGCGCCGTCGGGCCTAGCGCGGGCGGGGGAGGGCTCGGACCGGACCGCGACCATCTCAGCCTCCCCGTCCGGCGGTCTGCACACGCGGGTCGAGCACCGGATAGAGCAGGTCGATCGCGAGGTTGATCATCACGAACGTGGTCGCCTTCAGCAGCACGCAGCCCTGGATGATCGGATAGTCGCGCTGGGCGATGGCGGCGAGGAGGAGTTGGCCGAGACCGGGAAGGGCGAAGATGCTCTCGATCACCACCGCGCCGCCGATCAGGTAGGCGAGCTGGAGGCCCGCCACCGTCGCCAGTGGCACCAGCGCATTGGGCAGGACGTGCCGAAGCAGGATCCGGCGTTGCGACGCGCCTTTCGAGCGCGCGGTGCGGATGAAGTCGGCATTGCGCACGATGTCCTCGGTCGCCCCGCGGACGTAGTGGCAGAAGGTCGAGCCGGACAGGATGGCGAGCGCGAGTGCGGGAAAGAAGAGCGACTGCACGTTCGCGAGCACGCCCTTGCTCAACGGCGCGTAGGAGATGACCCCCAGGTCGGGCAGGTAGAGCGACACGGCGAGGACGAAGAGCGTCGCGGCGAAGTAGTTCGGGATCGACATGCCGATGGTGGCGAGGCCCATCACGGCGCGATCGATCCACCGTCCGCGGAACAGCGTCGCGACGCCGCCGCCCACGATCCCGATGGCGAGCGCCATGAGGATGGCGAGGACCGCCAGTTCGACGCTCGTCCCCAGCCGCGACATCACCTCGTCGAACACCGGTCTACCGGTGCGGATCGAACGCCCGAGGTCGCCTTGGACCACGTGGGACAGCCACGTCAGGAACTGGATCGGCAGCGGACGGTCGAGCCCCATCTCGGCGCGCAGCTGGGCGGCTTCCGCCGCGCTCAGGTTCTCCCCGCCCATGGCGTCGATCGGGTCGCCGGGCACGAGATGCAGGAAGGTGAACGTCAAGAGGGAGACGACCAGAAGGCTGAGCGGCAGGGCCGCGAGGCGCCCGGCGACGTAGCGGATCACGCGACCCTCCCCCCCGCGGCGACGAGGCGCCCCTCCTCGACCGGTGCGTGGTGGCAGGCGGCGCGGTGCCCCGGCTCGAGCTCGCGCATCGGAGGCTCCTCCGTCCGGCAGCGTCCGTCGGCCATGGGGCAGCGGGTCTGGAAGCGGCAGCCGGGCGGCGGGCGCATGACGCTCGGCGGGTCGCCCTGCAGCCGGAGCCGCGCACGGCGCAGGCGCCCCTGCTGGAGCTGCGGCACCGCGCTCAGCAGGGCGAAGGTGTAGGGGTGCGCCGGCCGCGCGAGGATCTGGGCGGTCGTCCCCTCCTCGACCACCTTGCCGAGGTACATCACCGCGATCCGATGGCTCATGTGCGCGACCGTGCAGAGGTCGTGCGAGATGAAGAGGCAGGCTGTCCCGTGCGCGTCCTGCACCCGCCGCAGAAGGTTCAGGATCTGGGCCCGGATCGAGACGTCGAGAGCCGTGACGGCCTCGTCGCAGACGATCAGCGGCGGGAGCGCGGCCAGCGCCCGTGCGATCGAGGCCCGCTGCTTCTGCCCGCCGGAGAGTGCCGCAGGGAACCGCATCGCGAAATCGCCGTCCAGGCCCACCTCCGCCAGGGCCTCGGCCGTTCGGTCCCGGCGGGCGACGGCCGACGAACCCCGCCGCGCGTCGAGCGGTTCGCGCACGCTGGGTCCGATCCGCAGCAGCGGGTCGAGCGATCCGGCCGGATCCTGGAACACCATCTGCACGCGGCCGCCCGTCGTCACCGACCGCCCTTCCAGCAGGGCCTCCCCGCGGGTCGGCCGGTCGAGGCCGACCGCGATGCGCGCGGCGGTGGATTTTCCGCTCCCGCTCTCGCCAACGATTCCCAGGGTCTCGCCGGCCCCGACGCGGAGATCGATCCCTGCCAGCGCCCAGATCGGCCGCCGCAGCGTCCCGAACCGCTTCGCCACGCCGCGCAGTTCCAGAAGCGGTGTCGACATCACGCGGCCTCCCGCCCGACATGGTCCGGGCGGACGCAGCGCGCCTGGTGCCCCTCGCCAAGCGCGGCCATCGCCGGAACCCTGACCCCGCAGTCGGCGTCGGCATAGCGGCAGCGGGGCAGGAACGGACAGCTCGCGTATCGGTCGAGGGCCGATGCCGGGTCGCCCTCGATCGAGGCGAGCGGGACGTCGCGCGATCCGTCCAGCCGCGGCATCGCGCCCAGAAGCGCCTCGCTGTAGGGGTGGCCGGGGCGCCGGAGCAGCACCGGCATGGGCACGTCCTCAACCACGTAGCCGGCGTACATGACGATGGCCCGGTCGCAGACCTCCGCCGCCATGGCGAGGTCGTGCGTGATCAGCATAAGCCCCATCCCGGTCTCCGCCTGCACGGCGCGGATCAGGTCGATCACCTGGGCCTGCACGGTGGTGTCGAGCGCGGTGGTCGGCTCGTCCGCGATCAGCAGCGCCGGCTTGGCGAGCAGCGCCATGGTGATCATCACCCGCTGGCGCATTCCGCCGGACAGCTGGTGGGGATAGGCCGCCATCCTCGCCTCCGCGTCGGGCACGCCCACGTGGCGCAGCACGCGGACGGCCTCCGCGCGGGCGGCCCGGTCGGACCAGCCCCGCAGGGTCAGCCGCTCGGCCAGTTGCGTCCCCACCCGGACGATGGGGTTCAGGCTCGACGACGAGTCCTGGAAGACCACCCCAGCCCCCTCCAGCACCGGCCGCGCGGCGTCCGGACCGGCGGCGAGGTCGATCCGCCGGCCCGCGAAGCCCACCTCGCCGGAAACGCGGGCGGTCGGCGGCTGGAGGCCCAGGAGCGAGAGGGCGGTCATCGTCTTGCCGCTGCCGCTCTCGCCCAGAACCGCCACCCGCTCGCCGGCCTCGATCGCGAACGACGCTTCCCGCACCGCGTGGACGTCGCCCCGGGCCGTCGGCAGCGTCACCCGCAGGTCGCGGACCTGCAGCAGCGGGGCCATCAGAACTCCATGAGGTGGTCGCGCAGCATCCGACCCGTGTATTCCTTGCGCACGAGCCCCCGCCTCTGCAGGACCGGGATCAGCTTGGTCACGATGTCGACGAGATAGCCGTAGTCCTGGAGCATCTGGCGGAAGTGGAAGCCGTCGGCCCCGCCCTCCTTCCATGCGTGCTCCAGCACGTCCGCGATCTGCTCGGGCGTACCGTGGATCGGGAACGTCTCCTTAAGGCTCTCGTGCTTGGCGATCTCGCGCAGGGTCATGTGGCCCTGGCTCTGCGTGTACTGGAGGAGTTTGCCGACGATGCCCTGGACCTTCAGGTCCTTGGGCAGCGGCTTGTCGAGGTCGAACTGGCTCATGTCGTACATCAGCGTGTTCGACAGGTCGGCGAGGCCCAGGTCGACGTCACCGTTGGCGAGGTGCTTCTCCCACTTCTCCTGCGCCTCGGCCTCGGTGTCGCCCATGATCGGCTTGATCGCGTAGAAGATCTTCATCGACTTCGGATCGCGCCCGGCCTCCGCCACCTTCGACCGCAGCTGCGTGCTGTAGGTCTTCATGTCGGCGACGCTGTTCTTGTGGGCGATGACCATGTCCGCGTTCTGGACCGCGAACCGCTGCCCCCGCGGCGAGGTGCCGGCCATGATGATGACGGGGTGCCGCTGGGGCGAGGAGACGACGTTCAGCGGGCCGCGGCAGCGGTAGTGCTTTCCCTCGAAGTTCACCTCCCGGACCTTGGACGGGTCGGCGAAGATCCGGTTCTCGCGGTCCATGATCACCGCGTCGGGATCCCAGCTGTCCCAGAGCTGCCGGCAGAGCTCGAGGTATTCGTCGGCCATGTCGTAGCGTTCGTCGTGCTCCGGCATCTCCATGCCGAAGTTCTCGCCGCCCTTGGTGGAGGTGACGACGTTCCAGGCGATCCGGCCGCTGGACAGATGGTCCATCGTTGCGAGCAGGCGTGCGAGCAGATAGGGCGGATAGAAGGTGCACGAGAGGGTCGACGCGAGGCCGATCCGCTCCGTCGCCGCCGCCATCCAGGCGCAGGTCGGCACCGGGTCGTGGTAGATCATGAACCCGTTGCGGACGTAGTAGTCGATCGAACCGCGGAACAGCGACGGGATGGCGACGCTGTCGGCGAACATCACGAAGTCCATCTTCGCGCGCTCGCACAGGCGGGCGACGTCCTGGAAGATGTCGGGCTTGCGCCAGTCGTAGACGTTGCCGGACGGGGCCAGCCAGTTCACCGGCCCCGTCGTGCCGAACCAACCGAGATGGAACATGGGTCGGGCGCCTCCGCGCGCCGGATCAGCGGTTGAGCCAGACCTGCCGGAGCGACGTGCGCCGCAGGTGCGGCATCGGCTCGTAGCCCTGGACGTCGTTCTTCCAGACCTCGATGCGGAGCGGCATCGAGAAGAGATAGTGGAAGTAGGCGTTCTCCAGGATGTACTTCTGGGCGTCGACCAGCATCTGCTTGCGCTTGGCGACGTCGAGTTCGCCGTTGGCCGCGTCGACCATGGCGTCGAACTTCGGATCCTTGCACTTGGTGCGGACGGCCGTGCCGAGGGCGTCGAAGAAGGCGCCCTCCGGGTCGGCGTCGATCCCGCGCCCGTTGCTCATCATCTCGAAGTTCCCCTCGGTGGCGTTCCGGCCGCTGGCGGAGAACTCGATGGGGGTCAGGGTCAGGCTG
>Ga0315907_10004794_pt1 | contig 15028 bp, 13 predicted proteins | sample LakEriMetagenome_3_FD_203525 | JGI IMG/M metagenome (GOLD analysis project Ga0315907, IMG submission 203525) | Freshwater fungal communities from buoy surface, Lake Erie, Ohio, United States - Buoy 12 MA123 | ecosystem: Environmental > Aquatic > Freshwater > Lake > Lake biofilm | place: USA...
TGGATAATTCATTTAATCTTAGTAGAGACAAGATACTTACAATAGCCATTCCAACATACAATAGAGCTAGTATCCTAAAAATAGCTTTACACAAGCTGATCCCTCAGTACTTAGAGTTTGCGGATGAGGTGGAACTAATAATTTCTGACAATTGCTCTGCTGATGACACATCATTGGTTATTAATGATTTTATAAATAAGTATAATCTTGAAAACATAATTTTTCACCAGCAAACATACAATTCTGGTTATTATGGGAACTTTAGGAAATGTCGTGAGCTTTCAAATGGGAAATACTTTTGGCTTCTATCGGATAACGATCATATAACGAGTAATACCCTCTCTAAAATTCTGGATATCTTAAGAAGCGAGCATAATACCTCCTTTGTTTATCTACATAATCAAGTGAAGGGTAATAAATGTAATAGTATTGAAATAATAGACTTTAGTAGTATTAGGCATCAACATGAGAAATTCTCATTAATGCTTATTTCCTCTATTGTAGTGAGGAATAATAAGAATAATGATGATTATATTTTTGAAACTTTCAAAAATAATCTTTTTTTGGGATTTCTATTTTTAGCTGAGTCATTACGTGATAGTCAAAAGGTCGTTGTTATGAGGGGATTTCATTTGGATTCGTATCCCTCAAAAGTCACTTTTAATATTTTTGAAGCTTGGATTCATCATATAGATGATTGTATTCAATACATGATTATAAATAATATTATTGATGAAGTGACCAAAAACTATATTGTTACAGGTTATCTTAAAAGAGTAGTATACTATCATGTATACTATTATATTGTTAAAGGAAATCTTTATAATATGAAATTTGATAGTCTTTCAGAAATTGAAAAGAGAATGGATGAAATATATATGGATAATCAGTATTACAAACATGTGATAAAGAAGTTGTTTAAAACCAGTAGATTCTATTTACTTATTAGATATCTTATTTGTGAAAAATTATATAAAAATTTTTTTAGGTAGTAATTATTTTATATTAATACTTTATGTTTTAAGATATTTAAATTATTTACTTTGACAAGGTATGACAAAATAGGAGAATATCTCTTAATTCACGGATTAATGTTTCTTTTTCCATTGACCGGCTTTTTATTTGAAGAATATAGAAGCCCAATTGGATTAATAAATTATGATATGTTTTGGCTATTTATATTGTCTTTTTATATGGTATATGGCATTTTTAGCAATAAAAGACTATCCTTTTCAAGGACATTCGTGTTACTATTAGTATATTATGGGTATTTAATTATTAATGCAATAGTTAATAATTATTCGGCAAAAATTCTTAAGACGGATATATTTATATTTATAACCTCTTCACTTACTATTTTGTTAATTGATAATTTATCTTTTAGTAAAAGTTCGTTAAGCCTTCTAAGAAGAAATATATTTATTTTAATTACTTTAACCCTTGCCGGAAGTTTCTCGCAAATTTTCATAGACTCTAGTTTGTTTGTACCTGCTGACAGGTATGAGCAGTTATCTCGAATTGATTTCGCAGGTTATTGGCGCAACAGTTCAATATTCGATTCATTAATGGAAAATCAGGGTGGCATTATGTTCATCTTTATGATGTTTCTATTTTGGCAGAGTAGTAGTTCAGAAGAAATTAAAAAGCAAAGTTTGGCAATATTCTTTTTAATATTAATTGGGGTTATGACGTTTACTAGATATGTATTTCTTTCTCAAATAATGATACTAGTTTATTTTAATTTTTTTGCCAAAAGATTTACACTAAAAAGAACAATTGCAATAGGTTTATGTTCAATTATTTTGATGATATTATTCTTAACAAATGAAAATACGATTCTTTCATCCGATTTTATTCAAACAAGGCTGTTGGCAGATGTTTCTGGACGAACAAACGATCCATTTTATTTCTTCCAAAGGTACTTAAGTGAGCATAATATTCTTTTCGGAACAGGTGCATCAAGTTTTGACATAGAATATTTTTATTCGGATATACAGAGACTGCATAGTGGAATTTGGGATTTATTTTTTCAGGGAGGTATAATAGGTCTTATTTTGTATCTAAGTGTAATTTATCAATTTTACAGGAAGTGTCGATTCGTTTTTAGAAAAACTGGTGATAGTACATTTCTACTTGGGCCCATGATCATTATACTGATTAATTTTACTGCTAGGCTAAATTATTTTTATTTTTTAGGTTTAATTTTATTCTACTTAGTCATTACAATTAATGTAAAATTGATCCAGAATAAAGTTGATATGAGAATTAATAATATAGATATTTAGTTACGTGAATAGTAATGTATTGTATTTATGTCACGGTAACTTTGATTTATTATCAAGAGCAAAAAGACAAATTGATGCATTGATTAAGAACCTATTTAACGTATTAGTAATTAATGGTGTTTTTAATATTAGTTATAATATTATAACGAATTATAATTACAACGTAATAACGAAAAGAAAATTAATTAATGACTTGGCTTTAATAAGACAGTTTTTGTTATGGCTTTGGAACATTCAAGTAGCATTTAGATATGGACGTAGCGAAGTCATTAAGGCAGTCAACAATATCCCCAAATTATACAATGAAATCTAAGACAATTAAAATTTGTTGCTGTTTTTTATTTGGTATCGTATTCATATCGGAAGGAACGTGTCAACAAGCATTTCTTAATTTGTCAGTCGGCGTTCAAATGTCAGGAATAAAGAATGAGGATTTTGTGTTGAATAATTATTCGCCGAAGATAGATTTAGCAGCAATGAAGTCAATCACTAAAGTATTTGGTTTACAGTTTGGTTATTAAGGATATTACTTCAATGCTATTGAGAATGCTGATAAAAGAAGGTATACTTATATTTCCGGTTCACTAGTAATTCACGTTATGCAGCGATCTAAATATTTCGATGTTTCGTTGCAGACCTCTAGTTAGACAACTAAAAGATAGAAGGTCTTTTAATAAAGTTTTAAACCAGTTCAAGAAATGAGGGTACTATACATTTGCCATGGAGATTTTAGATTTTTAAGTAGGGCCAAGAAACAGGTGGATGGTCTAATTGAAAATGGATATGAAGTTGAGGTGTTAAACTATTTGTTCGAAGCTGATATTGATTACAATTTTCTCAATTATGACATAAGGAAGGTGATTATACCGCAAAATAAATGCTCATTGACGAACATATATAATTTATTTTTATTTAATTTGAAAGTGAATAAATTCTATTCTGATGATTGTGGTATAATCATTTGTAGAGAGTTATCAGTATTATTATCTGGTGTCTTGGTGAAAAGAAAAACTCATGCAAAACTTATCTATGATTCAAATGAATTATCTGTCGAAACATTTTTTGGCATTAGGAAAGTGTTTTGGAGAATTATCGAAAGTATTTTGATAAGAAAGGTAGATAAGATCATACACGCAAATAAATATAGATTGGAATATTTTGTAAAAAAATATAAACTATCAAAAGAGAACAATTTCGTTGTTGAAAATTTCGCTTCGTATTATCCATTACCATTAAGAAAAAACACGCTAAATGAAAAGTTGAAAGTTATTTATTTTGGTGCAATTGGGGATAGAAGAAATATTGAGGATTTGGTGTTAGCAGCTGGAAGCATTGAAGGAATTGATTTGGATTTGATTGGTTTTGGCTCAAACGAATTTTTGAATAAAATAAAGGAGATAATTGAGTTAAACAGAATAGTGAATGTAAATATAAAGGATGCAATAGATGAGAGTTTATTACCCTCAATTCTGAAGGATTATCATATTGGTATAGCGTTTTATCCTAATGTTGAATTAAACAACTGGTATTGTGCGTCGAATAAAGTCTGGCAGTATTTACAAGGTGGTCTTTCAATAATTGCCACCAATAATCCACCCATCACTGATTTAGTGAATAAATACAATGTAGGGGTCTGCTTAAAGACAATAGATATACTAAATTTAAAGTTGGCCCTGAACTTGTCAATTAAGAATAAGTACTGGGAGAAAATTACAGAGGAATTTCGTTTAAATTATTCATGGGAGAGTAATAAGTCAGACTTCTTGGAAGTTTTAAAATAAATAGATATGTGCGGTATTGCAGGCATTATTAACTTAGGATTAGAGGAGACTAATCAAGTTGACCAAATAATTTTAATGGCAGAGGCTCTTATCCATCGGGGCCCTGATGACTCGGGTTTTTACTTTGGTGGGAGAAATACAAATAAGAAATATAGGGGTGACATAAAGTCGAGTGAATCAATACAAAGCTTCATAGCACTTGGACATCGCCGGTTATCTATATTAGATTTGAGCACTCAAGGTAACCAGCCAATGAGTTATATGAATAAATATTGGATAACATACAATGGAGAAGTTTATAATTATGTCGAGCTAAGAGCTGAGCTAATTGAATTGGGATATTCCTTTGAATCGGATACAGATACAGAGGTAATTATTGCAGCATATGATTGTTGGGGAACTGATTGTTTGAAAAAATTTAATGGCATGTGGGCTTTTGCTCTTTATAACATTCAAACAAGAGTTATTTTCATTTCCAGAGATCAATTTGGGATCAAGCCTTTCCTTTATTATCTGGATGAGCAACATTTTGTTTTTGCTTCAGAAGCAAAAGCCTTCCTCCGAACTTCATATGTACTCACTGCTCCCAATGTAAAAAATATTAAGGAGTTCATAAAGTCTGGTCCAAAATTATATAATAAAGAAACGAGTTTCGAGAACATTTATAGCTTTCCATCAGGTTGCTATGTCGAATTGGAATTGAGTAGGCTTAAATCTAATACGTTTTTGCCTACCCCATTTTGGGACAAAAGCGTTAAAAATGCAATCCGTAATGGCCTAAAAAGCGAAGAGGAATATATTTCGGAGTATAATAGTCTAATTGAAAACTCGGTCCGGCTTAGACTTCGTGCTGATGTTGCTATTGGTACTGCCCTTTCAGGGGGGTTAGATTCGAGCACAGTTGCTTATTATGTAAATAAAATTTTGAAAGAGACCAAGTGCGAAAACAGGCAAAAAACATTTTCTTTAGTCTTTAAAAATATTAAAGATAAAGACGAGAGTTTCTTTATCGAAAAACTCGCTAAAGAACTTGACCTTTATTCTTATCAAATAGAGCCGAAAATTTCAGATGTTTTGAAGATATACGAAAAAGTTGTATACACAATGGATTTTCCCCAAGTTGACTCATTGATGTCTTGCACATTTACGTATCGACTTGTGCAGGATTCAAATGTCAAAATAAGTATTGATGGGCAAGGTGCCGACGAATTGCAAGCTGGCTATTTAGATTATATAAGGAATTATTTTTCTAATCTTCCGTTAAATCAGTTTTTAAGAGAATATAAAAATTTTAGATTAGTTCCAGGGGCACACAAGGAAGTTTTAATTGGAATGATCTTCGGAATTATTCGGATGTTTGGTTTGAGGAGAATCTCCATGAAGTTACTTTCAAGTCGAATAAATGAATTTAATAACCCATTTCTCACGGTAAATGAAGCATTAAACGCTGACTTTTATGGCAATTTACAGAATCTCCTGCATTACGGTGATAGATCGTCAATGATGAATTCAATAGAGGCAAGATTTCCTTTTCTTGATAAGAATTTGGTTGAGTTTTGGGAACAAATACCAAGCGAATATAAATTAAGATCTGGAATAACTAAATACTTGGCTAGAAAATCACTAGATGGAAAACTTCCAATGGAAATAGTTTGGCGAAAAGACAAGATGGGATGGGAGACACCGGAGTACACTTGGATAACAAATGATATGAATTTATTGATTATTCAGGAAATACTAAATTCAGAATTTTTGAATGAATTCAGAAAAGATAAAATAAAAGCCATAAAAATTCTTAAAAGTAGCAATGTTAAAAAGAAGGATGTTGAGCATGTTACCAAAATGTATAATTTGGCTATTTGGCACCGGATATTTTTCTCATTTGATAAATCAAAATAGCAACTAAAATAATTATGAATAAAAAAATTCTTATTTTCGGCTATCACGACATTAATCGAGATCCGCGTAGTTTACGTCAAGTAAAGTGGCTTTCAGACAAATTTACTGTTGATTATGTTTGTAATATTCCTAACCCACACCTGAATGCGACATTTGTAAAACTTAACGCGGATAATAGCTTCATCTTGTCAAAGATAAGAATGCTTTACCTTTTGTGCGGAATGTATAAGTTTTACTTATGGACAAAGCAGAACAGGTTAGTTCTTGAAAATTTAAAGATGAGAGAGTACGATTTAATTATAGTACACCATATTAAATTGTTACCAATAGTGGAGAAACTGCAAACCAGAGGAAAAGTGATATTAGATGCTCATGAATACTATACCGAAGTATATAGTGAATCTTTTGTGTGGAGAACTTTTATGAAGTCTTATTATTGGTGGCTTAGCGTAAATTACCTTAAAGTTTGTGACTTAATAATTGCTGTTAATCAAAGCATGGCAGTGAGATACGAAAAAGACTTCGGCATTAAATCAGACTACATTACAAATGCTGTGGATTATGAAGACTTTTTTCCACGTCCTGTCGATTATAAACACATAAAGTTGATTCATCATGGATTAGCAAGTCCATCTAGAAAAATAGAATTGATGATTGAAATGATGAAACATACTGATAAACGATTTACATTGGATCTTGTTATCGTGGAAATTAGCAAATTCAGCAGAATTTATGTTAATAAGCTTAAGAGACTTGCCGCCAGTGATGAAAGAATTCGATTTCTTCAACCCGTCCCAATGAAAGAGGTTGTTCGTTTTGGTAATGCTTATGATATTGGTCTGTTTATGATGCCACCAACTAACTATAACGAGGAGTATAGTTTAGCAAATAAGGTGTTTCAGTTTGTTCAGTCGAGATTAATGCTTGCGTTTAGCCCTCTTCCTGAAATGAAAAAGGTTGTCCTTGAAAACAATTTGGGTGTTGTATCTCCCGATTTTAATCCAAAGTCGCTTGCTGAAGAATTAAATAAACTGTCTGCCAAAGAAGTATATGAGTTTAAAAAGAGATCGCATGAAATGGCTTGGAAATTATCATCCGAATCGAATAGAATTAAATTTTTGGATATTGTAACCGATATATTAAAGTGAAAGACTCGATGCAATTTTATAAGTTTTCTTTGTTACATCCACAATGAAGAAATTTTTATTTTATTTTGTTCACCCTGCCAAGTACCATCTTTTCCGTGTAACTATCAACAAACTGATGGCAGATGGCCATCAGGTGGATATTATCATAACAGGTCGAGACATACTTGAAGATTTGGTAAAGAAAGAGGGATGGAATTACACCAAAATATTTCCCAATGGAAGAAAGATAAAAGGTGTACACACATACATAAGCGCGGGTATATTTCTGCTTCTTACTCTTTTTGTGTTATTGAGGCTTACTCGCGGAAAACGTTATAACCTGATGATCTCAGATGACCTGACAACTTTTGTGGGTAGGATCAGAAGAATTCCTACCTTTTTTGTAACAGATGATGATTTGTCTGCTGTTCCCGAATCATGGATTTTGATGGCATCATCATCCTATATATTTGCTCCTTACATTTGTGATTTGGGAAAATACAACTACAAAAAGCTTGGTTATTACGGGTATAAATCATTAGCCCATCTCCACCCCAATCATTTCAAGCCTGACAGGTCTTTGGTGAGTAGTATTGCCAATGTAGATGAAAAATATTTTTTTATCAGAACTGTATCTGCAACTTCAACCCATGATGTTGGGAAGGAGGGCCTGTCCGATGAGGTGTTGAGGGAAATTATTCCCTTATTGAAAAAGCACGGTATTGTAGTGCTTAATTCAGAGCGTAAGTTGCCAGCGGATTTGAAACAGTTTGTTGTTGATTTCAACAAAAATGATGTTGCGCATTATATCTATTTTTCAACCATGTTTATAAGCGATAGTACAACAATGTGCGCCGAAGCAGCCGTATTAGGCACCCCGTCATTGGAATTTGACGATTGGTACGCCGATTTTAAACAGTACCATGAGTTAAACGGGGTATATGGCTTGCTTTTTGGTTATGGCACCGATGAAGTGAAAGAACTTAAAGAAAAAATTTCTGAACTTTTATTCATGGAGAATTTAAAGGATGAATTTCAGAAAAGACGGTCGCGAATGTTGAGAGATAAAATTGATGTGTCGGCATTCCTGATCTGGCTTGTGGAAGATTTTCCGTCAAATGCCAAAATATATCTAGCGAACCATGAAATACAAAACCTTTTTAAATCAAAATAATTCAATTGGTCTTTTTATTTTCCAACTCCTTTTACTGGCATTAGTAACCTATGGGCTGAAATCTGCTTTGGGGGATAATTCCCTGTCCTTAAGAGTGCTCATAGTTATTTTGGTTTCATGGTTGATTACCATGTGGCTAACTCACAAGCATAAGCCTAAAATTTATCAACGAAAGTTAAAGTATGTATTAGCATCTTTTCCACGAGCTTTAATTATTCAGCTTCTTTTTACTTTCGTCGGATTACTGCTAATTCAAGAATCCGCTGGAGTAATCAGGTTAGTTTCGTCTATCATCGTTTTATATGCTGTAATTGAATATATCTTTATGATATTTTGGGTTCAAAAAAAGCTTTCGGGGACTCAAGGCGAAAGAAAGGCTGATATTGCGCGTTACTCCCAGTCGGATCTTGATCAGACAATAGCAAGAAGCATCATTCCGAAAGAATCGTTCTACACTAACATTAGCAACAATCAGCTTGCCACATACTGCTACAATCTGTACAAGAGTTCAATTACAAAAAGCAATTCTACTGATGAACCAGGTAAGTTGTATTTTGGAAGTTTGGAAAAGTTAAGTGAATCCAATGAAAATGATTACAGCCTATTAGTTATTACTAACAGGATAAATGACCTTTTTAACATAAATCATTCTTTGATGGTATGTTATAATCGTCTTGCTGTTGGAGGCTTGATAATTGTTAATTACAACTCTATTGAAGATACAAATTTTCTATTGAAACAAAAGTATTCTAAAGTTTTATTTCCGTTCATTTTTCCTTTTCATTGGCTTTTCTACAGAGTTATTTCAAAAACCAAACTTAAATCGGTTCAGGATTGGATTAGTAGGGGCAAGAACAAGGTTATCTCCTGGGTTGAAGTTACTGGTCGCCTTGCGTACTGTGGTTTCGATGTAGAATTTGAGGAGCGTTTTCATAACAAGCAGTATGTAATCGCACGAAAGACGAAAACTATATCTAATAATCCTAATCCTTCATACTACATATTAATAAAACTGAATAGGGTTTCTCTTTATGGTAATATCATAAAAATTAACAAAGTAAGGTCAATGTATCCATACAGTGAGTTTTTGCAGAAAATGATTTTCGAGCAAAACAACATGGGAAATACAGGAAAAGTTCAGGACGACCCGCGTATAACCCCTCAGGGCAAAATATTCCGTAAGTATTGGATTGATGAATTACCTCAGTTCCTCGACTGGCTTAGGGGTGAAATTAAACTTGTAGGTATTAGGGCAATGAGCCAACATTTTTTCAGTTTGTATTCACAAGAGTACAAAGATAAGTATCTGCAGGTGAAACCAGGTATTATATCTCCTATTTTTGATGAAAAAACGGATGCTTTTAATGATATTGAACGAATCGAATATTCGTATCTTGATGATTATCTAAAAAACCCCATGTTAACAGACTGGAAGTACTTTTGGATCACTTTCAAACATATTCTTAGTGGTGTCAGGAGCAAATAGCAATAAAAAATATGTATTGAATGAGATTTGTTATATGTTGATTATTAGGGACATGTATTTTATAAACTTCGTCTAAAAACATTTTGCAAATATTTATGCAATATTGTTAAAAGGGAGAATTATGGAATTTGAGTCAAGTATTTTGAGTTAGAAACATATTTTACCACTACATTACAACTAATAAGTCATAAACTTAAATTAACCTTATTGAAATGTGCGGAATCTTCGGCCTTACAACAAAACCAGGACAAACCTACTCAGCTAAATCAGTGGTTCAAACCCTTGAGAACATTGCTGTTTTCAGCGAGTCGCGTGGCAAGGATTCATCCGGTATGGCCATCAGAAACCCGAAAGATGGCACCATAGATGTCATCAAAGGGGATGTGCCTATACGAGAGTTGCTCAAGAGCACAGATTTTGATGTTGCTATAAAAGCGGCTATAAAAGGGGATGCAATGGAGCTGGGCTTTAGCGCCTTTGGTCATGCCCGTTTGGTAACCAACGGTACACAACTGGACGAAGCAAACAACCAACCGGTGCTGAAAGAGGATATCATCATCATTCACAACGGCATCATCGTCAATGTGGACGAACTTTGGCAGCTTCATTCCGATCTGGAACGAACATTCAGCATCGACACGGAGATCATACCTTCACTTATACGCAAACAACTGAGATCCACAAATGATCTGGCCGAAGCCTGCAACAAGGCATTTGTGCAGCTCGAAGGCACTTGGTCTGTGGCTATCATGTTCCACGAATTAGATCAGTTTGTTCTGGCAACCAACAATGGCTCGTTGTACTACATAACCGACAGTGAGAACTTTTTCGCTTTTGCTTCGGAGGGCTACTTTCTCGAAAGGCTCAAAAAAACTGCGGAATTCGCTGCTTTCGGCCCCTCACTGGAGGTAAGGCAGCTCATTGCCAACAAGGGCCTGATTGTTCATTTGAGCTCACTGAACATTGATTATTTTGATTATACCAAAAGCCAGAACGCTATACCCGCTGCATTTGTGAAACCGCTCAGTCTTGAAAAGCACTTGCTCGATAATACAGTCAACAAACGTGAGGTGGTGATTGATCCTGCCGTGTTTATCAACCGCGCAAAGGAAGCCCATTTGTTCAGCCTGCTCGAAAACAATGCCGAAGCCATCCGTAAACTACGCAGATGCAGCAAATGCCTCCTTCCCCAAACCTTTCCATTTATCGAATTCGATCTTCAGGGCGTTTGTAACTACTGCAACAACTATAAGCCACAGAACAAAGTTCAACCCATTGAAAACCTGAAAGCCCTGGTAGAGCCTTACCGCCGCAAAGACGGCAAACCCGATTGTATCGTTCCATTCAGCGGTGGGCGCGACAGCACGTATTCTCTTCACATCATTAAAAAAGAACTAGGCCTCAATCCAATAGCATTTACGTACGATTGGGGAATGGTAACTGACCTCGCGCGCAGAAATATATCCCGTGTGTGTGGCAAGCTGGGTGTAGAAAACATCATTGTTTCAGCTGATATCCACTGGAAAAGGGAGAACATAAGAAAAAACGTAAGCGCTTGGCTAAAGTACCCTTCATTGGGCATGATACCCCTTTTTATGGCCGGCGACAAATTTTTCTTTTACTACACCAATCAGGTGAAAAAGCAAACTGGAATCGACCTGAATATTTGGGGTATCAATAACCTCGAAAACACCGAATTCAAGGTTGGGTTTGCCGGCCTGCCCCCTGAATTTGATAAAAAGAGAATTTATTCATTATCCATATTTAATCAGCTCAAATTGTTTGGTTATGTAGCGGGCAACATCATGCGCAGTCCCGGATATGTCAACCAGTCGGTTTGGGACAGCCTTGGCTCTTTTGCAGCCAGGTACATTGCACCTAAAAAAGACTACTACCACCTTTTTGATTACTATCGCTGGGATGAAAACGAAATTAACGACCTCCTACAACATGATTACAAATGGGAAACCGCTATTGATACCAAGTCCACCTGGCGGATAGGGGATGGCACGGCGAGTTTTTATAACTACATTTACCACACAGTTGCCGGATTCTCCGAAAACGACACCTTTCGCAGCAATCAAATCCGTGAAGGTATGCTCACCCGCGAACAAGCCATGGTCCTGATCGAAGAAGACAACCTGCCCCGTTACGAAACTTTGCGCTGGTACCTTGAAATCATCGGTCTTGATTTTGCCGAAGTCATTAAGGCAGTAAACAATATCCCCAAATTATACAATGAAATTTAAGACAATTAAAATTTGTTGCTGTTTTTTATTTGGTATCGTGTTCATATCGGAAGGAACGTGTCAACAAGCATTTCTTAATTTGTCAATCGGCGTTCAAATGTCAGGAATAAAGAATGAGGATTTTGTGTTGAATAATTATTCGCCGAAGATAGATTTGGCAGCAATGAAGTCAATCACTAAAGTATTTGGTTTACAGTTTGGTTATCAAGGATATTACTTCAATACTATTGAGAATGCTGATAAAAGAAGGTATACTTATATTTCCGGTTCACTAGTAACTCGCGTTATGCAGCGATCTAAAAATTTCGATGTTTCCTTACTGACCGGTTCAGGTCTTTTTATGAACCATTATTATAAAAGACCTAGCATATGTGCAGACATAGGCGTCGTGTCAAATTTTGTTATAGCCAATCAACAATTTTATACAAAAATATCGGCAATCATGGGTTGGGATATTTATCAAGGAAATGCAGATATCTTGCCTTCGCTTACTTTAGGTTATTCTACACCAATTCAATTCATAAAATAAAATGAGCACAAAATTTACATTCGCGGTAATCGGCTTCGGTCACATTGGCCGTCGACATGCCACTATGATCAATCAACATCCTGGGTGCAAATTAGTGGCTATAGTGGATAGTTCCGAGCAGGCCCTCAAACACGAGCTATATCCCGAAGGGGTTCCTTCTTTTAGTAGTCTGTCCGAGATGTTCAGTGCCGGAATTCGTCCGGATGTGGTGAATATCGCTACGCCGAATGGAACTCATTGTGCCCTTGCGGTGGAGGCTTTGCGGCACAATGCGCATGTGGTAATTGAAAAGCCCATGGGCTTGACCAAGGCCGAATGCGAAGACGTCATTTTTACAGCTTTGCAAATGTCGCGTCAGGTATTCGTGGTGAAACAGAACCGCTACAGCCCACCCTCTCGTTGGCTCAAGGAGGTGGTGGGATCAGGCGCATTAGGCGAGAACCTCATGGTGCAAGTCAATTGCTATTGGAATCGCGATGAGCGTTACTACAAGAGAGGTGGATGGAAGGGGACCCGTTCCTTGGATGGAGGTTCTTTGTTCACTCAGTTTAGTCATTTCATCGATATCATGTATTGGGTATTCGGTGATATCCGCAATATTCAAGCGAGGGTCAGGAGTTTTACCCACTTAGACATGACTGAGTTTGAAGATTCAGGTTTGGTTCAGTTTGAGTTTGTAAACGGGGGCATTGGATGCATTAATTTCTCCACCTCGCTATGGGATACCAATATGGAGAGCAGCATTACCGTGGTGGGCACCAAGGGTTCTGTGAAGGTAGGTGGTCAATACATGAATGAGATTGAGTATTGCCACATCAAGGACTATGTGATGCCTGAATTGCCCCCTACCAACCCACCCAACGACTATGGGCCCTTCAAAGGTTCCGCAGCCAACCATCATTACGTGATTGAGAACGTAGTAAATACACTTCGTGGGACTGATACCATTACAGCCAATTCTCTTGAGGGACTAAAGGTTGTGGATATTATTGAACGAATTTATCAGGCGGCTCAAAACTAATTTATGTGTATTGAATATTCCAATAATGCAATGCGGGAGTTAACAGTTGGTAAATTAACATATAGATCCTCAACAAGGCTTAATGATAAGCAATACATTAATAAGTACCTCGAGACGCTCAATCTCCGGATGAAAATTGGCGAGTGCATCGAAGTGTTTTTTGAGTCGAAGGATCAGAGGAGAATACGTATTTTTAATAAGTATATGTCCCCTTTTTCCTACATATTTTATGCTATTGATTTTATTCTGAATAGAGTATTCTCCAAATGGAGTGCTACCCAAAAAATCTATTACTTTATTACTAAAGGAAGAAATCGCGTGCTGAGTGTGCCAGAGGTTTTAGGGAGGATTGTGTCTTGTGGCTTTAAAATTTTAGATTTTGAAAAGAGTGGGAGTCTCACGTACGTTTTAGCAGAAAAATTTGGCGAACCGGCTTTCAATATGTCACCCACTTATGGTGCGTTGGTGCATTTAAACCGAGTGGGATACGGTGGTAAGTTGTTTAAGGTTTATAAGTTCCGCACCATGTATCCATTTTCAGAGTACATACAGCAGTATATGTACGGTCGAAATGAACTTCAAGAAGGGGGTAAAATCGCAGATGATTTCAGGGTTACGAGCTATGGAAGATTAATGCGTAAGTTTTGGATCGATGAGCTTCCAATGTTTTATAATTTGTTTCGTGGTGAGATGAAGTTGGTGGGGGTTAGACCGTTAAGTCAACATTTTTTTAGTCTGTACCCATCTGACATGCAGTCTCTTCGTACAAGAACCCGACCTGGATTGGTGCCTCCTTTTTATGCGGATCTCCCCAAAACACTTGATGAGGTAATTGAATCAGAAAGAGTGTATTTAGAAAAGTATCTTATTAATCCGTTGAAAACAGATTGGATCTACTTTTGGCGAGCCGTTTATAACATACTTTTTCGTCGTGCACGGAGCAATTGACTTGGTGAAACTTCAACCGTGGGAGGAATACAAATCACTAATTGAAATAGTTCACTGGGTGAATATTTGAGAGTGCCAAATAGATGACGTGTCTCGGAAGGGGCGTTAAATGGATTTTTTTGAAAAAAATTATGAATTGGAATAAACTCATTTTATGGGTATTTATCTATGTAATTCTCTCAGAAGCTATTTGGATTATCTCAAAATGGTTTGGCGTTGTTCATTCGTCATTTACATTGACAGTGCATTTTATCACTGCGTATCTATTTTTATACATTACTAAAACCCCCTTAGCGGTAACTATTTTAATTCTCGGACTTGCTGTAACTTTACATATCTTTGAAGGATCAAGTCCAATAATTATCATTGGCTTTAAGTTAGGGTACTCTATTACTTGCCGCGTTCCCACTGCAAATCGGAATCTTTAAAGATAAGAACCATTGTTTTTTTTGGTTATTGTATTCCCCCCGGTTGTAGTAACACCAAGTTAGGGATTTTCTCCTTTTGATGTCACTGCCTTAAATCCCTT
>Ga0315907_10004797_pt1 | contig 15025 bp, 21 predicted proteins | sample LakEriMetagenome_3_FD_203525 | JGI IMG/M metagenome (GOLD analysis project Ga0315907, IMG submission 203525) | Freshwater fungal communities from buoy surface, Lake Erie, Ohio, United States - Buoy 12 MA123 | ecosystem: Environmental > Aquatic > Freshwater > Lake > Lake biofilm | place: USA...
ACCTCGCTGCCAAATCGGGTATCGAGATCGACACCAAGAAGAAACTTGCGGACATCTCCGTTGGCAAGGCTGCTATCAGTCACGCTCAACGCACAGAGCAACGCAAGGAGCAAGGTATTACACAACTCGCCCTACAGAAAGCAAAGGCCCGTCAAGAAATCCAAAAGGAAAAGGCAAAGATGACGGCAAAGAAGCCAATGAAAGAAGAGGTAGAGATGGAAGAAGAAGAGCCAGAGGAGACAGAAACCGAAGAAGTTGAAACTCCAGAAGTAACCGAAGAGGTTGAGATGGAAGTAGAGGAGCCACCACCAGCTATTCAATAATATGAATATATTTAGTACAATAGCTAAGAATATCACTAATGATGGAAATAATCCATCGTTAGATGATAGGCAGTATTCTCCAAATGTAAGGGTTAATAGACAAGAGACTCTTTTAAAAGGGTTTGATCCAGAAGGAATAGATTACGATTATACAACGGCAGAAAAAATTGGGATGCTACCAGAGACAATGGGTGGCAATAAGAATCATATGGGTTCAGTTGCTCCTGTCACACCAGAAATATATGAACAATATAAAAAGTACGGACTTCCATCTGGTGAGTCCTATATTCTTTTAAAAGGTGCATCACATCCAACACATGAGTATGCTGTAAAGGGAGAGGCAGAAAGAGGGTTTGAAATAAAAAAATACGGAGACAGATATTTTTCTGTTCCAAAACAAGAGGAAACGCAATCCATTCTAGGATATCCAATCGTGGAGCCAGATGAAGAACTTCTAAAGTGGTTTAAAGAAAACCCACAAACATCAGGAATGCAATGGGGAGCAGGGAAGAATGATTCTCCAACAGATACTCCTAGATCAATTGTTCTTAATCCATTCAGTAAAATAAGCAAAGAACAACAAATGGCAGTAGCAAAGAATGAAGCTATTAGACATTTCATTGATGAGAAGCAAATCATACCAAAATTTAATCTAACTCCAGAACAAGAGAAAGCGTTTGCTGGAACTCAGTATGGAAAGATTGAAGATAAGACACCTTTAAAGCAGAGCTTATTAGCCCGTATTCTTACGGGAGATCAATCTGCTGGAAAGATCACCCCAATGCAACAGAAATGGGCGGATTGGGTTCAGTCACAACTACCACAACAATGACCACAGAAAAAGTAAAATCACTATGCGCTGCGATTACAGCACACGAAGATTGGAACAAACTACAAGCATACCTACTGCTAAACGTAACCCCACCAGAAGGAGTAACCACACTGATTCATGCAATCAAAACTATTGATGCTATTGGAACAGAGGAACAAGGAGCATTCAAAAAAGCAAAGTCTTCTCCAAGAAATAAAGAGACAAAAGATAGCTCAATTGACCCAGACCTCGACGAAAACTAATTTATGGCAGAAACAACCGACACAGCAGCAGTAATCAAGGAACTACAGGCTAAACCCCAAGTTCCTATTAAGGGAAACACATCTGACTTTCTAAAGAAGTTCAGTCAACAACAATCCGACGAAGGTAAGCCCAGTGCAACCAATGTTGGTGATCCAATGCTGGGTCTTAAAAAGCACAATGAAGAAGAACCTTCTTATGAAGAACAAACAGGAATCACCGAAGCAGACATTACGTCTGAAAGATCGGGCAAGAAAAAAGGGTTTGTTGAAAGGCAAATCGAAGAGAACCGCAAACTCAAAGAAGAACTTGAAAAGTACAAGCGCGACGAAGTTCCAAAGTTTGAAACCAAAATCCAAGAACTTGAGCGGCTCGTTTCCGAATCAACATCAACAAAGGAAACAAACCACTACCAAGAACAACTCAACAAAGCCAACCAAGAAAAGCTCGACGTTGAACACGCCTTGTCAAAGCAAATCCAAGAACTCCGTAGTAAATTGGACTTTCACGACATCTCCAGCAACCCCGACTTCCAAAGGAACTATGTTGAACCTCTTAAAAGCACTTACGAATCTGCGAGGCAGTTGCTGGGCAATGATCCAACGCTTGTTTCAACCTTCTCCCGTGCTGTCAACGCAAACGCCGCTATTTACAATTCCCAAACAGAAGCGGACAGGCAAGCTGCGGAATCGGACAGGGATCAAGCGTTCGACGAAATCACAAACTCACTCTCGCAATTCAAGCAGTACCAATTCGCAGAGCAAGTCAACAACTTCATCAAAGCCGCAAAAAGCCACAATGCCGCCCTTGCCAACTTTGAAGAGACTAAAAAGACCATAATCGAAACGTCTAAGCAACGTGAGCAAGAGGGGCGTAATAAGTTCCTTAATACATGGCGCGATAGTTATAAAAATACACAGCAAGAAATCGACAGCGCAACATCAGTACCAGATGAAGTATCTGAGTACATGAAGGAAAAGGGAATTAAGTATGACCTTAGCCGGGATGAAGCGATTGCTCTTTCAGCCACCCAACAATCGAATGAGGAAGCGTCCGTAGAGGATATGAATAGACTCATTCACCAAGGGCGCACATACCAAAAGCTGCAAGCCCAGATTAAAGCCTACCAACAAATGGTAAAAGAGAAGAACGAGTACATCGAACAACTCAAGGGATCATCTCGCATTTCTGCTTCGCCAAAGACTTCTGATTCTCCATCACAACGGATGAGTATGTCGGAGGGACTGGCGGCTAAGTTGGCACGATTCGGGCCGCGCACTGCATAGCCCAATAATCCGTAACAGTGGAAAGGTGGAAGACGTAAAAAATCTTCCACCTTTTTATTTTTTCTCTTGACAACAAATATAATGTTTCTATCTTTCAATCAAACGGGATATCCGAGATTATCGTTAACGATAATATTAGGGATTCAGTCTCACCCGGACTGGCGAGTAACATCACTCGCATGAAAAGATGTTTCTGGACTGCTCTCGCAAGAGAGATTCGGGGTTGAATCCAGCCGAAGAAAAACGAAGCACTCGCTTTGGCATTCTTCGGACTTGTCATGGGTGCAACAACAAAACCAACTAAACCAAACATATAAAACAAAATGTCAGATCAACTATACTTCAATAGCTGTGCTGAAATTGATTCTTTCTTCCGTGAGGGCCGCGAATATTTCAACGACCTCTATGTGAAAAAGCTCGTCACTAACAGCGCATACTTCACACGTTTCGAGGAGCAAGCATGGCCTCTTAACCACACAACTGAACAGAAAGCATTCCGCTTTGGACGTGGGTTCCACGATCCTTGCAGCCCTTTCCGTCAGATCACAGACACCTACTGCGAGACTGATTCTTGCGACAGCAAACCCGAAGTGATTCAACGCCCCGGCACTGAGTCCTATACATTCGAGTTGCTCCGTAAGGAAATGACCACTGACTGGATTTGCGTTGAGAGCTTGCTCTATCGCTTGTTCCCTGCTGAAGAGATTCTTCAGTTTGAAGAGTCGAATGCTCGTATCACCAAGAATGTTCACGAAGAGTTCCTTCGTTCCAACTACATCGGTGGTTCTGGACACAAATGGATGGGTATCACTACGGAAGACGGAACTTATTGCGGCCTCGTTGACGATGGCGCATGGTTCGTTCCCGAACACACCATCAATAACGAAGCTGGTTATGACCTCTGCGCTATTCGCGTTAAGATCGCTCCTGCTGACCTTGGCAAAATCGCTTACCTCTCGCTTGATATGCTCGACGATGCACTCGTTGACCTCCAAGACGAAGATGACGCTTTCCGCCTTGATCTCCAAGACGCAACTGGTCAACCCCTTCTCGACATCGTTATCCCTGACCCACAAGTTGGACGTGCGCTTTACTTCCAAGCGAAACGCAACAACGGTTACTGGGATGCAAACACTGATTTCGATGAGCGTCTTACCCGCTTGAAGCTCGGCATCAATCGTATCATCGGCGACTACGCCTTCGGTTACGACATCAACGCCGCTCGTTTCAACGCTGACACGGCATTCAACGCTTCACTCCCAGCTTTCAACGAAGCTGATCCTGCAACATGGGCTAAACTCGTTCGCGTACCTCGTTATGTGAAAGTTGTCCTTGAGCAGGGTTGCGCTTATGTTCCTAATCGCGCTTACCGCACTGCCGACTTCGGCATCTCGGTTGCTATGGTTAACAAAGCTATGTGCAAGTGGACGATGCCTTCTTCGTCTGGTTACGGCCAAGCCCAACAAATGACCCAGAACTACGCTGGTGATTGGGAATGGAAGAATCCAGATTGGGAGTGCAACCGCTGGCGTAAATCGGGCTTCTATCAAGCCCAGTTCCGTCTTGCCGCACAGGTCAAAGACCCAACCATCATGCACACCTTCTTGCATCGCCTTCCACAGAGCAAGAACCTCTACGGTTCCTGCTGCGAAGTGCAGACCTATATCGTTCCTGAGAACAATCAGGATTGCTATAGCTGCGCTGGTGTAGGTGACATCGTTGTGCCTTCCTAAGTTAAATAGGGGAGGGGCTTATTCAAGCCTCTCCCCATAACCTTAAATAAAATATAATATGTCTAATTCACGACCACTCGCATACGACCGCGTTAACTTGTTTGGCCCGGTTGCCGTTAACCTCCTCGCTGCTGGAGACGCTGATCTCTTGGTTCTCAACGACCAAGACACAAAGTTCTTTCCAACTAGCATCGTTCTAGAGACTGCCTACGCTCGCGGAACCACTGCCACCGATCCAATTGTGATCGTTGACAACGGAACCACTGGCGAAAACATCACAGCCTCGCTGACCATCACAGACGCTCTTGATAACCAAGGCCGCTACAATCCTCTTGCGATTGCCGCTAACCCTTACGTTATCACTGGCACTAGCAAACTCCGCTTGCTGAAAAGCACGGTGGGTGCTGGTCAAGCTACCGCAACTCGTTCCCGTACTTCGGGCGTTGCTACAATCGTTACTGCCGCTGCTCATGGGTTCTCCACGGGCGATGTCATCACGATTGCCAGCATGACCGATACTACGTTCAATGACGTTCAAGCTGAAATCATCGTTACTAGCGCAACTGAGTTCACCTACGCAAACGCTGGTGCTGACGTTGCTTCTGGTGCAGATACCGCTGGACGTGTTGGCGCACTTTATGTGAACGCCTACGTTGTTGGTATCTACTACTAACCCATTCCCCATTATTGGGTGGGGAGGTCTTTAACCCTCCCTGCCCATAACCTTTTCTAAAACTATGGCTTGCTTTACATCTTTACCTTACCACAATAAATTCTATCCACTTCTGATTACGGTTTCGGCGGCGGCTGGCATTACTCCAATTTCTTTCGGTTGCTTTGATGCAGCCAGCGATGCCTCTAGGCTTTATCAATTTTATCTGGCCTTTGCTACAATCGGTGGACTTACGCCTGTAAGTGAAAATTGTTTTGTTCAAAAGACAGAAGACCAACAACTTTTTGTTCTTAACGAAGCTGTTGCTGCTGCGCTTATTGTTACCTAATTATCGTTAACGATAACAATCCTATGGCTACTCCAGCACTATCACAACCCTGCTTTGTTGATTTAACTCCAGATCAGCAGAACTTTAATATCTACGAGTCTATAAAACAGATCGCAGGATTTGATATTCCTGCCTACGATCAAATTGACATTACTTACTACGGTTCTACAAATAATATTGCAACAGTCCAGTATCTTAACGCTGGAGATGTTGTAGCAACACTAACCCTCACTTACGCCGTTCAGCCTCCGACAACTAATGACGCGAATCTGACTGGTGTAACTGTAGCCTACCCATAAAATATGGCCCTTACATTCAATCCCTTCACTGGTAAACTAGACTTCGTTGGCTCAGGGTCTATCGGCTCTACAGGAGCCACAGGCCCATCTGGAGGCCCAACTGGAGCAACTGGAGCATCTGGTAGCACGGGTGCTACAGGGATTGGAGCCACTGGCGCGACAGGGGCTACGGGTGTTGCTGGAAATGACGGTTCGACTGGCGCAACAGGTGCTACTGGTATTGGCGCAACTGGTTCAACTGGCCCTGCTGGTGCTGGTGGTGCATCTGGTTTTTACGGATCATATTTTAGCAATGTAGATCAAACTGCCGTTGCCATTAATACTGCATATGCAATGACTGTTAATAATATTGTTGGGCAGAATGGAATCTCTGTGGTTAGTGGATCACAAATTACTTTTACTTCGACGGGAACATACGACATTCAGTTCTCTGCACAATTTCATAATAATGGTGGTGGAGGTTCTGGTAACACAGTGCAAATCTGGTTCCGCAAAAACGGGGTTGATATTCCAGAATCTGCTACTAGAATTTCAGTCCCAACAAACAATCCTTATGTAGTTCCTGCTTGGGACTTCATGGATAACTTCTCTGCTGGAGATTACTTCCAAATAATGTGGTCAACTGATAATACCAATATCAGCATCGACCACAACACGGCAGTTGCACCAGCACCCAATATCCCATCAGTAATCATCACAGTAATGCAAGTGATGTATAACCAGCTTGGGCCTCAAGGCGCAACTGGCGTTGCTGGAGCAACTGGAATTGCAGGCGCAACAGGTGCGACAGGAACAATACCTGCTAATGTGGTTCAGAACAATCTTACTGATGTAACTCCAGTAAATGTTCTTCGTGCATTGACTCAAGCTGAATACGATGCGATTTCGCCAAAAGACCCCAATACCATTTACTTCATTAAAACATAATGGCTACCTACATTAAAGCGTATCAGGGAACGACTCCGCTATTCCAAAGTGATGCATCCACTTGGACGCGCCCTACGGATTGGTTGACATTGCCATCTGCCGCATCTGGGACTGTAAAAGGTCTTCATGCAGTATTTAATAATACGACCAACTTCGCCACAGTAAGGGCTTCTACATTAAGCGGAGCTAACTACACGATTGATTGGGGTGATGGAGTTGTAGAATCTGCCGCAAGCAATGCGATCATAAATCACAATTACGATTGGAACAATGTCTCGGCGGCAACGATCACTTCTGGAGGATACAGGCAGGCTATTGTAACCATAACTCCACCAGTTGGCAGCAGCTTTACGCAGGTATTTTTAGCCGAAAAATATACAGCAACTAGCGGGCTGCAATCTTACAGCACGGGTTGGCTAGATATGAACATTAATCTCCCAAACCTTTTGACTGGTCAAAGGTTGTTCATCGGAGGCGCACCCGTCCGACACGCTTTCCTTGAAAGGGTAAATATTGCTTCATGGGGAAACATAACAAGTGCCGCATCAATGTTCTACAACTGCACAGCACTCCGCGAAATCAATTCTGCTCAATGGATCACGACAGCAATAACCAGCTTTGATTCAATGTTCTTTAGTTGCCAATCAATTCAGGTTATGGATGGCTCAACATGGAACACGGCGGCAGTAACAAACATGGGGAATATGTTTAGGTCATGCAAAGCACTTTTGGAAGTTCGATGTGCTGGATGGAATACTGGAGCTTGCACTAGCTTTGCATTCTTTGCTTTTGATTGTGTGAGTCTAGCGAGAATTGATGTATCTTCATGGAACATGGTGAATGTAACCACTCTGAACAATGCTTTCAATGCTTGTAATGCTCTTTCAGAACTAGCAATCGGAAACTGGACTTTAACTAATCTTGTGACCGGAACAAATTTGGTTAGAGAATGCTTGAATTTACGGAAGACGAATATCACAACGCTTTCTATTCCAGCCGCTACTAGCGTAAACGCTATGTTTGAGAACTGCTATGCGTTGCCATCTATTGGAACTGTAAACATCCCATCTGGAGCAACCGCAACATCACTTTGCTCTGGTTGTAACTCACTTAAATCCGCTGGCTTTACTGGTATCAATGCAAGCACTAGCTTTGCAAATTGTATGCTTTCTGGGACAGAACTTAATGCGATCTACACCGCGCTCTCTGCAACTGGAACTGGAAAGACAATCACTGTAACAGGCAACTTTGGAACCGCAACTCACAATCCCGCAATCGCTACAGCTAAAGGCTGGACTGTAACTGTTTAATTTTATGGAAGACACATCTGGATTCTACAAGTTAGATGGAGAGGAACTATTGTTTGCGGCAAACTTTGTATATCACCCCGATTTCACATTGTCCCGCGAGAACAAAGACCAAGAGACATATCCGAAGGACGGGTGGAAATGGTTTGAATCAAAAGAGGAAGCTGAATTAGAACTACTCTAGTCATGCCAATCAAATTAGGTAGTTCAGAATTATCCCCAGTCACAAGTCTCATAGATCAATACGGGACTGATAGGCTTCCTATCTCTGCGACCAATGGGGAACTGATCTATTGCCCAGATGGCAATGGATTGACTGTTCCGAATACAACTACCATTAGCGGAGCGTATGCCTATCGCAAAGATGGACAATGGGTCAGGACTAACAGCAACCAACTTACCGCTAACGGATCTTCACTTTGGAGACAAGGATTCGCATTCGCGCAGTTTGACGCTACTGCCGTTGGAAACGGGCCTTTCAATCCGCAGGTAATCGAGGATGTAACATCTGGTGGGGTTCGTAAAAGGAAGTTGTATATCGACATTACTTTTAATAGTCTTACCTTCCGAGTCTATTGCCTTTATTGCGTTCCAACATCAACTCCACCAGCGGGAGGATTCCCATGTCTATTCATCGCGCAAGGCTGGACGGGGTATCCATCAGAGTATCCAGATTACAATGCGGCAGGCTGGGCGACTTTTGGGTTCGATTATGCTGGAGCTAGGCCAGATGCACTACCAGTAACTGAATATCCAGTTCCTCAACTTGCATACGGAATCCACCGCTCGGCACAAGGCGGATATACGATTAACACGACTTTGCAGGATGGAAGCCAGATAAGCGATGCTCGGCAGACCTCTGAATACCTCTGGTGTGCCATTATGAGGCGAGCATTTGAATACATGGTAACGCAACCAGAGATCAATACAGCAAAAATTGGAATGCGTGGGCATAGCTATGGAGGAACAATCGCGTGGAGCATGGCGCAAGACACACGACTAAAAGCCGTAGTGAGTTGGTTTGGCAATGGCTGGAATACATATTACCGCGATAAACTCTTGTGGAAATACAAACTGCCTGCAACCACATATCCAGCATGGTTGTCTGGAGAAAAAATCTATCTTAACGCGATTGATCCATCTATAGAAGCAAAGGGCGTCATAGCCCCAATTCTGTTAATTAACGGCTCCGCAGATCATCATGGAGGTCACGACAGAGTTGACGATACCTTTGCAAATGTTCCAGCAAATGTTCCGTGGGACTTCTCGCATGACGCGAATAAGAATCACAATGTTTCGCTTAATGTCCCAAACGAAAAATTATGGCTAGATAAATATGTTTTAGGAACAGCAACGACTTGGCCGAAGCGTCCCGCATCTTGGATTTCAAAAGTTGGTGGAGTTCCGCAATTAAATGTCCAACCAGATACCACGCTTACCATATCTTCAGTTGAATTTTGGAAAGCGGAAGTTCAACCATTTAATGTCGATAGGGTGTGGGTAAGCGTATCAACAACTAACGATGGCAGAACTTGGGTTGGTCAAACTCCAGTTGCAGATAACAGCAAATATTTGTTTGCATATGCTAATATCATCTATACAAACGGGGTTGTAACTTCTACGCGATTCAATGCAGTAATTCCAAACAATCTGAACTAATCGTATGAACGATAATACAACAACTCATGGAATATTTGGAACGGTCATATCGACCACAGGATTTATAGTAAGTATGTTACCAGAAATAGAAGCGTCAATTAGAATTGGTGGTGGAGTGATATCAATCATTGCTGGTATCCTAACTTGCATCTACATGACAAAACAAATAATCAAAAAATGAACGCAAAACAAATAGTATTAGCAATGATAGTAATATCATTTATCTTTTTGGGAATGGCATTCTTAACGGGGTGTGCAGGATTTAAAAATCCTAGTGTATGTTTCAAAACGGACTACGGTACATTCTGTTACGAACTCCCAGAAATCAAAGGACTTAAAAAATGAAAAACCTACTAAATACACTACTCGAAAAACTTAGCGAGAACTCAACATGGCGCGGTATTATTCTGATTGCTACGGCAGTTGGGGTAAAGATCGAACCAGAACTCCAAGAGTCTATCATCGTCGCAGGACTAGGACTTGTTGGATTAATCAACGTCATCCGTAAAGGCTAATGGTTCCAAACTCCAGACCGCAACAAGCAAAGGAGAAGACGCTCTCGATGGTAATCAAATCGGGAATCGTTGATCGTGTTGCTTTGGTCGGCATTCGTGGGTACTACATGGATACTATGGGAGTTAAAGGAAAGAACGACCGAGGTATCTACGATGATGCGATTATACTTTTATCTCCTTCTGTTCATGCTACTTTCAATGCAAACACTGATCCAACGGTATATAAGAAAGGTATCGCGGTTCTCAAGACGGGCATTCATCGGTATCGTAAAGGGAATCATGGCATTAGTAAACCCGGAGGCGGCTACCCTGCGCTTCGACCTTCTAACCCAAAAGAAGAGTTGCCAGTCACGCGAGACGGTATTGGGGATGATATGGGAATCGCTATTAACATCCATCGGGGAGGATACAACAGCACATCGTCGCTGGGCTGCCAAACGATCTACCCGCCGCAGTGGGACGGATTCATCAATCTCGTCTATTCAGAAATGACTAGATACAACCAAAAGACAATTCCCTATTTATTAGTGGAAAATCTATCGTAAACGATAATGGGTGACTCTTGTTCTGATCCATGTAGCGGTTCAACGGTACTCGCAGCCTCTTATGCACGGGCAGCAAGGCAAAGTGCTGAAGCTGCTCAACGAGCGTATTGTGCATTACAGAACGCAAGAATAGGCGCGACAGGGCCAACGGGCGCGACAGGGCCAATCGGAGCTACTGGGGCCACGGGAGCGGGGACTACTGGGGCGACTGGCGTGGTTGGCCCACAAGGAGCGACTGGAGTAATTGGAACCACAGGAGCAACAGGGTTGGGAGCTACAGGCGCGACTGGCGTAATAGGAGCAACTGGCGTAATAGGAGCCACAGGCGTTGGAGCTACAGGCGCAACTGGTATTGGCGCGACTGGCGCGACTGGCATTAACGGAGCAACAGGAGTTCAAGGAGCTACAGGAGCAAGTGGTTATATCGGTTTAGATGGTTCGACTGGAGCGACTGGTGCTACTGGTATTGGAACTCAAGGCGCAACTGGTTCAACGGGGATTCAAGGTGATGCCGGAGCGACAGGTGCGACAGGATCGACTCCAGCAAATATCGTTCTTTCAGATATAACTGGGCTAACAGGTGCAACACAGTTGACTAATATGGTTCAAATTACTTCGGCTGGGTATAGTCTAATTGTAACTCCAAATGTTAATACACTTTACGTAATAGTCGGATGATTTTAACAAGCTCCAGTGCGGCAAAAGTAGGAACCAGCAATGTAACTGCAATTGCATCTGCAACAACATCATTTCGGCAACTCATGTGCTATTTAAGCACGACTATCTCCACCGCATTGACAGGCACAAGAGGGCTAATTAAGAACGGGGCTGGTCAATTAACTCTATCTGGCACTTGCAATTATACAGGGCCAACGCAAATTAACACTGGAACGCTTGCCGTTACAGGCGCATCTACCTTAAACGGAGTTATTAGCGGAGCGGGAACATTAAGAAAAACTGGAACGGCAGTTTTAACAATAGGCGGAAATAATACTTACTCGGGAGGAACATCGTTTGTTTCATCTGGGTTAGCTGGACTGATAGAATATAGCTCAAATAATGCTTTCGGAACGGGACTTTTTACTCTCTCGAACGCCGCAGGACGCATCGACACATCGGCGAATGTGACCTTACCTAATGATTTTCAATTAACTACTGCAATTCAGATTCGCACCATTGGAGCAAACACGATAACTATTACGGGCAATATTGCAGGGGGCGGAAACTTGACCAAATCGGGCAACGGAACCCTTATTCTGTCTGGAACATTAACCTACACAGGTCAAACAATTATTACGGGATTGTTGCGAGCGTTCAAAACAACTGGAGCATCAACCGCGACCGCAACATTTAACTCGGCTGGCTCATTCATTGCTGTTTCGTTCAATGTTTCACCTCCGTCTGGTGTTACAACATTTCGCTTCTTTCAAGGTTCAACATCAGGCACTTGGGGCGTAGGAACTTTGACAGGAGTGCCTGCTGGAACAACGGCAACTTATAATTCAACAAACTCAACCCTCTCTGTAACAGTCCCATGATAATTACTCCGAGCGCAAATGGCTGGTCATACGACGATTCTATAGGCAAATGGAAATTGGCATATGAAGATAAAACAATTATTTTCTACGAAAAAACAGACGAGTCCATTGCGACTCCAACAACATTATTTGTTGGAACCCACGAAGAGTGCGAGGAAGAAATAATTAGAGTTGAATTGAATGTTGGTCAAAATTCTGATAACGATTTAAATAATACTTGACCGAAATGAAACTATCGTTAACGATAAAATTATGAGTAATTGCAATGAGACTATTATAGTTGCAGGCTACGCAAGAGCAGCAAGAGATTTCGCCCAAGCCGCCGCTCAATCTGCGTGTATTGCTCAAGAATCCATTGGAGCAAGCGGAGCTACTGGGGCTACGGGATTAGGAGCCACAGGCGCAACTGGGCTTACAGGGTCTACTGGCCCATCAGGAGGGCCAACAGGAGCTACTGGCGCAACGGGCGAGGGAGCCACTGGTGCTACAGGGTTATCTGGTATTAACGGAACCACTGGTGCTACTGGATTGCGCGGAGCTACGGGAGCTACGGGTCTTACAGGATTGCAAGGTTCTACTGGATTACAAGGTTCTACTGGATTAGGTGCTACGGGACTAACTGGAGCTACTGGTCAACAAGGATTGATAGGCCCAGATGGAGCTACTGGTATGGTTGGCCCTCGCGGGGCAACTGGACTAACTGGCCCAGCAGGAGCTACAGGATTAGGCGCAACAGGGGCTACTGGAGTTTCTGGCCTTGACGGAGCAACTGGAGCAACTGGCCCAACATTTACAACAAGAAGTGACTCTGTAACAAGTCCAACTCCATATATTTACATTGGACGCGCGCCAACTGGAACATCTGAAAGCACCGCAGCATGGACAATTGAACGAAGCGAAACAAATAATGCTGGATTAATATTAAATACATTGACAGCAACTGGAGCTTGGACTAACAGATATTCACTCATTTACACATAATATGAAACCAACCAATCCAATCGTCATCGACGGCAAGACCTACGATCTTTATACAATGACACTCGCAACAGCGAGCCGCTACAACTCGCCAGACCAGCAGGACGCGAGCGTTGTATTGACGCTCACGCCGACACGATTTGAAGGCGACCAAGTGGAGCAGTCGCAAGAAAACAATCGCACGATTCTTTTCGGTTCGCTTGCATCCGCTTCTCAACCAGCAATCGTCGCGGTCGATGAAGTATCCGCCGCAATTCAAAAATTCATTTACGCGGAAGGGCTTTAAAATATGGCCGTCATCAAAGCTCAAGCCTCTGGAAACTGGAGCGCCACAGGAACGTGGAGCGGTGGCGTAGTGCCATCGCTCAACGACACGGTCTACGCAAACGGGTTCACGGTCGCACTTGATCAGTCCATCGACTTGACGGGCAGCACCGTGGACACTAGCGGCTCGTTTATTCCAGGCCAAATTTACATGATCGTATCTCTCGGCACGACCAACTTTGCATTGACGGCAAACTGCATTGCACCTGGCACAAATGCTGGAACGGCAGTTGCGATCACCTCGGCAGTCGGGCAGATTTTCCAAGCAGTCAACGCAGGAACTGCGACCACCGGAACCGCTCGCAGAATGGGTGCGTTGCTAAATTATGTGAACACGCCGCTGACCATCGCCACAGGCGGGAGCTTCACGCTCGCGGCAAATTACAACATCACCGGTGCATACATACAGGCAGGCTCTGCGAACTGCTTGACGGTCTCAGCCGCCGCAAGCTCGACGCTCGCAGGATGCCACGCTACAGGATCGGCATTTACTCTCTCCACTCGCGCAATCGCATTTTCATCAAGCGGCACGTTGACGCTCGACGGCATTGTCGCTATCGGCGGCAGGGTTGCAGGGACAACGGCGGCAAACGGAGCGATTGCAATCGAATCGACTTCGACCACAGGCACGATTGCATTTACGAATGCCAGTACGCTCACGGGTGGAGGTTTTGAACGAACTTACGTCCTTAATAATAACAGCAGTGGTTCAATAACAATTGCGTCTTCTTCTCTTGCTGGCGGTGTGTCGAATAACGCAAGTGCAGTTTTAAACTCCTCTACTGGATCAATATCAGTTAATTCATCTGCGCTTGTTGGTGGTGGCGGAGCATCTTCGACCAGTAATGCTATTCTTAACGCGTCGGGAGGAACAATTACGCTCACTGGTTGTACAGTTAATGGCTCAAGTAGTGCCGGAATTTCAAATTCCAGCACAGGCACAATCACCATCACCTCCAGCACGGTTACAGGCGGGAGCAGCACCAACGCATTTGGACTCAACAACGCCAGCACAGGCACGGTCACCGCTACCTCCACCACGCTAACAGGCGGGAGCGGCACAACCGCCACAGGACTCAACAATGCCAGCACAGGAACTATTGTATCGACAGGCGACATAATCGCCACCAACTCGGGAAATGGATTAGCATCAGCCAGCACATCCGCCAACGTCAAGGTGAGCGGCTCGCTCATCGGAAGTGCAAACGGCACAGCCGCCGTCTACGCCATCAAATTCTTAATCGATCCCACGCCTTCCATTGCAAAAACCCGCTACGCACTTAACGGCACAGGCACATATGTGGATATGTTCACCGCCGACAACAGCCTCGGCCAAGCAGCAGTTGCCGATGTCCGCAGCGGCACGGTCTACGCGAGCGGAAATCTGACAGGCACTCTCGCCGTTCCAGACGCAGGCTCGGTCGCGCTCGGAGTCCCCGTAGATGCCACCACAGGCACGGCAGTTTTAACTGCATCAGCTATCTTTGATACACTTACAAGCACGATGACAACATCTGG
>Ga0315907_10004798_pt1 | contig 15023 bp, 9 predicted proteins | sample LakEriMetagenome_3_FD_203525 | JGI IMG/M metagenome (GOLD analysis project Ga0315907, IMG submission 203525) | Freshwater fungal communities from buoy surface, Lake Erie, Ohio, United States - Buoy 12 MA123 | ecosystem: Environmental > Aquatic > Freshwater > Lake > Lake biofilm | place: USA...
TCGAGTATGTTGGTACGCTGACCTTGGGTACCGGAGACGATACCGTGCAATTAGCCACTATCGCGGCTACTTCTGGCGGGACAATTAATGGCAGTGGCGGCACGGATACGCTGATTGTTAATTACTCTGATTACTCGTCGGGAATTGTTAATCAATCTGATCGGATTCGTTCGACTGGTTTTGACAATTTACTCTTTTTTAGCAACAATATCGAGAAATTCAATATCACGGGCAGTCAAAACGATGATTCTCTAACCGTATTTAGGGCTGATGATATTTTAGACGGCGCGGGCGCTAACGATACTTTAAGCCTGAGCCTCGCCAATGTGACAACCTCCGTGAGTGTTAATTTCTCGAACACGCAGAATCAAGTCACATACGGCAACGTCTCCGTCAAAAACTTCGAGTATGTTGGTACGCTGACCTTGGGTACCGGAGACGATACCGTGCAATTAGCCACTATCGCGGCTACTTCTGGCGGGACAATTAATGGCAGTGGCGGCACGGATACGCTGATTGTTAATTACTCCGATTACTCGTCGGGAATTGTTACTGAATCTGATCGGATTCGTTCGACTGGTTTTAACAATTTACTCTTTTTTAGCAACATCGAGAAATTCGAGATTACTGGAACTCAAATTAATGATAGCTTGGCAGGAAAAAGCGATAATGATACTCTTATTGGATTAGGAGGAAACGATTCATTAAAAGGTAATAATGGCAACGATATTCTGATCGGAACCTATGATGGATCCCAAGAACAAGATTATCTAGAAGGAGGAACAGGAAACGATCGCTTTATCCTTGCAGATACAACAAAGACCTTTTATGATGACGGTAACAGCACCCTTCCCGGTGATAACGACTACGCGACAATTGCTGACTTTAACACCACTAACGATATAATTCAATTACGGGGTTCAAGTAGTAACTATCTGTTATCGGTTTCTGGTTCTAATACTAAACTCTACATCAACAAACCAGGCAGCGAACCAGATGAACTTATTGCAGTCATCAATAATCAAACAGCATTAAGTCTAACTGCTAGTTATTTTAGCTATGTTTCTAGTCCTACTCTTCCCACTATCACCCTTACCTTATCTCCCGCAAGTGTGACAGAAGACGGGACAACAAATCTGGTTTATACCTTCACTCGTAGCGGAGTAACAACCAATCCTTTAACAGTCAATTACACCCTCGGAGGGACAGGGACTCTTAATACCGATTACACTCGTACAGGGACTACCAATACTGTCACCTTTGCTGCTGGTTCATCCACTGCGACGGTAACAGTTAACCCCACTGCTGACACAACTATTGAACCCAACGAAACCGTCATTTTAACCCTCGCTGCAGGGACAGGTTATACAGTAGGTACTCCTAACGCAGTTACCGGGACAATTACCAATGATGATGTCACCCTTCCTAGTATTACTCTTGCAGTTTCTCCCAGTAGTGTGACAGAAGACGGGACAACAAATCTCATTTATACCTTCACTCGTAGCGGAGTAACAACAAATTCTTTAACAGTCAATTACACCCTGGGAGGGACAGGGACTCTTAATACCGATTACACTCGTACAGGGACTACCAATACTGTCACCTTTGCTGCTGGTTCATCCACTGCGACGGTAACAGTTAACCCTACTGCTGACACAATAGTAGAAAGTAATGAAACTGTTATTTTAACCCTCGCTGCAGGGACAGGTTATACAGTAGGTACTCCTAACGCAGTTACGGGGACAATTACCAATGATGATACCCGTGTTACTCTTGCAGTTTCTCCCAGTAGTGTGACAGAAGACGGGACAACAAATCTCATTTATACCTTCACCCGTAGCGGAGTAACAACTAATTCCTTAACCATCAATTACACCCTGGGAGGGACAGGGACTCTTAATACCGATTACACTCGTACAGAGACTACCAATACTGTCACCTTTGCTGCTGGTTCATCCACTGCGACGGTAACAGTTAACCCCACTGCTGATGCTACAGTTGAAAGTAATGAAACGGTCATTTTAACCCTCGCTGCAGGGACAGGTTATACAGTAGGTACGACCACCGCAGTTACCGGGACAATTACCAATGATGATGTCACCCTTCCCAGTATTACTCTTGCGGTTGCTCCCGCAAGTGTGACAGAAGACGGGACAACAAATCTGGTTTATACCTTCACCCGTAGCGGTTCCACAACCAATTCTTTAATAGTCAATTACACCCTGGGAGGGACAGGGACTCTTAATACCGATTACACTCGTACAGGGACTACCAATACTGTCACCTTTGCTGCTGGTTCATCCACTGCGACGGTAACAGTTAACCCTACTGCTGACACAATAGTAGAAAGTAATGAAACTGTTATTTTAACCCTTGCTGCAGGGACAGGTTATACAGTAGGTACTCCTAACGCAGTTACCGGGACAATTACCAATGATGATAATCCAGGAAGAATTCAAGGGTTAAAATGGAACGACATCAACGGTAATGGAGTCCGCGAAGACTTAATTCAAGGTAATCCTCCCGATATAGTTTTTGTAATTGATGTTTCTGGTAGTACAAGTTCGCCATTTCAAGGGTTAGCGGTAGGAGATGTTAATAATGATGGTACAGCCAATACCCGACTAGATGCCGAAATAGCGGGATTTATTGCCTTAAATAATCGCTTAGTTAGTCAAGGATTAGGTTCTGCAAGAATCAGTATTGTCAGCTTTGAAAGTAGTGCCAATCAACGGGATATGAATCCAACTATTAGCGGGATTCAATTGACCACAAATCCAGCCACAGATAGCAATAACAATGGCATTAAAGATGTCGAAGAGATTTTACGTTCTCTAGTAGCTTCAGGTGGAACTAACTTTGAAATAGCCTTACAGAAAGCCACCAACACCCTAACGAGTATAGGAACAACTACTGGTAATGGAAATGTGATTTTCATCTCCGATGGGGAAAACAACGCAGGGGGGAGTTATAGCGATGAAGTTCTCACCTTACAAAATGCAGGAGTCAAGCTATCAGCTTTTGGCGTAGGAACCGATGCGAACATCAGTAATCTCCAAGTAATTAATCCTAGTGCTAGTATCTTTACCAGTACTGACCAATTATTAGGTGTTTTTGATGGGTTAGGTAGTGGAACTCAAAGCTTCAAAGAACCAGGATTAGGCGGAGTAAGCATTTACCTAGACCTAAATAATAACGGGGTTTTAGATGCAGGAGAACCAACTCAAGTCACGGCCGTTGATAACCCTAGTACCACCAATATTGATGAAGCAGGACAGTATAGCTTTACTAATGTCCAACCAGGAACTTACATTGTCCGGGAAGTTGTTCCCAGCGGTTTCAGTCAAACTTTCCCCAATAGTCCCAATTATCACACAGTCGTCGTTGGTTCAGGTCAAACTGTCAATAATATCAACTTTGGTAATACCACACCTTCACCTGTTACCCTAACCGTCAATCCTGTCAGTGTAGCTGAAGATGGGACAACTAATCTAGTTTATACTTTCACCCGTACTGGCAATTTGACTAATGCCTTGACCGTAAATTATAGCGTTGCTGGTACAGCTATCTTTAATACAGACTATAGCCAAACTGGTGCAGCAACTTTCACGTCAACAACTGGAACAATTACCTTGGCTGCTGGCCTCAGTACCGCTACTTTAACCATTGACCCGACAGCAGATACAACTATTGAACCCGATGAAACCGTCATTTTAACCCTCGCTTCGGGTACTGGTTATACAGTAGCTACTCCTAACGCAGCCACGGGAACAATTACCAATGACGACTTTTTCCAACTATCTATCAGTGACATCATCACTGTTGTCGAAGGTAAGGATAGTAATGCAATCCTCACCGTCACTGTAAATAATCCCAATCCACAACCGATTACCGTCAATTATGCTACTGCACCCGTTAACGCTACCGCCAATGTAGATTACACTAGCAAAACCGGAACTATCACCATTGCACCTAATACTTCTACTACTAATATTACTATTCCCATCCTCAATGATAACCTTAATGAACCTGATGAAGCCTTTACAGTAACCCTGTCAAATGCGGTTAATGCTACCATCAATCCCGAAGGAGGAATAGGAGAAGTTATCATTACTGATACTTGGCAAAGCACTCTCACTCGCACCTTACCCAACAATGTCGAAAACCTCAGACTAATTGGCAGCAATAATATTAATGGTACGGGTAACGCTGGTAACAATAATATCACCGGAAATAGTGGCAATAATCAAATCAACGGAGGTGCGGGAATTGATACTTTAACCGGTGGTTTAGGTGCAGATACCTTCATCTTCCAATTTGGCCAATCTACCAGATCAACAACCGATCGTATCACAGATTTTGCCATCAATAGTGATAAAATCGACTTATTAACTCAAGCTGGAAACGCCACGAATGCGCCTAGTAGTTTCAGTCGCGCTGCTAATAGCACTGTCACCACTTTACAGAATTTAATCAATCAAGTATTTACTGATGCTAATGGAGCGATTACAGGTAATCAAGGATTAGGGGTTAATAGTGCCGCCTTAGTGCAAGTAACAACCGGTGCAATAGCTGGAACTTACCTCGTTATTAATGATAGCACGGCTGGCTTCCAATCCAGCAATGATTTATTAATAAATATCACCGGATTTACTGGTACTTTACCAGCTTTAGGGAACATTCTGGTGGGTAATTTCTTTGTTTAAGTGTCTAAGTTATCCTTCTAAGTCACTTAGAAAACGGGTTTCTCGGAGAAACACGTTTTCTGGACTTTACTGGTGACTAGAAAATCTACGGTTTCACCGATAGGTTATTGGCCGAATGCTTCGCCCCTACAGGACGCGGGCCGATGAAGACGCAAGGTTTTGAACGACGCAAGACTTTTAAGTATCTTCCCAAATCTTCATCAATAAAGCAGGCTAAGTAAATAAAATTTCACAACTCGATCGCTACAACTATCCGGTCAAGAACTACAATAACCCTAGGCATCTGTGTGAAAAAAAGGCTCATCTATGCAACTTTCGCCCCAAGAAAAAGATAAATTACTCATTTTCACGGCGGCACTGCTCGCCGAAAGACGCAAAAACCGTGGTATCAAGTTAAATTATCCCGAAGCGATCGCCTATATTAGCGCCGCCATCCTCGAAGGTGCGAGGGAAGGTCGTAGCGTCGCTGAATTGATGAGTTACGGCACCACTTTATTAACTCGCGAGGAGGTAATGGAAGGCATCCCGGAAATGATTACGGAAGTACAGATCGAAGCGACTTTTCCCGATGGTACTAAATTAGTTACCGTTCACAATCCCATTCATTAACAGGAGATTTTTAGCAGTTATGATTCCGGGAGAAATTATCACACCATCCGGAGCGATCGAGATTAATGTCGATCGCGACACCCTGCGTATTTCTGTAGCTAATACAGGCGATCGACCCATTCAAGTGGGTTCCCACTATCATTTTTATGAAGTTAACGAGGCCCTAGAGTTCCAGCGCGAATTAACCAAAGGAACCCATCTGAATATTCCCGCCGGGACATCAGTTCGATTTGAACCGGGAGACACGAAAGAGGTGGAGTTAGTTGCCATCGCGGGAACTGAAGAAATTTATGGCTTTAATGGTTTAATTAATGGTTCCCTCAAGGGCAAGAAAAAGAAAAAGTAGGGCTTTGACGGAAAAATTATCACAGTTCGATCGCTCAATTGTGGTAACATCAAGGCAACGATAACTAATTCTTTCCAAGACTATGACGACGGTAAAAATTGGCATTATTGGCGGCAGTGGTTTGTATAAAATGGATGCCCTCAAGGATGTGCGGGAAGTATCCCTCGATACTCCTTTTGGTTCTCCTTCCGATGCTTTAATTCTCGGTACTTTAGACGGAACAGAAGTGGCCTTTTTAGCGCGTCATGGCAGAAATCATCATTTTTTACCGACCGAATTACCCTTTCGAGCTAATATTCACGCTCTCAAACAATTAGGGGTTGAATATATTATTTCCGCTTCGGCCGTTGGTTCCCTCAAAGCCGAAGTTAAACCCCTAGATTTAGTCATTCCCGATCAATTTATTGACAGAACTAAAGAGAGAATAGCGACTTTTTTTGGGGAAGGAATTGTTGCCCATGTTGCCTTTGGCGATCCCATTTGTCCCCAATTAGCCAGTATTTTAGGGGATGCCGTCGCTAGTTTAAACCTGCCAGAAGTTACCCTGCATCGGGGCGGTACATACCTCTGCATGGAGGGTCCGGCTTTTTCTACTAAAGCGGAATCAAATCTCTATAGAAGTTGGGGGGCAACCGTGATCGGTATGACCAATTTAACCGAGGCTAAATTAGCCCGAGAAGCGGAAATTGCCTACGCTACCTTAGCCTTAGTTACCGATTACGATTGTTGGCATCCCGATCACGATCATGTCACCGTAGAAATGGTGATCGAAAATCTCCACCATAACGCTATTAATGCCCAAAAAGTCATCCAAGAAACGGTGCGCCGTCTAGCAGCTAATCCTCCCGTTTCCGTCGCTCATTCTGCCCTTAAATACGCTATTCTTACCCGTCTAGATTCTGTTCCCGTCGCCACTAAAGAAAAATTAGCTCTCCTGTTGAAAAAATATCTTGAATAAGTAGAGAAATAGCCGAGAAAAGTCGCCGATGAATCTAGAAATGGGTCATTTTTCTCGCTGGGTTCCAGACGATCAATTTGACCCAAATTCTAGGTTATCTATGGCTTAACTAGCTAGATATTCTCTGATGTTAGCCCTGCGTTTTCTTAGTTTAGCGATCGCTTCTCGTTCGATCTGACGGACGCGTTCACGACTGATATTGAGTCGAACGCCAATTTTCGCTAAGGTGAGGGGCTGCCCATTATCTAAACCAAAACGCAGAGAAATCACTTCTTTTTGTTGAGGGGTGAGGTCTGCCATCAGTTTTTCTAAGTCCACCTGGAGGGAAGAATAGGCAGTGTAATCTTCCGGGGAAAGTCCCGTATCTTCCAATAGTTCCCCTAATTCCGTGTCTTGATTGTCCCCCACCTTTAAGTCAAGGGAAAGGGGTTGACGGGACCTTTCCAAGTAGTCTCGCACCTGTTTAGGAGTTAAGTCTAATTCCTCGGCTAATTCGGCAATGGTGGCAGCGCGACCTTTCTCTTGAGCTAGTTGACGCTGGGCTTTTTTGATTTTATTCAGTTTTTCGGTGATGTGGATGGGCAGACGGATGGTGCGACTTTTTTCTGCGATCGCCCGGGTGATGGCTTGGCGAATCCACCAATAGGCATAGGTGGAAAAGCGATAGCCTTTGGTGGGATCGAATTTTTCCACACCTCTTTGCATCCCAATGGTTCCCTCTTGGATGAGATCTAATAGATCTAGATTGCGTTTTAGGTATTTTTTAGCGACGGAAACCACTAGACGCAGGTTCGCTTCTACCATCTTGCGTTTGGCGAAATCCCCCGCCCCCAATTCTCGACGTAGTTGTTCTTCACTAATTTCCGCCGCTTCTGACCACAGGCGATCGCTGGGGTCGCTGCCGAGTTTAGCTTTTAGGGATTCTTTAATTTTTTCCAGAAAAATTAATCTTTGTACCTGTTTCGCGTAGAGAATTTCTTCTTCATGGCTGAGAAGGGGAACTCGGCCAATTTCTCTGAGATAGGCGCGAACTGGATCGGTAAGGTTTTTCGAGGTTTTCATGAGTGCGCGTCGATGGAGGGTTGATATTCAGGGATTGATGGCTTTTTTCAGATCGCTTCCCCAGGGGCAGTTAAGGAGATGCTATCAGAGTTTTTTCTCGTTTTGTAAAGAGATGAGTGAGTAGTTACTCAAGGATAGAGAGAAATCTAATTGACGATTTAATTGCCTCTATAGTCCTTTTTTTGGCTAGATATAGATTTTATGGGCATAAATGGCAAGTAGTGAGAAGCTTGGTTATTTAACTAATATTACAACAATTATTAAATATTGTAAAGTTTATGAGAAAAAAAATCACCCCTCTCAGGAAAGCACCAATGAAGGGGAGGTTTGAGTATCTCTACTCATAGATTACCCAAAGGTTTCCGATCAGGATGCAATCTAGATCACAAAATGAGCAATTTTCTCATTTAGCGATCGCCCTGCGATCAGCAACGGAAGTGGGAGGTGGGGAGAAGGGAGAGGGGGAGAACAAATAGGGTTTGCGGCAAAAAGTTTGTTGGTGGGGTTAGTAGTCAGGAATCAGTCCTGATGAAAAAATTTTCACCCCCACAGATGAAAGAGGTTTCCTTCCCTACACCCTCTTTCCAGTCAGGAGGCACAAGACAGAAGACAGCTTTTTTCTCCCCATCTCCCCACTTCCCCATCTCCCCGCTCCCATAACCCAACCCCCGAAACCCTAAGACTGCCCGATTTTGCTAGGATAAGAAATGTAACAAGAATCTTTCTCAACAGTCGGATAATTCATGGGCAACGATACCATCACCTTACTCTCCCCACGGGAAATTGACAAAATGCGACGAGCCGGACGATTAGCGGCTAAACTGTTAGATCATCTGGCAGAAATGGTTAAACCGGGGGTAAGTACCCTAGAAATCAATGATGAGGCAGAACGTTGGACTCGCGCCCATGGAGCCAAAAGTGCGCCCCTAGGATACCATGGCTTTCCTAAGTCTATCTGTACTAGCATTAACGAGGTTATCTGTCACGGCATCCCCAGCGCTGATCAAATCCTCAAAGACGGCGATATTATTAACATCGATGTCACCCCGATTTTAGAAGGTTATCACGGCGATACTTCGCAGACTTTCTTTGTCGGCACTCCCTCCCCCTTGGCCAAAAAGTTAGTGGAAGTTACCAGAGAATGTCTGCAAAGAGGCATAGATGCAGTGCAGCCGGGGGGGAGAATCGGCGATATTGGCGCAGCTATCCAAGAATATGCCGAAGGACAAGGATTCTCGGTGGTTAGAGATTTTGTCGGTCATGGTATCAGTAATGTCTTTCACACAGGTCCACAGGTTCCCCACTACGGCATTCGCGGCAAGGGCAAAAAAATTCGCCCCGGCATGGTATTCACCATTGAACCAATGATTAATGAGGGAACCTGGCAACATATTGTCTTAAAAGACGGTTGGACTGCTATTACTAAAGATGGTAAACTTTCAGCCCAATTTGAACACACCATCGCCGTCACCGAAACTGGTGTCGAAATTCTCACTGTACCCGATTAAATTTAGGGAACAGGGGATAGGGAATGGGAGAATGGGGAAATAGGGAAGTTTCAACTAATACCCCATCACCCCCCGCAACGCGCACGAAGTGGTCACCCATCTCCCCACTGATAACTGATAACTGATAACTGATAACTGATAACTGAATATATGCAGTATCGTCGTTTCGGTCGCACTAATCTACAAATGCCAGTGTTTTCCTGTGGGGGAATGCGCTATCAATTTCAGTGGCAGGATCTGCCAATGTCGCAAATTCCCGACGAGAATCAAGGCAATTTAGAGGCAATCATCAATAAATCTCTGGAAGTGGGGATTAATCACATCGAAACCGCTAGGGGTTACGGCACTTCCGAGATGCAATTGGGCAAAATTTTGCCGCAACTACCAAGGGATAAGATTATCGTGCAGACGAAAGTTTCTCCCAGTCAAGATGTGCGGGAATTTCGCCGTAAATTTGAGCAATCCCTGCAATTTTTACGGTTAGATTATGTGGATTTGTTGGGTATCCATGGCATCAACACGGCTGAAATTCTCGATGATACTATGGCCGAGGGCGGTTGTTGGCAAGAGGCGAAAAAATTACAGCAACAGGGAAAAGTTCGTTTTATCGGTTTCTCCACCCATGCACCAACTGATGTAATTGTCAAGACTATTGCAACAAATTGTTACGATTACCTCAATCTGCACTGGTACTATATTTTTCAGAATAACTGGCCGGCCATAGAAGCGGCAAAACAGCACGATATGGGCGTTTTTATCATTAGTCCCTCCGATAAGGGTGGCCATCTCTACAATCCTCCCCCTAAGCTCGTCGCTCTCTGTTCTCCTCTCAGTCCGATGGTTTTTAATGACCTATTCTGTCTCAGTCATCCGGCCGTTCATACCCTGAGCATCGGTGCAGCGCAACCCACAGATTTTGATGAACACCTGAAAACCTTACCCTTACTCGATCGAGCCGAGGAGATTTTACCGGCAATTATCGAGAGATTGCAAGGGGAGATGATCAACTGTTTAGGCAATAATTGGGCAAAAACTTGGTCTGTGGGTTTACCTAGCTGGGAAAATACCCCCAATCACATCAATATTCCTTCTATCCTCTGGTTACACAATCTCGCTATCGCCTACGATATGATCGACTTTGCCAAGGCCAGATACAATCTCTTGGGGAATGGGGATCATTGGTTCCCCGGTCAACAGGCAAAAGAGGTGGAAAAACTCGATTTAACTGCCTGTTTAGCCGCTAGTCCCCACGCTGATAAAATTCCTTATCTTCTCGCCGAAACTCATCGATTATTGTCAGGAGAGACGGTACAACGCTTAAGCAGTAGTTAATTAAAATTCGATGCCGGGTTGCGCTTTCACTCCCTGTTGACGAAAGGGATGTTTAATTAACTTCATTTCCGTGACTAAATCCGCTATCTCGATTAATTCGGGTAAAGCTCCTCTACCAGTGAGAATAACGTGAGAATTAGCGGGTTTTCGGGCTAAACCAGCGATAACTTCCTGAATATCCAGATAACCGAATTTAAGGGCGATATTGATCTCATCGAGTAAAATTAATTTATATTGGGGATTTTCGAGAAAAGTTAGGGCTTTTTGCCATGCTTCTTCGGCTTTCTCTATATCTCTTTCTCTATCTTGAGTTTCCCAGGTGAAACCTTCCCCCATAGCATAAAACTCGATTTGTTCCCCCCAAACACTAAAAATCTTTTGTTCGGCAGGTTCCCAAGCACCTTTGATAAATTGTACCACCGCCACTTTGTAACCATGACCGAGGGAACGTAAAACCATACCGAGGGCTGCCGTGGTTTTTCCCTTGCCATCGCCAGTATTAACGATAATTAAACCTTTTTCAGCGATTTTTTCGGCTAAACGTTCCTCTTGGATGACCTTGCGGCGCTGCATTTTTTCTTTGTATTGTTCGGGAGTGAGTTGCATTCAAGTCTGTCCAGTCAAATCAAGATAATTGTAACTCAAGGGGTTATCGATCGCTGTTTGCAGATTTTAACCGGCTAAATTGTCTGGGGGTTGATGCCTAATTCTCGTAATTTTGCCGCTTTTTCCCGCCAATATTTCCACAACAGGAACATCGCTGAGACGTTGGCTCCCATCGGGAAATTATCAGAAAATCACGCCCATATTTATCAGATTTTGCCGATAGCATATCTCGAAAAGAACGCCATCCTAAGTCTGATATGGCACGGGATAACTTGCGATTTTTAACCATTCCTGATGTGTTTAAATCCTCTAAAACTATCGTTTGTTTTTCACGAACAACTCTAGGGGATAGTTTATGCAAGAAATCAGTCCGAGTGTCTTTAATCTTTGCGTGGATTTTAGCTACTCGTTTTCTTGCTTTTTCCCGTCGGTTACTTCCTTTTTGTTTTCTAGAAAAGTTTCTCTGTGCCTTTCTTAGTCGTTTCAATCGTTTCTTTAACGGTTTTGGTGCTTCTATCTTTTCCCCTGTTGAAAGAGTCGCAAAGGTAGCAATCCCTGGATCGATCCCTACAGTTTGCTCGTTATTTGGTAAAGTTTCGGGACGAATCTCGACAACGAAACTAAGAAAGTATCGATCCGCTGCATCTTTAATCACGGTGACGCTAGAAGGTTTAGAGGGTAATGGACGACTCCAAACGACTTTTAAATCACCGATTTTTGCCAAAGTAACGTGGTATTGATGAACGGTAAAACTATTATCGGTAAATCTTACTGATTGTTGAGATTTACGTTTTTTAAACTTGGGAGGTTTTACTTTCTTTCCCTTCCTTTCTACCTTATAAGATGCAAAAAAGCTAGAGTAAACAGTCTCTAAGTCTCTCAAAAACTGTTGTAAAGGAATAGAAGAAACTTCAGTCAACCACTGTTTTTTTTCTGTTTTTTTTATCTGAGTTAGTCTTCTAGACAACTCTGTATATTTCGGCTTTTTCTCTCCTTGTCGATACAGTTCTTGGCAGTAAGCTAAGGTATCGTTCCAGACAACACGCACACACCCGAACAACTGAGACAAAAGCCCCTTTTGTTTGTTGGTTGGGTAAAGGCGATATTGATACCTTGCTTTCATTGAGTTAAAATGTGTCTGTCTGTACCCTATTTTAACTAGGTCTATCAATAATGTCAAGTCATCTACGAAAAGAAAGACACTCTATAATCAGTGATCAGTAAACAGTAATCAGTGATCAGTAAACAGTAGAAAGAAAGTAGGAAAATTCTATTTAATACTGAACACTTAAAAACTCACATCTGATAACTGATAACTTACCCACTGATAACTGATAACTGATAACTGATAACTGATAACTGAGAGGTGCGCCACTGGAAGTTCTTAAGTGTTATATTAAAGATCAAGAAAAGCCGTCGTGAAACGACGGGGTTTTAAACCCAAATTTTCGATAAGCAGCAAGAGCAAAAATCCCCCTTTTCCCATGGCTAATCATCTGGCTGAATCTGAAAGTCTTTATCTGCGAAAACACGCCGAAAACCCGATCGATTGGTGGTATTGGTGTGACAGCGCCCTAGAAATTGCCAGGAGAGAAGATAAACCGATCTTTCTCTCGATCGGTTATTCTAGCTGTCATTGGTGTACGGTTATGGAAGGAGAAGCGTTTTCCGATCGGGCCATTGCCGATTATCTCAATCAGTATTTTTTGCCGATCAAAGTTGATCGCGAGGAAAGACCGGACATCGATAGCATCTATATGCAAGCATTGCAGATGATGGTCGGTCAAGGGGGTTGGCCTCTGAATGTCTTCCTAACACCCGATAGTTTAATTCCCTTCTATGGTGGCACCTATTTTCCCGTGCAACCGCGCTTTAACCGGCCTGGTTTTCTGCAAGTGTTGCAATCTGTACGTCGCTATTATGACGAGGAAAAGGAAAAATTAAGCAAATTCACGGCCGAAATGCTGGGCGCACTGCGTCAATCGGCCATTTTACCGCGAGCAGAGACCAATTTAGCCGAACCTTCCCTTTTAGCCACAGGAATCGAGACAAATACAGCGGTGATTCGGGTTAATCCCAATAACTACGGTCGGCCCAGTTTTCCGATGATTCCATATTCTCATCTGGCTTTGCAGGGCGGTCGCTTTGGTGACGATTTTGAGGATTCCCTCCGGCAAGCAGCCTATCAACGGGGGGAAGATCTGGCCTTGGGGGGAATCTATGACCATGTGGGGGGAGGATTCCATCGTTATACAGTGGATTCGACGTGGACAGTTCCCCATTTTGAAAAAATGCTCTACGATAACGGGCAAATTGTCGAATATTTAGCCAATTTGTGGAGTGCGGGTAATCGAGAGGCGGCCTTTGAGAGAGGGATTAAAGGCACGGTTAACTGGCTAAAACGGGAAATGACCGCCCCAGAAGGTTATTTTTATGCGGCCCAAGATGCCGATAGTTTTGAGAAGGCCACGGATGGGGAGCCGGAGGAAGGGGCCTTTTATGTCTGGTCGGATCGGTCGTTAAGGGATTATCTCTCGACTGAGGAATTGGGGCTGCTGCAGGCTAATTTTACCGTCACTGCCGAGGGGAATTTTGAGGGTCGCAATGTGCTGCAACGTCGGCAAGGAGGAGAATTATCGAAGGAGATAGAAAATATCCTCGATAAGTTATTTATTCGGCGTTATGGCAGTTCTCAGGCTCAATTAGCTCTTTTTCCCCCGGCCAGAGACAATCAGGAGGCGAAAACCGTCTCTTGGCCGGGACGAATTCCGGCGGTAACGGATACGAAAATGATCGTCGCTTGGAATAGTTTGATGATTTCCGGTTTAGCCCGGGCCTTTGCCGTATTTAGCGAACCTTTGTACTGGCAAATGGCTACGGTCGCGGCCGAGTTTATTCTCAAGCATCAGTGGTTAGATGGACGTTTTCAGCGCTTGAATTATCAGGGTCAGGCCTCGGTTTTGGCCCAATCGGAGGATTTTGCCTATTTTATTAAGGCTTTACTGGACTTGCAAACCGCTAAACCCCAAGAAACTGCCTGGTTAGAGGCGGCTATCGATCTACAAGGGGAATTCGATCGCTGGTTTTGGGCCGAGGATGAGGGGGGATATTTTAATACTGCGTCCGATCATAGTCTCGATCTGATCGTGCGAGAGCGAGGTTATACGGACAATGCCACCCCTTCGGCTAACGGAATTGCGATCGCTAATTTAGTTCGTCTGTCGCGATTGACGGAAAATCTAGAATATCTCGATCGGGCCGAAAAGGCCTTGCAATCTTTTAGTACCATCCTAGAACAGTCCCCCACCGCTTGCCCCAGTTTATTTGTTGCCCTCGATCACTATCGTCACGGGTTCTGTCTGCGCGCCCCGGAAAGCTCGATCGAACGGCTGTTAGGTCGCTATTTGCCCACTGCGGTGTATCGAGTCGATGCCAGTTTGCCACCTAGCACATTTGGGTTAATTTGTCAAGGGTTATGCTGCCTTGAACCGGCGGAAAATTTAGAACAGTTAGACCGACAAATTGTCGGGGTGATGAGGGGAGAGTCAATACTGCTCCGTTAAGGTTTTTTTCTCTCTGCTCCCCACTTTCCTAGGAAATAGGATCTGGTTTTTGGCTTTCGTTGGCAACTTCTAATACTAAATCCGGGTATTAAAAACTGATTATTTATTCCCCTTTTTTGCCTTTTGCATGAGTAGAAAACGGGTTTCTCCGAGAAACCCGTTTTCTGTGCGTTACTCAACGGATTTAGTATTACTTGACCGATAGTTATAGTCATTTCAAATAAGCATGATACAAGTAAAAAATAAGGTAAAATAAGGAAAAACAAGCAACCCATACAGAAAAATGTCCTATAGCCTAGACTTGAGAAAAAAAGTAATTGATTATGTAGAGAA
>Ga0315907_10004799_pt1 | contig 15023 bp, 21 predicted proteins | sample LakEriMetagenome_3_FD_203525 | JGI IMG/M metagenome (GOLD analysis project Ga0315907, IMG submission 203525) | Freshwater fungal communities from buoy surface, Lake Erie, Ohio, United States - Buoy 12 MA123 | ecosystem: Environmental > Aquatic > Freshwater > Lake > Lake biofilm | place: USA...
GATAGACGGTACTGTTGAACTCCAAGGAGACCGAGATTTAATGCAAAGTTATTTCTTGGCTCTTCTTGGAATAGACAATTACTGTGATGTAGAGATATGTTTTGTACGTTCCGAAGACAAAAAAAGCAATCCTCAGCTGAGATACTTTTTCGGAATTGTACTTCCAATTATTAAACAAGCTTTTGAAGAGATGCAGGGAGAAGCTTACTCTAAAGAAGAAATTGTAACTATTCTTAAAGATATGTATTTTTATGAAGAGAAATACTCTCCTATCAGCGAAAGCGTTATTAAGGTTCCTATGAGTTTAGAACACGCCAAAAGGTCTGAGGTAGCACAATTTATAGACAAATGTGTTATTTTTGCAACAGATATTCTAGGTGTTAAAATTCCAGACTCTGACAAATATGTAAAGGCATGAGTGCAGAAAAGGCTCTAAAATTTGACGATGAAAAACTTCCCTATTACACAGTGTTGTGTACTCAGTTTCCTTTAGCCGTTAGAGAGGTTGTAGCTAGAAGTAAACACGGTCACGATAAATACGAGAAAGGAGACGATTGGGAGAACTGGTTTCGTATCGGAGAAGAAAGAGGAATTGAAAGTTACCAAAATGCCTTAATGAGACACTTCTTTAAAGACGGAGAAGACTCTGAACTAGACCACGATATAGCTGTAGCTTGGAACGCACTCGCTATACTTGAATTTAAACTAAGAAAAAATTTATATGATAATAGATAATAATTATTTACAAAACAAAGGGTTAAACCAAAGTTTGCTTAAAAAACTACTTTATAGCCCACAACTCTTCCTTAAACGCTTACAAGAGCAAGAAGGAAGCGAAATCCCAGACGACGACGAACCCTCTGAAAATGTAATGATAGGAGACGCTTGTGATCTTATCTTAACTCAAGGAGAAGATAAGTTCTATGAACAATTCGTAGTTACAGATTTAATTAAGCCTACAGGACAAGTAGGTGATTATGCTTGGCACCTATTCACTACTGGTAGTCCAGAGTTAGCTTATCAAAAGACAGGAGCTAAGATTAGCCACGATGTACTTAAAGTTAAATTTCAGAAAGACGGACAAGACTATTACGAATTCCTCTGTAACAACCGAGGTAAAAAAGTCTTAACTTCTGAACAGTTTATAAAAGTACAATCCGTAGTAGATAGTCTTAGGTATAATGATTTTGTAAAGCATTATTTTAGCCAACCAGAAGACACAGAAAATCTATACCAAGTAGAACTTAACTTTACTTATGACGGAGAAGCTTGTAAAGGATTAATGGATTTAATTCACATTAATCACGAAAAGAAACTAATCTTTCCTGTAGATCTCAAAGTAACCGAAAGTCCTACAGATAACTGGGAATGGATATTCTGGAAAATGGGATATTACTTTCAAGCTTCTTTTTATTCTTACGGATTACACGAAAGTCCTCCTGAGAAAATCAAACAGTTGCTAGAAAAAGGGTATTTTATTGCACCTTTCTCTTTTGTAGTGGAATCATTTAAGTACCCAGGTTCACCAGTTGAGTATGTATGTGACTCTACAATTCTTCTAATGGGGGAACAAGGAGGCTACAAAGGAGAAAAGTATTACGACGGATTTGCTGAAGCTATCAAAAGATTTAAATGGCACACTGAAGAAGGTATTTGGCATTACCCTATGCATGTTTACTTAAATCAGGGAAAAAAATGGTTGACACTGTGACCAATGACACTACTAATATTCTATATGGGTTGATTTTTGAAAAAGGCAGTATGCCTCTTTTAAAAAGAGCTGGACTATTAGGAGTGTACCTAGATGATTATGGAGCTAGAAAAAAGTACAGAGAGTGTATCTTTTTTCACTTTAGAGTTCCTCATGCTTTATTGATTCAAACTAGAACAGGAGTAACTGCTGCTAGTCTCTTAAATAACATAACAGAGTTTAAATCCTTTTATGATTATTACGAGACAGATGAAGGAATGATGTTTGTGTTTAAATATAAACCTATATTTAGACAGGATATTTACCTTTTTAGAAAAGGTAAATTTTCAGAATTCAGCAAAACCTTTAAAGAAATAGTTTACTCAGGTCCACTTGAAGACAAAGTTGTGGACATCTCTAAAGAAATCTACAGATATTAAGCTAAAAAGAAAGGGGAGTTTTTACTCCCCTTTTTCTTTTTCCGTAGCTGTAACTTTGTGTCGATCTACCTTATCTAAAATAAAAGTAAGAAGTTCGTTTTTAATAAATCCTGCTCTCTCTGCGTTCTTTAAGGCTGAAATAAGTTGAAATAAAATAAAAGGAGCTGCAATTGTTTCTGATAGCCAGTCGGTTCCTACAAAACTCTTTTCGATTATAAAAACACCTGTAAGAAGAAGAATCCAGGTAACTAAAGTTTTAATGACTTTAAGAGCTTTGTGGGTTTTAAACCCCTCAATCTTAGTTCCGGCTATAGTTCCAAAAAATCCATCTAAAAGTACGACTGAAACAATTGCAAGATACTGTTCTGCGTAATCGGAACCCAACTTAAAAAAGTAGCTTCCTACAAAAGCAAAAACAGTGGTGGCCGAGTAAAGAGTCGCAGAGAGTTTCATTGGATTATTTAACTACTACAACAGTTCCAGATCCGGTGATTTCTTCGATTAATTCAATAGCCTTGTTGTGAAACAACATAGCTAAGTCTGGACCGAAGAATTCTTCATAAGTCAACTCAACAGGGGCTAGATTAGGAAGACTTACATTTACTGTAGATTTTCCTTCTGAGTAAGAAGCTTCATCTTTGTAGTAAGAAAGAATAGCTCTTGAAAATCCGTTGTAAAGTTGAATGTCAAGGAATACGAAAGGTTGTACAGTAAAACCATCGGTAGTCTGTACGTCAGCATTAATTTTAAGTGCCATGATTATTTAGTTTAGTTTAGTTTTATTAATATTGAATTTGAAGTCCTCTGAATGTAGCTACTACACGAATTACTGTAGTGGATCCAGCAGTAGTGGGAGGAGTAAATTGTATTCTTAGGCTTTCGTTTGCGTCATTATTATCTATTGTAAAGACTCCAGTAGACATAGAAGCGTCTGCATTAGTAGTTCCTATTTCTTGAACAGTTCCTACAAGTGAAGTAGTAGTTCCAATTCTTTTAATTGTAACTTTATAAGAAGTTGCTTCTACGGCTCCTACAGTTGTAGTTCCGTTACCTGTTACAGTACAAATGGCAGCTATTTCAATAGTTCCTTGCCAAAGAGCATTTGTAGCTGGAAGAATAGCAGCTATACTTGCTCCGTCAAGGAAAAGTTCTGTTTGTGCTGTTCCTGTTATTTCTCTACGCCAAATGAGTTCGTGTGCTTGTGCGTCTCCGAATATTCCTGCGCCTCCAAATCTTCCTGCTGCAAAAGCCTGTTGACCATACAGAGAAGCACTTGCTAAAGCACCTCCTTTTACAGTTGCATATTGAGCAGTAGCCCTACTCGCCCAACCTCCTGATACAGTGCTGTATTGAGCATTTGCTATATGGTCACCTCCTCCTGATATAACCGAGTTTACGCCTGATGCGGTATTCCTATCTCCTCCTCCAATGGCAGAGTTAAGCGCAGTTGCTAAATTCTGATACCCTCCGACAGATACTGAATAATTACCTGTCGCTTGGTTCAGAGCCCCTCCTCCAATAGTAGCCCAACCCGCATTCGCTGTATTACTTTCCCCTCCTGCACAAACGCTATGACTACCTCCTGCTGTATTGCTTTGACCTGCTCCAACAAAACAGTATGTTCCACTTGCATTTGAAGCACCTCCTGCAATACAACTCCAACTCCCCCCTGCTGTATTAAAGCCTCCTGATAAAACAGCAGTCCCATCTGCTCCTGCACTAGCCGTATTAAAATACCCTCCTCCAACTACACTATAAAAACTTCTTGACGCATTACCAATCCCACCCCCTGAAAATGCTTGAGTTCCCGATGCTAAATTCCCATTACCTCCCCCTACAAAACTATCTGTACCTGATGCCGTATTCGACTGACCACCACCTATAAAAGAGTTGCTGCCACTTGCTGTGTTAGAAGTTCCTGATACAATACCCGAACTGCCACCACTCGCCAATAAAGAAGCACCTGCTCCAACAAAACTATTGTTACCTGAAGCACGGTTATTTATGCCCCCTGTAATTACACTATAATTTCCACTTGCAACTTGGTTGGCATTGTTTCTTCCCATTTGTAAATCAACAGCGTTCTGCCCTCTTGAATTTCCACCTACCGTTGTTCCTGTGGGTATTTGAGCCAAAATAGCTCCTGTTCCTTTAGGTTGAAATACAACAGACACATTAGCATCTGCTACTTTAGGAGTAAAAGATACATTAGTTTGTGTTGCGGTTGAGTAATTCTCAAGCCAAAATTTTAATCCTCCTCCTCCAGAGAAAGAAACCATTGCACATTCCATCTTAGTAAATATAAATAAGTTTAACTGTACCTCCTACTGCGGTAATTGTCAAGGTCTGAGAATTAAGCGCAGTAAAAGAAAGGTTTCCGTTACTTTCAAAAGTATTAGTAGTGACTCCATTAGATATTTGAATAGTAGCGCCTGTTCCTAGTTCCCAAGCAAAGCTATGTACTGAATTAGGTACAAAAGTTTGAGTTCCAGCAGCAGCTATAGATACACTACTCATTTGGTTGTAGCTACCTCCACCACTAAGGGCATCTAAAATATCTTGAAGTAGTTCTTCTACTCCGTCTACTTCTAGTTCAATGTCTCCTACGTTAATATCAATATCGTTTACTGCTCCTGTTAGGCAGCAGAGCTGATCATAAATAGCTCTAAGTTTTTTATTTGACTCATTTATCCCATCTGTTGGGTTGGTCATTTTTTTATTTTGCATATCTTTTAATTTGTAAATTCTATTTCAAATTCAGAAGGAGGGCCTAATACTTCTAAAAGACTATCATCATGAAGAATAAACCAAAAAGGAGTATCAGGTCCTAAACTGTAGTAATAAGTTGTCCAAGTTGTAGTTACACTTGTTGGGCTTGAAGGTATACCGTAATAAGCATTGCAAAGATCTACAGCATCTTGCGCTGCTTGTTCTGTAAGATATTTATATCCTTTAATAGATTCCATAATAATTGTTTATTTGGGTTTGAATTGCAACTCTACTACTAGTCATATCCATAGGATAATTTATATATTCTTGAAAAAAGCCTTGAAGTCTATTAAACTGAAGTCCCCCATGTGCTCCAAGAGTTAATCCGTTTCTAACATTAGTGCCTATATTTTTAGTTACTTCGGTGTTATCTACTTTAATTAATGAATTAGCTCCATTAGTAATTGCAGTTAATAAATGCTGTTGATTTAATGGAAATATTCCTGAAGCAATGTCTATATTTCCAGCAAATACTCTTAAATCTCCTGGGGTATTTGTTGTCCAAATACTTATATTGTTGGTGTTGTTTCCGTCTGATATTATACAGTTAATTACATTAGCTCTTACAACCATAAATTGACTATCAACAATTCCTCCTGTAAAAGAGTTTGTTTTTAGGTAAGCAAAATTGTTTAAATATTCTAAAGAAGGCTTACCATTTAAGGTAGATACACTTGAGATAGAATAAATTAAAGGCTGTTGAGAAGCTGTAAAGTTGTATGCAACCCTTGAGTTTGAAGATTGGTCATACCACATTGTTACCCATCCAGTAGTTCCACTACAGAACGCAGACAAACTTGCAACATCTAAAAAATCTCCGGAGAATCCAATATCTTGTTCTGTATTATCGCTAGCTCTTCTTACACGGATAGCACTTCCTGAGTAGGTGCTACTGAGTTTTCTTAAAGAAAAAGCAGCGTCAGCTCCTGGATACAAATCTAAAAGATAAGTATAAGGAGCTGAGTTAGGGATTATTATGCCGTGAGTAGATAGTATCATAAGATTATACAGTTATATCTCCAAAAAGGTAAGCTTCAGTTGGAGAAATAAAAACCAAAGTAGCTCCACTGTATTGAGCAGCTAATTTGTCTTTACCTCCATTACTACGAATAGTCATTCCTATTCCAGCTAAAACTGTAGTTTGTCCAGCTCCATATTGAGAGATAAGAATCTGTTGTCCTGCAGTAAATACGTTAGCAGGTACAGTTAGATTATTAGCTGAACCTACATTCATTTCTACCATTTTATCTGCGTCTGCAGCTTGTAAAACATAAGAAGCGGTCTGACGATTAAATGTAATAATCTTGGAAGTCTTAGAATCTATCTGAGTTTGAAGATTGGTTATGTCTTCGTTTGTGTTTTTAATGACATAGTTTACATGTCCAATCTTTGCAGGACCATTATCTCCGAAGAGTTGTTCGTACTTGCGGAAATTTTTTACGTCAATATAGTTCATTTTTATTTATTTAGTTTTAAGTTTAAGTTTTATCGGCTTATTTCTTCCCAATCAATTGAAGCAAACACACTTTCACCTCCAGAAGTAGAAGCCACAGCTACTTCAAGTACAAATTCATAAGGTACCCCAGTAAGTCCGTTTCTTTCTAATTGGTTGGAAAAAAGAGCTTCTTTTAATATATTAAGTGCAGGAGAAGCTTGGTTAGAAGAATTAATATAACCGCTAGCTAAAATTCTTCCTCCTGCTACACTTGTTCCAGTTAAATTATACTGAACAGAAGAATCAGGAGAAGCATCAACCCAAGAACCTCCTGTAATAGTAGCCCCTCCATTTACTAATCTCCAAGCATAATTTTTACCATTTCCAGTACCTAAAAGAGAAATAGCAGTAATAATTACAATAGCATCAAGTCTAGCTGCCTTTAACTTAATCCCTACTATAGGATAATAAGTACCGGCTACTGCAAAAGTTCTAGGAGTAAGAATAGGAGTTCCTATAGAACGTTGTTCTCCTCTAAGTTCGTATCCTCCTTCAGAGATTACTGTAGAACAGATTTGTTTTAACGTAGAAGCTCCAGAAGTATCGGCTGTGTTCTCAATTTCATAACGGAGAGGAAGCGAAGCAGTAGTAATATAAGTACTAGGAATTACATTGGCGTGGTGGAATGTATGACAAACAATAAACTGTCCGTTAATTACAAATCCTAATCTAACAGAACCAACACCTAACCATTCAAGATCCATCCATAGAATCTGAGCTTTAGTTAAATCTAAAGTAATTCCACTAGCTCCAGAACCGTCTAGTCTATCTCCGTTCCAATCAGCTTGAACAACAGGAGTTTCAACAATTGATCCTGTTATAAAACTTCTTTTTATAAAAGCTACAGTAGAATCTTCTTGCTCTAGATAGAAACCATTTTCATCTCCGTAGTAACCTACACGCTGAGTAAGTCCTGTTTTAGCAGAACTCATTACAAACGTATTAAGAACTAAAAGAGATTTACCTGGTTGGTAAGAGAAAGTTTTAATTGTCTCTCTGATTACCGAGGAACCAGAAGATACGGTTACACTAAGATCAATTAAGCCTTGGTTAGAGTTAAATACAGCTGTACCGCCTGTAGCAGTAGCTGTAGCCCACAAACCGTTATCATCGAATCTGTGGCTTGAATCAAATAAAGTAAAAGGCTCACTAACACGAAGACGACCAAACGAATCTAATTGAGGTCCAGCAGCTATAGGAACACCTGTAATAAGGTTGTCGTTGATACAACAGAGTTGATCTTCAACCGTGCTTAACTGCTTATTAGTCTGGTTAATCCCATCAGTGGGATTAGTCATCTTCTTATATCTCATAACTTTACGGATTATAAAATCCCGCCCAAGAGGGCCAATTATGCCAAAGATAAACTTTTTCTAAAAAAAGTCAAGAGAAATTTTATACTTCAAACAAAGTATAATCTATGAATTGTCCGTTGGTAAATAACTTACAAACTTCAAACCACATAGCATCTTGAACTATGTTACATCCTGCACTAAAGCCGTTAATAAACGCAGCTATTCCTCCTCTGTGAAGATTGATTCCAAAGAGTCCAAATTGAGTTACTAATTTGTCAATAAGTCTATCTTTGTTTCCGTCCCGGTAAATAGTAATAGGTCTTACTTGCATAAAGTAAGGAGCATTTAACCAAAGGAATTTCCAGTTTTTATTAGTCACAAACTGGTGTGCTCCAATAATCTGCTGTTCAGCTGCTATTGCGGTTCCTGTAATTCCTCCTACAGTCAAAGGGTTAAACACATAATAGTCTCCTGCAGTAGTAGAACATGGAAGAGCCATAACACAATTACCTCCTTTATAAACTGCTACAAAGTCATCAAAGGTATTAGTTAAGTTTTTGTCTGTTCTAATCCAAACAAGTCCGTCAGTAGGCATACGCCACTTTCTCTTAGTTAGGTTAGACTTTACATATTCGTGTAAAGCAGCTAAACTCTTAGGGCCTATTATTCCGTCAGTGGTAAGAGAGGCTCCGTTTGCGTTTAAGATTTCTTGTAAACGTTTCATTACTCGGTTTTTTTACCTGCGAATTTTTCAACTACTGTTCCAAAAATTGCAGAAATGGTTATGAATTCAACAGCAGAAATGGCTTCTGGTTTTACACTTTCTTTACAAGTAAAAAGAAAAACTAAAAGACAAAGAAAGCCAAGAGTTCCAAGTACTCTTTTGTGGGAAGTTCCTCCGTCGGCTACAAACATTGATTTTATAAAGTCCATAATTAAGTTTATCCAAATATAATATTTTTAGCAAAAAAGTCAAGTTTAGGGGTAAAGAAAAACCCCTAATGGGTTATTAGGGGTTTTCACAAACACAAAATGTAATCAATGGATACTATCCAAGGAGGGGTTCTAATTAGATAACTGCACCTTCTATTTCAGGAGCTTCGGTAGGAAGTTCTCCTTTAGTAGCAATTCCGCCTTCAAGCATACGCTTCAAAATATCTTGACTAGCTTGCAAAGCAGGAATATAAAGTTCTTGCAAATCTTTAATGCTAAGTTGCGCTTGAGGGATTTCACACGAAGAAGCAAGACGAATTAGGAATTCAAACTCTCTGCCTGTTACTTCGATTTTGGCTTCTGGAGACCAACTGATTTTTTCTTGTTCCATAAATTTTAAATTGATTTTTTGCTTTTTAGTTATTTGCAAATATAATACCAACTGCCTATATTTGCAATATTAAAAAATAAAAAATGAGACACGTAGAAAAAGCCTACAATAAATTTGTAGAACAAACTACAGGCGAAATTCCTGTAATTCTTGATTACATTCAGCTTGAAAATGTTGAAGATGTACAAGGAGTTGCTCCAATCGTTAAGTTCACTATTCAGTCTGATCCTATTGGAGAAGTCGGAGTAAATGGATGCCAAGCACTTGATATGCTTAAGTATGTTAAGTGTTTGTTCGAAAGTTTAAACGATGCTTACCCAAGTGATTACAATGTGACTACAATTGCACACATTGAAAATGCTATCAATGCACAGCATCTAAGAACTCAAGATAGATTAAAAAGAGGAGTAGAAGGTAAAAATATTGCATAAGCCCATGGAAAATAAAAACTCAAAGCAACTCTTCTGGTACCACGAAGAATTTGAACGGGAAGTCGAGAAGCCTGTTCAACATGAAGATGAAATTGACTACATTGCTTCAAAAGAAAAAACTAAAGTAGTTAAAGGGTGTTTTAGCTTAGACCACGTAGCTGCAGCACGTATTGTCGAAGGAGGAAACATTGAAATCTACTTAAGTTTAGCTCACGACCAAATGATTCCTGATCCAAGCAAACCTAAGTACAAAAACATCAAAGGACAAAAACAACTTATTGGCTTTGACCAAAAGGTTTACACTATGCCAATGGGTGTCACTTTGACAGTATCTGAGGATAAGGAACGCTTTTTGTCATTAACAGGGGGAAACCAATATGTTTAAACCGTTAGCAAATCGTGTTTTAGTCTTGCCAGCTCAAAAAGAAGATTCAATTAACGGTATCTTTCTTCCAGATCAGTCAAAAACCAATCCTCCTCGTGGCAAAGTAGAGGCAGCTGGTTCGGAATGTAAAGATGTTAAAGTAGGCGACTTTGTTTACTTTAGCGAACACTCAGGTTCTCCTCTTAAACTTAACAATGTTGAGTATTTAATTATGAGGGAAACCGACTTATTCGGCATCGAATAACTCTCTAAAAACCAAAAAGAAAAAGGAGCTTATTAGGCTCCTTTTTTTATTCAGTCATTGAGAGAACTCTAGGTTCTTCTATTGGAACATCTGTTAGAATTACTTTAAGTCCGAATAATTCCTTGATAGGACTAGGCATATTCTTAGCGTTAATCCCGTTAGTTTTTAAGATAGCTTCGTATTGGTCTTGAGTTAATAAAAGATGTGTAGGCTTCATAGGAACTATAGAACCATCAGGAGCTACAGAAGTTTGCTTTTCCATATCTAAGCATTGTTCGATTATACTAAACATTATAGTCTCTCCTCTATAGTCATACAGCAACCATATTCTTTGTCGTAAATAATTGCTATAGCTGCTTTAACTGCGTTAACATAATTAGACTGGTTGTGCCAATTATCTTCTTTTGAAAGAGAAGGCAACTGACGAATGCGAACTCCTTGAATTTCTTTTTCGAATACATGATGTTTATCCCCGGTTAGAATCTGGTGATAGGTACATTGCCCCCACTCTTTACAGTATTCTTTTGCAAAGATAAGTGGAAGATCTGTAATCTTACAATCTCCGTGATGAAGTCCTATAAAGGTAGAGCCGTAAGTAAATACCTTACGAGGTATAGGATTCGTATCGAATAGTATATTATCGTCTGCTTCAAAGTATTTTTCCAAGCCATAAGCTAGATAAAATGATTTAGTTCTGTCGTGATTACCTGGCACCAAGATTACGTTTAACTTATTACAAAACTGTTTTAAGATTTGAATAGTGTTTGCGTAAATGTCAAAAGCCTGAGTAAAGGCATTGTGCCAAGTAGTGTTTGAGTCTTGGGGAGTTAAATTAGTTGTAGTTCCTTGGTAAGTGTCTGTATGAAGCATATCACTTCCTAAAACAAAAACTATCTCGTCTATATAATTAGACTGATAGGCTCTGTAAAGAAGTTTAGTTGCTACTTGGTAAAATTGTTTTTTCTTTTCTTCGAGAGTTGTTCCGTAAATGTCTTGTTTGTCTAGATGGAAGTCAGTAAGATGAAGAATAAGGCAAGAAGGTCTAGTAAAAGCAGAATTAACGCAAATCTCACTCTTTTTGATCGGGGTGTAAGGTGAGTCATAATTTTTTAGTAGTTCGACAAATTCGTAGGGTTCCGCTGTATCAATAGTTTTTCTTACTGCGAATACACTTGAAGTAAAGTTTCCATTGGGTTGTTTTTTACTCCAGTAATTTTTTATAACGTAGATCTCAGGATTAACCTGATGTTCTTTATATAAATCCTCAATTGTCTTTGGGTCAAAAGAAGTAGTAATGGTACTTTCTAAAGTTCCTTTTTCAAAGTTCTCTTTTAAACTTTTAAGAGAGTTAAAAACGTCTTCAAGTTTTTCTTTAACCTCAGCTTTTTTCCAACGAGTACCAAAAGCTACTTTTTTTAAGTTCCTTACATACTGAGAAATCTTGTGTTGTTGAGAAGAACTTAATCCAAACTTTTTACCTACTTCAAAAGCACTTAGTTCAGTTGTAGGGTTTTCTTTGTAAAACCGAACTATAGCTTCTCTTATTTCGTTACTTACCATATTGGGGTATATGGAATACAAAACTAGATTGATAGTTTTGTAATTCCTAATGATTAAAGTTTAACTTAATTTACTTTGCTAGAAAGAGTGCTGCAAAAAATAAAGTAGTTCCTTGAAATACTCTTTTCCAAAAGTATTCTGTTTCGGCTTTTTTAACAGCAATCACTAACTTGTTTTCTTGTTTTTTTAGTCTGGAATCCAAGTCCTTATTGATTATTTCGTATTTAGAAATAACTGTATCTTTTAGGTTGATAATTTGAGAATCTAAAGTTATTTGTCTTTTTAGAACAAAGACTAACTTTCTGGCTTCTAATCCTTTTGTTAAATAAATGTTGATAACTTTCTTACAAATTGTATCAACTTTTACTTGAGATTTACTGCTATCGAATAGTGTCGAGGTAGGTGTGTTCCCTAACAAGTTCTTCGGTAATAAAACATTGGACACTATCAGGAGCCAACAAAATACGTTCAATAATTTTAGTAGATTCTTCATGGATTCGTCTTTCTTCAGAGATTAGTTTTTTTCTAGTAACCTTCAAACTGTCTATCTGGGTATTGACTTTAGATATTACTTGGTAAAGAGAGTCAATCTTTCTTACAGCTATGTAAGAATTGTAATCGTTTTCACAAGACTTAGCAAACATAGCCAAAGAAAAAAAGAACAGTATCCAGCTAATCAGTGCCCAGGGATTAATTTTAAGGTTGTCGTTAGATTGGTTTGACATATACTCAAAGATAAAGTTTTAAAAAATTAAGTCAAGAGTTAGTCTCTCTTCTTTTTAGATTTTGCTTTTTTAAATAGAGAAGACTTTTTAGCTCTTTTTGATTTCATTCTTTCTTGGAAGCTAGTCTTTTTCTTTTTAGTTTTAACTCCTGCTACTTCCATGCTTTCTCTATTTTTTTCTTTCTTTTCTTTTCTTTCTTCTTTTTCGCTTTCAGACTCTATCTTTTTAACACTGCCTTCTTCACTTATATACCGTGTTTCTGTTTTTTCTGTGTAGAGCTTAGGATTAAAGTGTGTAAAGCTACGAGACTTGTATTCCATTCTTCTAGGACTAACATCAAGTTCTCCAAAACCACTAAGCTTAAGTGCTAAAACAGCTATGGCAGGTTTACCTCCATAAAGAGGGTCTGTTGTGTTCCAATCTATTTTTCCTGCAGAGTTTCTTTTATAGTAAGGCTCCATAGGGTCAAAGAACCGTATAGCTGGGTCACTAAATATGTTCCACATCCTAGTCAAAGGAGAGATAAGCTGGTTTACTACTCTTTCAGGTGCGGAGATTTGTGTTTTCTGGTCTACGAATCCATAAGTAAAGTTTATTGGAGTCATAATAGGATCTAAGCTTTCTAGTTCGTCTCCTACACCTTTAGCTAGCCAGTTTGCGTAGTCACAAGCATCTTGATCCCCATCGTCGTCACAGTCTTTGAGTAGGGCTTGAAGAACCATATAACTAGCAGTAAGTACAGTTGTCCTCCAAATAGGAGCAATTTGTTTCTTTTCAGTTGGAGTTAAAGTTTGATAAGCAGCTATAAAATTCTTTTGATACTTAGCTACATCTACTACAAATTGCCAAAGAACTTTGTAGGCTCCTTTAGATCTAACTCCGGCTAAGTAATCCACATACTCACTTCCAAAATATCTTTCTATTTTAGGAGCTTTCCATTTACCCATATAAAAAAGAATACGATAAATCACATACTTAGTTCCTTCTGGTTGATAGAGTTGATCGTATAAACCCTGAGAGTGGTGGTTCATGTGTTTAATCTTGGCTCGAACAGCTCTTACTAGATGGTCAGGAACTTCGTAACCAGGCTTAATCACTAAGTTGTTTCCTTGTAAAGCATAAGCATCCATAAGTTTTGCTTGTGTTCCATTAGGGCCTTTTACATAAACCTTATTCATAATAGCAAAAGCCAAAGTAGCTTGCACTTCAAATTCAGTCCACTCCCTAAATCTGTTGACCATTTTAAAAATGTTTCCAAACTTTCTAAGAAAGGTAGACTTGATGAAAGCTCCTTGTCCAAAATCTCTTTGTTGGATAGCTCCAAAGTTATCAAGTATCTGGAGATTTAAAGGACGATTACCTACTTGAGGATTTAACAGCCAATCTTTTGAAGCTAATGCAGCTTCTACTCTAGCAGCGTGTAAGTCAGCTAAAGTAATATCATAGTTACCTGCTAAGATAAAGTTTTGAGCCATTCCTGCTACTAAGTTCTTTACAGGAGAGCTTAAGTTTTGTCCTAGAGACATAGCTCCTGATCTTTTTAAAGTAAAATTAAACAAAGCACTAATTCTGTTAGCTACGTTGCTATCATAGTTCTTCATGTTCTCGCCATAAAGCACTCTGTTAATAATACCTTCAGTAGTTTTTGTGCCTGAGTTTATAGTACGTCTCTCTGCAATAGCTTGGGCTCCAAGAATAGTATTTTGGTTTTCTCGCAAAGCACTAAACTTAGTAGCTTCCCCTATGTAAAGTCCTATGCCTTTCATTATATCATAAGACATTACTCCTTTGTCTAGAGGACGAGCATACCTCATATAAAGAACTTTTCCTGCTTTTTCTAGAGGATTACCAAAAGCATCTTGTTGGTCTACTTCTCCATATACGTCATCTACGTCAGGGTTTTGAAAGTCTTGTTTTCTAAAAGCGGTTTTAAGTTCATTGATGGCGTTTTTAACTACTCCTTTTCTTTTAAGAGCAACTGTATCTAAAGAAAGTTCTAAACCTTCTTTCCTGTGATAAGGAAGAATAGTTCTAAGTTTATTTTGACTATATTGGTCTTTTTGTTCTTCTAAATAAAAATCAAGAAGATCTTTTGCAATAGACTTTTTCTCAGGAGATAAAGTATCCCATTCATTGTTATAAAAAGCTCCTTTGACTACTTTGAAATTAATATCTCGGCTGTAGTTTTGATTTTCTAATTTAGGGTTTACTCGATAACTAAACCAAACTCTAGAAGGAACTCGTTCTTGAACTACTTTAAGAGCTCTAAGTTCTTTTATTCTTTCTTTGTTTGCTACAGGGTCTTGTTGTTCGAGTCTATCCGCTAAAGCATTAGCTTCTTGTTTAATAGTATCAATAGCGTAATCAGAAGGAACAGTTCTTCTCCAGATAGCTATTGGTCTTGGAATAAGTTGAAGTTTACCGTCTATGTATCTTTCGACATAAATATGATTATCTTGAAACCATTGAGAGTCTTCAAACTTTCTTTCTACTTCAGCGTTAAGTATATCTCCGTCATCCCACTCTTGATTTTTGAGAAGTTGAGAACGGATTAAATTTTTTCTATTTTCTACTTCGGTCTTGTAGTATTCTGTGGCTCCGGTGTATTGAAGTTCTTGAAGTTCGTTTATTAGTCTACCTAAAGCGGCTTTATCTTCAAGAGTCA
>Ga0315907_10004800_pt1 | contig 15020 bp, 12 predicted proteins | sample LakEriMetagenome_3_FD_203525 | JGI IMG/M metagenome (GOLD analysis project Ga0315907, IMG submission 203525) | Freshwater fungal communities from buoy surface, Lake Erie, Ohio, United States - Buoy 12 MA123 | ecosystem: Environmental > Aquatic > Freshwater > Lake > Lake biofilm | place: USA...
CCGGCACATGGCGCCCTTCCTGATCGGGAAGGACCCGCTCGACCACGCGGTCCTGCTGGAGAAACTGCTGCACAAGTGCATCAAGCTGGGGCCGGAGGGTGCCGTATCGGGCGCGCTCGCCGGGCTCGACATCGCACTGTGGGACATCAAGGGGCGGATGTTCGGCCAGCCGGTCCACAAGCTCCTGGGCGGGGCGTGGCGGACCGACATGCCCTTCTACGCCTCGATCGGCAACAACGGCGGCCGGACGGTCGACGAGGTGCTGCGCGTCGTCGAGGCGAGGGTGACCAAGGAGAAGGCGACCGCCGTCAAAATCCGCTGGGACGGCGACCGCACCCGCCAGGACGTCGACATCGCCGGCGACATCGCCAAGGCGCGGGCCGTGCGCAAACTGCTGGGCGACGGCTTCACCATCGCCTTCGATGCCAACAACGGCTATTCGGTCGGCGGCGCCATCCGCGTCGGCCGCGTGCTGGAGGAACTGGACTACGCCTGGTTCGAGGAGCCGGTCCAGCACTACCATCTCAAGGCCATGGGCGAAGTGGCCCAGCGCCTCGACATTACCGTGTCCGCTGGCGAGCAGACCTACACGCTCCAGGGCCTCAAGGACCTGATAGAGGCGGGCGTGCGCATGGTCCAGCCGGACATCGTGAAGATGGGCGGCATCACCGGGCTGATGCAGTGCGCGGCCATCGCCCACGCCCACGGCGTGGAGCTGGTGCCCCACCAGACGCAACCGTCGATTGGCCACCTCGCCAACCTGCACCTGCTGTCGACGGTGATGCACCTGTCCAAGCCGGTGGAGCTGGCGGACGGCTGGGGGCGGATCGCGCCGGTCTTCCCGCGCAACCCGTCGCAACCGACCGACGGCCGCTTCGCCGTGCCGACCGCGCCCGGGCTGGGGATCGAGTACGATGAGGCGGAGCTTGAGCGCCGCCGCCGGCCGCTGACCCTCTGACGGCGCGCCACGAACGATCAGGCGGGAGGCCGGACCACCGGCCCCCGTCCACTGGGAGGAGACACCATGACCCTGAACCGTCGCGCGTTCGTCGCGTCGTCCACCGTTGCCGCGGCCGCCGTCGGCACCGCCGGCTGGACCATTCCCGCCGCCGCCCAGGCCGCGCCGATCACCATCGCCCTTGCCGCGCGCTCGCCGACCGGCCTCAACCCGCAGCAGACCGCGCTGACCGGCGGCGACAGCTGGGCCATCCGCCAGATCTTCGACACGCTGGTGAAGCCCGATGACGGCACCTTCGCCGTCCGGCCGGAGGATTTCCGCCCGGCGTTGGCCGAAAGCTGGGAAAGCTCGCCCGACGCGCGCACCTGGACCTACCGGCTGCGCCGCGGGGTGACGTTCCACAAGGGCTACGGCGAGATGACGTCGGAGGACGTGGTCTTCACCTTCTCCCGCCACCTCGACCCCGGGACCGTCACCAACCAGAAGGCGCTCTACACCAACATCGCGCGCGTGGAGGCGCCGGACAGCCACACGGTCCGCTTCCTGCTCAAGCGTCCCGACCCGCTGTTCAACGGCAGCGTCGCCACCACCCTGGCGGCGAACATCCTGTCGAAGAAAGCCTTCGAGGAGCGCGGGCCCCAGCGCTTCAACATGGACCCGATCGGTACCGGCGCCTATCAGGTGGAGAGTGTGAGCCCCACGGAGGGCGTGCTGCTGACCGCTTTCGCCGACCATTGGGCCGGACGCGCAGCGCACCCCACCGTGCGCGTCGCCTTCATCGCCGACACGACGGCCCGCACGCTGGCCTTCGCGTCCGGCCAGATCGACATGATCGAGGGCGTCCGTGCGCCGGGCTGGATCCCCACCATGCGCCAGCGCGACGCGCGCACGATCTTCGACGCCACGGCGCCCGGCAGCTTCAACTCGCTGCATCTGAATCTGACGCGCCCGCCGCTCGACAACCTGAAAGTCCGGCAGGCGATCCGACTGGCGATCAACAACGCCCAGATCGCCGCCGCCTTCACCGGCATGTCGGAACCGATGGTCGGCATCATCGCCCCGCAGTTCGCCGGATCGGTCAAGGCCGACGACCTGCCGGCCGAACTGCGCTACGCGCCCGATCCGGCGCGGGCCAAGCGCCTGCTTGCCGAGGCCGGATTCCCCAATGGCGTGACCATCCCCTGCTTCACCAGCCAGCGGGAGGACTACGCGGCCATCATGCTCATCATCCAGGAGCAGCTGCGCGCGATCGGCGTGAACCTGGACATGAAGATCATCGACCACGCCACGATGCACGCGGAGAACCGCAAGGACCGCAACGCCCTGACGCTCTACTCCTCCAGCTATCCGCCGGTCCCGACCCAGCCGTTCCTCCAGCAGCTCCTCGCCTCCGCCGAGGTGAAGGCCGACAGCACGGGCGGCGAGAACTACAGCCACTACGGCGTGGCGATTCCCGGCGTCGACGCGTTGCTGGAGCGCGCGCAGGACGAACCCGACTTCGGCAAGCGGACGGCGCTGATCCAGGACATCGAGAGGCAGGTGCTGCGCGACCTGCCGCTGCTGGGCATCGTCACGCTGTCCTACGTCATCGCCCGCAACCCGCGGGTCGACATCGGCTATCCGGTGAAGTCGGGCTACGCCTACTGGCCGCTCAACCGCGCAAAGAAGGCGTGAGACCGCACCCGCGATGCTGAGAACGATCGCCGCCCGTCTGGTCGACGCGGTGCCGACGGTGCTGCTGGTCCTGACGCTCGTGTTCGTCGCGCTCCGCCTGCTGCCGGGTGACCCGGCGCTGGTGGTGCTCGGCGAGTACGCGACCCAGGACCAGCTGGCCCTGTTCCGGCGGCAGATGGGACTCGACCTGCCGCTGCCGCAGCAGTACCTCGACTTTCTTTGGCGGATGGCGACGTTCGACTACGGCAATTCCATGATCACACAGACGCCGGTGGCGAAGCTGATCGGCGAGAACCTGCCCTATACGATCGAGCTGACGCTGGTGGCGACCGGCATCGGCGTGCTGTTCGGGGTGCCGATGGGCATCCTGGCCGCGGTCAACCGCAACCGTCTGCCGGACACGGGCGTGCGCCTGTTCTCGCTGGTCGGCTACGCGATCCCGGACTTCTACCTGGGCGCCCTGTTCCTGATCGCCTTCGCCCTCAACCTCGGCTGGTTCCCGATCAACGGTGGCGGTACCGGATTCTGGGACCGCATGCATCACGTCTTCCTGCCGGCCCTGACGCTAGCCATGGTCAAGACCGCCTTCATCGGCCGCCTTACCCGCACCTCGCTCCTGGAGGTGCTGGGCAAGGACTACGTGCGGACCGCGCGGGCCAAGGGCGCGCGGGAGAACCGCGTCATCTACCGCCACGCGCTGCGCAACGCGATGCTGCCGGTCACGACGGGGCTGGGCCTCAGCCTGCTCGCCACCCTGTCGGGATCGGTCGCGATCGAGCTGGTGTTCAACCGGCCCGGCATCGGCGAGGTGCTGATCAGCGCCATCGCCAAGCGCGACTATCCGGTCATCCAGGCGGGCGTGGTGGTGTTCGCCTTCTTCGTGGTGGTCGTGAACCTGACGGTCGACCTCGCCTACGCGCTGGTCGATCCGCGCATCCGGGTGAAGGCGTGACGGCCGACGTCGACGCCTCGGTCGGCGAGGACGGGCGCCGGGCGCTCTGGGTCCGTCTGTTCTCGCCCCGACGGCCGGGCACCCTGATCGCGGCGCTGGTGGCGCTCGGCTTCGTCGTGCTGGCGGCCGGCGCGCCCTGGATCGCGCCCTACGACCCGCTGGCGCAGAGCTACCTGCGCATCAACCAGCTCCCCTCGGCCCAGCACTGGCTGGGCACCGACCAGTTCGGGCGCGATGTGCTCTCGCGCCTCATCCACGGGGCGCGGAACTCGCTGCTGTTCGGCCTCATCTCGCCCGCCATCGCCGCGGTGGTGGGGACCACGCTGGGGGTGGTCGCCGGCTACTTCGGGGGGATGGTCGACCGGGTGATCAGCCGGGTCGTCGACATGCTGCTGGCATTCCCGGAACTGCTGCTGGCGGTGATGATCGCGGCGGTGCTGGGCGGCGGGTTCTGGAACGTGGTGTTCGTGATCGCGGTCGCGTTCGTCCCCGGCTTCGCCCGGGTGGCGCGGTCGACCACGCTCGCCGTCCGGCAGGAGCCCTACATCGAGGCATCGGTCGCGGTGGGGCTGCGGACGCCGCTGATCATCGTTCGCCACGTGCTCCCCAACATTTCCGCCCCCATCGTCGTGCTGACGACGCTGTGGGTGGCGTCCGCCATCCGGCTGGAGGCTTCGCTCAGTTTCCTCGGCCTCGGCACCCGGCCGCCGGCGCCCAGCTGGGGCAACATCATCCGCGACGGTCTGGGCAACATCTTCGGCTCGCCCTGGCCGATCATCGGCGCCGGCTTCGCGATCACCATGGTGGTGCTGGCCTTCAACGTGATGGGCGACGCGCTGCGCGACGAGCTGGACCCGGACCACGCCGGATGACCGCCCCCCTGCTGCGGATCGAGGACTTGGCCATCGCCTTCGGGCCGGCGGACCGTCCGGTGCGGGCGGTCGACGGGGTGGGCTTCGCCGTGCCGCGTGGCAGCACCGTCGGGCTGGTGGGGGAGAGCGGGTCGGGCAAGTCGCTGACCGCGCTCGCGGTCCTGCGCCTCGTGTCCAGGGCGGGGCGGATCGTCTCCGGCCGGATCGAGCTGGAGGGCACCGACCTTCTCGCCCTGCCCGAGGCGCGGATGCCCGAGATCCGCGGCCGCGACGTCGCGATGATCTTCCAGGAACCGATGAGTTCGCTGAACCCGTTGATGACGATCGGCGACCAGATCGGCGAGGCGATCTTGCTGCACGATACGATCGGCAGGGCGGAGCGGCGGGCCCGCGTCGTCGACCTGCTGTCGCGCGTCGGCATTCCCGACGCCGCCGGCCGGCTGGGGGCCTATCCGCACCAGTTCTCGGGCGGGATGCGCCAGCGGGTGATGATCGCCATGGCGCTCGCCTGCAACCCAAAGCTCCTGATCGCCGACGAACCGACGACCGCGCTGGACGTCACGATCCAGGCCCAGGTGCTCGATCTGATGAAGCGCATCCGGGCGGAGATGGGCACCGCGATCCTGCTCATCTCTCACGACCTGGGCGTCATCGCCGAGATGTGCGAGCAGGTGGTCGTGATGTACGCCGGCCGGGTGGTCGAGGAGGGGGACGTGCGGGCGATCTTCCGTCGCGCCGCCCACCCCTACACCCGCGGCCTGCTGGACTCGATCCCTCGGCTGGGTGACGAGCGGCGGCGCCTCCACCAGATCCCCGGCACGGTGCCGGCGCCGGGCAGCATCACGGCGGGGTGCGCCTTCCGTGCGCGGTGCCCCTTGGCGGTCGAGCGCTGCGCGACGGAGCGGCCTCCGCTGATGGCGCTGGACAGCGGGCACCGGGCCGCCTGCTGGGTGACGGCGGGGGAGGGGCCATGACCGCGCCGCTGCTGGAGGTCCGTGACCTCGCCAAGACCTTCGGCGGCGGGGGCCTGCCGCTGGGGGGCGGCGCGCCGGCGGTGCGGGCGGTCGACGGCGTCTCCTTCGACCTTGCTCGCGGCGAGACACTGGCCGTGGTGGGGGAGAGCGGATGCGGCAAGTCCACGCTCGCCCGCCTCGTCCTGCGGCTGATCGAGCCGACGGCCGGCACCGTCCGGTTCGAGGGGACGGAGATGGGGTCGCTCGCCCCCGGCGCGCTGCGGCTGATGCGCCGACGGGCGCAGATGGTGTTCCAGGATCCGTTCGGTTCGCTCTCCCCCCGCCGGACGGTGGCGGAGATCGTGGGCGAGCCGCTGGAGGTGTTCGGCCTCGCCCGCACCCGAGCCGAGCGGCGGGAGCGGGTGGCCGCGCTGCTGCGGTCGGTCGGGCTGTCGCCGGCGCACATGGACCGGCTTCCGCGCCAGTTCTCGGGCGGGCAGCGCCAGCGCATCGGGATCGCGCGGGCGATAGCGGTCGACCCGGCGCTGATCGTGGCGGACGAGCCGGTCTCCGCCCTTGACGTCTCGGTACAGGCGCAGATCGTCAACCTGCTCCAGGACCTCCAGGCGGAGAAGGGCTTCTCCTACCTGTTCATCGCCCACGATCTGGCCGTCGTGCGCCACGTTGCCGACCGGATCATGGTGATGTACCTGGGCCGGGTGGTGGAGATCGGGCCGAAGCGGACGATCTACGCCGCCCCGCAGCACCCCTACACCCAGGCGCTTCTGTCGGCGGTGCCGGAGCCGGACCCCGATGCGACGCGCCGGCGCATCATCCTCCAGGGTGACGTGCCGAGCCCCACCCGCGTGCCGACCGGTTGCCACTTCCACACCCGGTGCCCGCTGGCGCAGCCTGATTGCCGGACCGAGCGCCCGGCCCTGCGGCGCGTCGCCGAGGACCAGTGGGCCGCCTGCCACTTCGCCGCCCCGAACCCAATTCCGGTCTGATCGCGGGCGTGAGGGGGCATCGAGGCCGTTTGACCAGCTTCGGCTTCGTGATCGTCCGTCCGTTGACCACGGCGTGACGATCGCTGCCGCGGCGGCAGCGCGGCCCTTCAGGACGCCGCCGGGAATGGCGACACGAGGCTGTGTCGCGCCCGCTCGATCCAGCCGTCGAGCCCAGCCAGGGCTTTCGTGCGGATCATGGACTGGAACGCGGCGAGCCCCTCGCGCCCCTCCCGCATCATGCCTTGGGACACGATCCGAGGAGCGGTGTGGACGCAAGCGCCCGGAACCTGAAAGAATCCCGTCGACTTTGCCCCTTGGTTCGGGAAGACATGAGACGTCTGATGTCTCGGTCGTCGCGTGCGCCATGATCCGGCTTCACAGCCTCGCATCCCATTCGATCATCGTCGCCGATACGGGCGACCTCGACGCCGTGGAGCGCCTCCGCCCGACGGACTGCACCACCAACCCCAGCCTCGTCCTGAAGGCCTTCGACCTCCCGCGCCATGCGCCGACGGTCGAGGAGGCGATCGTCTGGGGACGCCGACCGGGCGGTACGATCGAAGCGCGCGCCTCCGCCGTCGCCGATCGTCTCGCCGTCGCCTTCGGCGCCGCCGCCGCGGACCTGGTTCCAGGGCGGGTCTCGACCGAGGTCGATGCCGATCTGTCGTTCGACACGGACGCGACCGTCGACAGGGCGCGCGCCATCGTCGCCGCCTACGCCGGACGCGGGATCCCCCGGCAGAAGGTCCTCGTGAAGATCGCCGCGACCTGGGAGGGCATCCAGGCCTGTGCGGTGCTGCAGCGCGAGGGCTTCGACTGCAACATGACCCTCGTCTTCGGCTTGGCCCAGGCGCAGGCGTGCGCCGAGGCGGGCGCCTTCCTCATCTCCCCCTTCGTCGGCCGTATCCGCGACTGGTACGCGAAGGCCGAGGATCGGGAGTACGGGCCGGAGGAGGATCCGGGCGTCCAATCGGTCCGCCGGATCTTCGCCTTCTACAAGAGCCGCGGCATCGCGACCGTCGTCATGGGGGCCAGCTTCCGCACGACGGGTCAGGTGGAGGCGCTGGCCGGGTGCGACCGGTTGACGGTCTCGCCGTCGCTCCTCGACGAACTCGCCCGCCGCGAGGGTGACGTGCCGCGGCGCCTCGACCCGGCCGACCCCGGGCCGTCGCCCGACCCGATCCCGCCGGGGGAGGCCGCATTCCGGTTCGCGCTGAACGAGGACGCGATGGCGACCGAGAAACTGGCCGAGGGCATTCGCCTGTTCGCGCGCGACCTCCGCACGCTGAAGGCGACGATCGCGCGCCGGCTCGACGATTGAGACATTGACATAAGACGTCTGATGTTTCACCGTTTCATCAATCCACTCGGTGCACCGCACCGCGCGAGGGAACCGTGCAGGTCGAGAAAGTCTCCGAAGGCGGCCGCCGCGAGGCGGTGACGGACCAGATCCTCGGCTTCATCCGCAGCCGGCAGCTGGAACCCGGCGCGCGCCTGCCGCCGGAGCCCGAACTCTGCGAGATGTTCGGCGTCAGCCGCGCCGTGGTGCGCGAGGCGATGCAGTCGTTGCAGGCCACGGGCACCATCCGCATCGAACACGGGCGCGGCACCTTCGTCTCCGCCAACCCGCTGGCCCAGCCGTTCAGCGTCTGGGCGTCGATGAACGTCCACCGGGTCGCGGAACTGTTCGAGGTCCGCATGATCCTGGAGGGGGAGGCGGCCAGCCGGGCGGCCATGCGCCGCACCGCCGTCCACCTCGACGAGATCGCCCATGCGATGGACGACGCCCACGACTGCGCGGCGCGGACCGATTGGCTCGCCTTCATGGACGTCGACATTCGCTTCCACCGTGCGGTGACGCAGGCGGCCGGCCTCCCGCTTCTCCAGGAGATGCTGGAGGTGGCGATTCCTGTGTGGATGAACATGACCTCGTCGGTCGCCCGCGAGCGCAACCAGGCGGTCCGCCTCGCGGCCGTGGTTGCCGAGCACGCGGCGGTCCACGACGCGATCCGGGACTCGGAGCCCGAGGCCGCGCGCTACGCCATGCGCCGGCACCTCGGCAACTCGCGCGACCGGCGCATCGAGAACGACAAGCAGGACGGCTGAACCGCCCGCATCGGGCGGGCGGACGAACGGGCCGTCCAACTGGGGGAGGGAAGAACGATGCGGACATTCGGTTTCCGAACGTCGCGGCTCGCGGCGGCGGCCGTCGCGGCGACGCTCGCCACGGCGGGGCTCGCCGGGGGTGCTGCGGCACAGCAGCAGCAGACGGTCGTCTTCTGGAATAACTGGGACGGCAGCCGCACGGCACAGCTGCGCACCGTGCTCGACGAGTTCGAGAAGCGCAACCCCGGCATCAAGGTCGAGAACGTCACGCTGAGCAGCGACACGACGGCCCAGCGCATGCTGACCGCACTCGCGTCCGGCGCCGTCCCCGACCTCTACATGACCCAGGCGAACGACTTTCCCCGCTGGGCCGGCCTCGGCGCGCTCCAGCCGCTCGACGACCTCGTGAAGCGGGACGGCGTCGACCTCGACAAGCTCTTCTTCAAGAGCAGCATCGATGGCTCCCGCTGGAACGGGCGGCTGATCCAATATCCGTTCAAGGTCGCGACCTCGCTGATGGTCTGGTACAACAAGGATCTCTTCCGCAAGGCCGGTCTCGACCCCGATAAGCCGCCGCGGACCTGGGCCGAACTCGAAGAGGCGGCCAAGAAGACGACGATCGTCAACAATGGCGTGGTCGAGCAGCTGGGCATCAACATCTGCCTCAACTGCAACACCGGCGCCGGGTCGGAGAACCCGTTCATCGAACTCCTGTCGCGCAACGGCGGCAACGTGCTCACCGCCGACGCGAAGGGCGTGGCGTTCGACGACCAGAAGGGCGTCGACACGCTGCGCTGGATGGTCGCCTTCTCCGAGCGGACGTCCGGCAACTGGTCGAACGCCGTGCGCCAGTTCGGCACCACCTGGAAGGACCTGCGGCCCAGCTTCTACGCCGGCAAGATGGCGATGATGCTGGACGGGCCGTTCCTGTGGAACATCCTGGCGAACGACGCGCCGGGCATGCAGGAGAAGGTCGGCGTGTTCCTGCTGCCGACCAACGACCGCAACCCCGAGGCGCGCCAGCGCTACATCGCCTACGGCGTGCCCGGCTACGGCATCCCGCGCGGCGCGAAGAACGTGGAAGGGGCCTGGAAGCTGCTGAAGTTCATCGGCTCGGAGGACGCGGGTGCCTGCGCCTTCTTCCGCTTCCAGAAGCGGGCCGACACCCCCTTGCGCGACTGCCAGGTGGAAGTGCCGGCGACGGTGGCCGACGTCTTCCGTGCCAACGCCGAACTGGTCGAGGCCCCCGTCGCGCCGACGTCCTTCCAGCAGGTCCACGTCCGCATCCAGCAGATGCAGGAAGCGGCCCTGCTCGGCAAGCAGACGCCGGAGGAGGCGATCAAGGCCGCGGCGGACGACGTGCGCCGCATTCTGTCGCGGACGAATTAGCCCGGAAGTCATCTGACGTCCGTCGACAGACGTGGGTGCGGTCCTGAGGCGGACCGCACCCGCCGACGGAGCCCGAAACCCCGCCCGCGAGGACGCCGACATGGACCGATCCGTGGTGGACGGCAGCGCCGCCCGCCCGACGACCCCGCGCGACGCGGCCGTCCCCCGGGCGCGCGGCCTCTCCAACACGACCCGCGAGGCGTTGTGGGGCTATCTCTTCGTGATGCCCTGGATCGTCGGCTTCGTCCTCTTCTCGGCCGGGCCGATCCTTGCCACCGTCTATCTGGCGATGACCGAGTACAACGTGGTCGAGGCGCCCCGGTGGGTGGGGCTGCGGAACTTCGACGACCTCTTCTTCCACGATCCGCAGTACCTGAAGGCGCTGATGGTGACGGTGGAATACTCCGCCGTCCGCGTGCCGTTGGTCATCGTGGTCGGAATCGCCTTCGCCATGCTGATCAACACGAACATGCGCGGCGTGAACCTCTTCCGCCTCGCCCTCTATCTGCCCTCCATCGTGCCGCTCGTGGCCGCCTCGGTCCTCTGGCTGTGGCTCCTGAACCCGCAGTTCGGCTTCGTGAACCCCTGGCTGCGCGACGGGTTCGGTGTCGTGGCGCCCAACTGGCTGCGCGACGAGCGGACGGCGCTCTACGCCATCGTGGCGCTCAGCGTCTGGCAGGTCGGCCACACGATGATGATCTTCCTCGCCAGCCTCCAGGAGATCCCGAAGGACCTCTACGAGGCGGCTGAGATCGACGGCGCCAGCCTGTGGCAGAAGACCTGGCGGATCACGATCCCGATGATCACGCCCACGATCTACTTCAACCTGATCATGGGCATCATCAGTTCGTTCCAGGCCTTCGCCGCGGTCTTCATCCTGACCCGCGGCGGCCCGGCCAATTCCACCCTCGTCTACATCATGTACCTTTACCGTCGGGGGGTTGAGTTCCTCGAGATGGGCTACGCCTCGGCGATGGCGCTGATCCTGGTCGGCATCATCCTGTCGCTGACCGTCCTCATCATGAAGACCTCCGACCGGTGGGTGAACTATGACCGGGCGTGAGGCGGGGGCGGCGCCCTGGACGTCGGAGCGCTGGTGGACCGAGCGCGGGCGCTGGATCGTGCTGTTCGGCCTCTCGGCCCTGTGGCTGGCGCCGATCGCGCTGCTCGGCTCCACCTCGCTGAAGACGCCGCAGCAGCTTTACGATCCCACGAAGATCCTGCCCGATCCCGTCCAATGGTCGAACTACCGCGTCGTGCTGTTCGAGGCGTTCCCCTTCGCCCGCTACGTGATGAACAGCCTCTTCGTCTCGGTCCTGTCGGTGATCGGCGACGTGCTGTCGAGCGCCTTCATCGCCTACGGCTTCGCGCAACTCCGTTTCCCCGGACGGCGCGTGCTGTTCTTGCTGATGATCGCGACGATGATGTTCCCCTTCGCGGTGCGGATGATCCCGCTGTTCCTGATCTTCAAGGAACTGGGCTGGATCAACACCTACTGGCCGCTGATCGTGCCGTCGTTCCTCGGCACCCATGCGTTCTTCATCTTCCTGCTGCACCAGTTCTTCCTCGGGATCCCAAAGTCGCTGCTGGAGAGCGCGCGGATCGACGGGGCGAACGAGATCCAGATCTGGTGGCGGGTGGTCCTGCCTCTGTCCAAGCCGGCGCTGGCCGTCGTCGCCATCCTCGCCTTCGAACAGAGCTGGTCGGACTTCCTCTCGCCGCTCCTCTACCTCAACGACCGGTCGCTCTACACGCTGCCGCTCGGCCTCTACAGCCTCATCAGCGGCGACGACGTGGCCGCCAACTGGCACCTCGTGATGGCGGCGACCGTCACGATGATCCTGCCCGTCGTCGTCATCTTCGCCCTCGCCCAACGCTTCTTCGTCCGCGGCGTCACCATGACCGGCCTCAAGGGCTGATCCGCGCCGCCGACCCGACCGAACCCCTACGGAGACGGACCATGCAGTACGCACGCACCCTCGACGTCATCGCCCGGCCGGACGTGCTCGTCTGTGGCGCTGGGTGCGCCGGCACGGTGGCGGCGCTGGCCGCCGCCCGCAACGGCGCCTCGGTCATGCTGGTCGAGCGGTTCGGCTTCGCCGGCGGCTACATCACCGGCGTGATCGGCGCGTCCTTCGACGGCTGGGTCGACCTGCGCAGCGGCTTGCCCGTGGTCGGCGGCATCGTCAGCGAGTTCGCTCAGGCGGCGGCGGGCGGCAAGGCCGATGTCATGTCGCTCGCCTTCAGCCCGTCGAACGAACTGCGCGAGATGGCGGAGACGCCCGACCGCAACAAGATCCGCTTCAACATCGAGGGCTTCAAGCGGCAGGCCGACCGCCTCTTCCGCGAGAGCGGCGTGCAGGTCCTCTACTACACCTCCGTCGTCGACGTGATCCGCCGGGGCGACCGGGTGGAGGGGGTGGTGATCGCCAACAAGGGCGGCCTCGGCGTCGTCCTGCCGAAGATGATCGTGGACGCCTCGGGCGACGCCGACGTCGCCGCATGGGGCGGCGGCGCCTTCGAGGTCGGCGCCGACATGCAGCCGATGAGCCTGCACTTCCGCATCGGCAACGTGGCGATCGACAAGGACACCCGCGACCAGTGCAGCGCAGCACTCCAGGCGGTCCACGCGCGGGGCGAGCTGACGCTCTACGGCGGACCGTGGATCGGGCGGCTGGAGCACGACAGCGAGGTCTACGTGAACGCCTGCCGCTATGCCGGCAGCGGCATCGACCCCTACGACCTGACGGCGGCGGAGATCCAGGGGCGCCTCGACGCCGAGACCATGTTCCGCGCCTTCAAGGCGAACGTGCCGGCCTTCCGCGACGCCTATCTGTCGAGCACCGGCCCCTTCGTCGGCGTGCGCGAGACGCGCCGCATCGTGGGCGACCACATGCTGACCGGCGCCGACATCGAACAGGAACGGCGGCGCGAGGACGTGATCGCGCTGGGCGGCTGGTGGCTCGACCGGCATCCGCAGGGCAAGTCCGGCTATCACATGCACGCCCTCTGCCGCCCCTACGACATCGGCTACGGCACGCTGACGCCCAAGGGGGTGGAGAACGTGCTGGTCGCCGGGCGGTGCCATTCCGCCGACGGGGCGGCGCTCGCCTCCAGCCGCGTCACCGTCACGGCGATGGGCATGGGCGAGGCGGCGGGAACGGCGGCGGCGATGGCGGCGACGGCGAACGCCGGCAGCCGCGGGATCCGGATCGGCGATCTCCAGTCGCGCCTGCTGAAGCAGGGCGCCATCATTCTCGACCGGGCCGATGCGGTTCTCGCCGTGGGCGACCGCGTGAAGGACAAGCCGCTGTCGATGGCCCGCTGAAAGGGGAGGGAAGGCGATGCGCGCGACGTGGCGGTGGTTCGGGGCGGGCGATCCGGTGACGCTGGACGCCGCCCGGCAGGCGGGGGCGGAGGGCATCGTCTCCTCCCTCCATCACGTGCCGGACGGCGAGCTTTGGACCGACGTCGAGGTCGGCCGGCACGTCGACCGGATGGCGGCGGCCGGCTATCGCTGGGAGGTGGTGGAGAGCATCCCCGTCTCCAACGAGATCCGCCTGCGCGGCCCCGGCTGGCGCCGGGACGTGGAGAACTACAAGGAGAGCCTGCGGGCCGTCGGCCGGGCCGGCATCCCGGTCGTCTGCTACAACTTCATCCCGGTCATCGACTGGGCCCGCACCGACCTGCGCTGGCCGCTGCCGAGCGGCCTGGCGCTCCGCTTCGACCTCGCCGACTTCGCGGCCTGCGACCTCTTCATCCTCAAGCGCCGGAACGCCGCCGACGCCTACGCGCCCGACCTGCTGGCCGAGGCCGAACGGCGCTTCGCCGGCATGTCGGACGAGCGGCGGGCGGCGCTGGAGGCGACCGTTCTGGCACCGTTGCCGGGCGGGACGGTCGCCTATTCGCGCGACGCCTTCCATGAGGTTTTCGCCCGCTACGAGGGGATGACCGAGGACGCCTATCGCGGCCACCTGCTCGACTTCCTGCGCGAGGTGGTGCCCGTGGCGGAGGAGGCGGGGGTGCGGATGTGCATCCACCCCGACGACCCGCCGATCGACCTGTTCGGCCTTCCGCGGGTGGCGGGCACGGAGGTCCAGATCGCCCGCATCCTCGACGGCGTGCCCTCGCCGTCGAACGGCCTCACCTTCTGCGTCGGATCGCTCGGCGTGCGGGCGGAGAACGATCTCGTCGCCATGGTCGCCCGCTTCGGCCCGCGCATCCACTTCGCCCATTTGCGCAACGTCACCCGTGAGAGCGCCTTCGTCTTCCACGAGGCCGAACATCTCGGCGGATCGTCGGACATGGCCGGCGTGGTCTTCGCGCTCCGGCGGGAGGAGGAGCGGCGGCGCCTCGAAGGTCGCGCGGACGCGGAGATCCCGTTCCGCCCCGACCACGGGCACCTGATGCTCGACGACAAGGACAAGGCGGACACCCGCCCCGGCTATTCGGCCATCGGCCGGCTGAAGGGCCTCGCCGAGCTTCGCGGTGTGATCCGGGCGTTCGACGTGGTCCGCGGGCTCGACCCCGCCTCGCCCGCCGTCGCCCCGGCGCGGCGATGACCGAGGCGGACCGCCGGCCGATCCTGTGCGTCGGCGCGCTGACCTGCGATCTGATGCTCTGGACGCCGACGTTGCCGACGACGCCGGGCAAGCACATCGCGACGTCCGCCGTCACGGTGGCGGCGGGGATGGCGGCGAGTGCCGCGACCGCGGTCGCCCGCCTCGGTCACCCGGCGGCGCTGTGGGCCTCGGTCGGCGACGATGCGAACGGGCCGTTCCTCGTCGCGGAGATGGCGCGCGAGGGGATCGACACGCGCTGGATCCGCACCATTCCCGGCGCCCCGTCGGCGCTCGCTGCGATCCTGCTGGCGGCCGACGGCGAGCGGATCGTCGTGCCGCACTATGCCCCGACGCTGCTCGCCCCGCCGACGCAGGTGCCGCCGATCGACGGGGGCGCCTTCGCCGCCGTGATGGTCGACGTCCGGTGGCCCTCGGCGGCGGCCGTCGCCCTCGATGCCGCCCGGCTGGCCGGCGTTCCCGCCATCCTCGATCTCGACACCGGGCCGGCGGACGTGCTCGCCGATCTCGCCGGCCGCGCGACCCTCTT
>Ga0315907_10004809_pt1 | contig 15007 bp, 11 predicted proteins | sample LakEriMetagenome_3_FD_203525 | JGI IMG/M metagenome (GOLD analysis project Ga0315907, IMG submission 203525) | Freshwater fungal communities from buoy surface, Lake Erie, Ohio, United States - Buoy 12 MA123 | ecosystem: Environmental > Aquatic > Freshwater > Lake > Lake biofilm | place: USA...
AAAACCAAAAAAATAGAATAATATGAGCAAAGTAACCGTTGTTGGTGCAGGAAACGTTGGAGCCACCTGTGCTGATGTGTTGGCGTATCGCGAAGTAGCAGAAGAGATTGTATTGGTAGACATCAAAGAGGGAATTGCAGAAGGCAAGGCGCTTGACATTTGGCAAAAAGCCCCGATCAATCAATACGATAGCCGTACTGTTGGCAGCACCAATGATTACAGCAAAACTGCAAATTCGGATGTCGTAGTCATCACCTCAGGGCTTCCAAGAAAGCCGGGCATGACCCGCGATGACTTGATCGAAACCAATGCAGGAATCGTAAAGTCCGTGACCGAAAATGTAGTAAAGCACTCTCCAAATGCCATCATCATTGTGGTTTCCAACCCATTGGATGTCATGACTTACCAAGCTCACCTTACTTCTGGTCTTCCTAGAAACAAGGTAATGGGCATGGCTGGGATCTTGGATACGGCTCGTTACCGTGCTTTTCTTGCTGAAGAACTAAACGTTTCTGGAAAAGAAATTCAAGCGATTTTGATGGGAGGTCATGGAGATACCATGGTGCCCCTACCTCGCTACACCACTGTCGCAGGTATCCCTGTGACTGAATTGGTGGAAAAAGATAAGTTAGATGCCATCATCGAACGCACTAAGTTTGGCGGTGGAGAATTGGTAAAACTCATGGGTACCTCTGCTTGGTATGCTCCTGGAGCAGCAGCAGCCCAAATGGTAGAAGCCATCCTTAAAAATCAACGAAGAGTATTCCCGGTATGCATCAAACTTGACGGAGAATACGGCATCGACGACTGCTACCTAGGCGTACCGGTAATCCTTGGTAAAAATGGAATTGAAAAAGTTCTTGAACTGGACCTCAATGCAGAAGAGAAGCAATTGCTAGAAACTTCTAGAGGTCACGTAAAAGAAGTAATGCAAGTATTGGATCGTTTGAGCAACTAATCCGATAATTGTAGGCCTTGGGACCTAAGGTACTTTTCCTCGGTAAGGTATCTTAGGTCTTTTTTATACTCCACTTATCCTAAAGCGCTACTGCACCTTGAAAATCTGGAAAAGTCTACTGGTCATTCTAGCACTATCCCTACTGAGTTGGGGCGGCTATGAAGTGTACCAGCGATTTATCCTCTCTAGAACCATCAATAGCCTAGAGCTCATTTCAAGCGATGCCGTATTTATTTTTGAAACACAGCAAGCGGATTTTACCTGGCAGGAACTTAGAAAGCAGCCTATCTGGACCGCATTAGGTCGATTTCCTACTTTTCAATCCTTAGAAAGCCAGTTAAATTCTTTAGATAGCCTTGTTGGCGAGGAAGGTTTTGTCACCAAAACACTCCGAAATAAGCAGGTGACGGTAAGTTACCACGCCGTAGGAACGGATAAATTCAGCCTGCTGTATACACTCAACTTCGGCTCCAGTTCACCACAAGAACTGTTGGACAAACTCAAAGCCAAAGCACCAAAGAACACCCGATTTCAAACCCGCAAATACAGCGAGCAGGAAATCTACGATGTCTTGAATGAGAACAATAGCATCCAATGGAGCATCACCCTACTCAACAATGTCCTCTTGGTCTCCTCCTCATCTTTTGTGATTGAGGAAGCGATTCGATTTTACTTGAGCGAGGATGCTAGCCCGATTTCAGCCAAACTCGGGGAGGAATTGCCCAATAAGGATGGCTTGGGAAGACTCTTGCTATCCTCAAAAGGACTAGCCAAACTTTTGGCCGGGGTAAACGCAGACAAAAACTCGACAAGCATCCAAGAACTACAGGCCGCGGACTACCTACTTGCCTTAAACCTCCAGTTTGAAGATCAGCAACTCCTCTTCAAAGGCCCTATCCAAGGCCTACCAGCCGTGGATTTTTTACCTTCTGTTCAAGCACAATTGGCAGGATTTGAAAACCTAATTTCTACACGTACGCATTCCGTCACCCAAATCAACCTAAAGGATGGTTACGAGAGTCAAAAAATCATTAATTCCACATTTGTACCCATCTCCACAGTTAGCGGCGAGGTGCAAACCAGACTAATTGACAAAGGATTTTTGGACTTACTCGGTGGAGAACAGTATTTTCTTGAATTGGAATCTGGGGCTTCTTCGGAAAAAGACATTGCGCTTTTGGTCAAAACAAGGAAAGCGGAACAAGCCTGGGAACTTCTCAAACAATACCGAGACACCACTGAATTTTACCCCACTGAGCAGTACTTAGAAAATGAAATCTTGTTTTTCCCTGAAGCAAATTTCCCTGCCCACTTATTCAATGGGCGATATCCTGGTTTTGAACAAACTTACATCAGCCAGCTAGACCAATTACTCGTATTGAGCAATTCTGCCAATGGAATGAGAAACTTGCTCGATGATTATGCTCAGGGTAATACCTGGTCAAAAAAACCGAACGAAACAAAGTCCTTGCTAACTCCAGCAGCGGGATACAGCAAGACCTTTTTACTACAAAAAATCTGGCCCTCTTGGGTCCAATCAGCAAACCCCAGCTGGAGTACCTTCCTTCAGAAGTATGCCGCTGAACTACAAGCATTCACTTCCTTGTCACTCCGAATTCATCAAAGTTCCAAAGGGCCAGAGGCAACGCTTATTTTGAATTACAGCAGTAATGCGGTACCTGAGACGGCTGGTCAAAAGTCTTTCGAATTGGCATCAGGTAAAGAGGTGGCGCTTCCTGACAACCTGATCTATGGGCCAAAGGCCATCAAAAATTTCAACGACGGAACCGAAGATTTGGTAATTCAAGACCAAAATCATGTGCTCTATTTGATCAACTCAGCAGGAGAACAGGTTTATAGCCATCCGTTAAACAGCCCCATTGTATCCGAGGCAATTCAAATTGATTACTTCAAAAACGGCAAATTACAATTACTTGTTGCGACGGCAGACAAAATGTACGCCATTGACCGCCTTGGAGATCCCTTGCCTGGATTCCCACTGGCATTGCCAGGAGAGAAAATAACCTACCTCAGCCTGCTCGATTACGACAACAACAAAGAGTATCGGTATTTCCTTGCCACTGAAAGTGGAAATTTGTGGCTCCTTGACAAGTTGGGTAAACAATTGGAAGGATGGAGTCCTCTGAAACTGGGGGAAAAAACTAAAAGCCCTCCATTTCATGCCCGAGTACAAGGGAAAGGAGATTTTTTGGTGGCGCTAGGAGCCTCTGGAAAGTTGTATTTATTCAATCGAAAAGGCGAGCCTCAAGCGGGATCTCCTGTAATCCTCCCAGAAGGAATTGCCAGCCCTCTAGTCTTAAAGAAAACTAGTCCCCCGACACTTCAAACCATCACTGCTGGTGGAGAAGTCATTGAAATTTCATTTTCTGGAGAAATCCTAAAGAAAACGCAAGTTCAAAAAACGAATCGTGACGATAAATTTCGCGAACTACTTGACCAAAAAGGTAATGCTACACTTTTAGTCTTAGAGCAGTTCAATAAAATACAACTTTTTGATAATCAGCAGGTGCTATTGATGACGCTACCCTTAAAGCGAGATCAAACCTTGCTGGGCTATTTTGATTTTGGATCATCGCGAAAAATTATTGCTGTGACGGATCAAGAACAGGGGCTTGGGTATCTCTATGATTTGAAAGGGAATTTGCTCATCAGCACCCCGCTCCAAAGTGAGGGTGAAATCCAAATAAGCCATCAGCCAAACCAAGGTCAATACCTCATACGAACGCGGTATGGCAAAAACTTATTGGAATACCTGATTCCGGATTAATTGGTGATTTTTTCGCCAACACTTGAATCAGTGTGGAATCAGTCCATCACAGAAAAATAAGTGCGTACCGTTTGCATCTCCCCATCTACACGCACTTTTTCCCAGAACACATAAGTACCAACTAAATCTGAAACACTTGTCTTGGAAAGTTCCCCACTCGAACCCCAAAAGAGTACGGTTCGCCAATCAGGTATTCGCGAGGCAGAAGCAGGCGATTGAAATTGGCCTTTATCCATAATTAGGGAAGGTCGAAGCCCAGGATAGTCAAAAAAACGAGCAGCAGGAGCAAGCGGAAACAATCCAAAATTATTGGCATAACTGGAAAAACTAAGCACGCCAGGGTAGGTCCGGTCATTGAGGTAGAATTCTCGGTTGAGTACCTCTAGGCGCTGAAGATATTTGGGATTAAAAGAAGCCAATAGATCCGAGTCGAAAACGGGCATCGCATCGACCAAAATCAATGGATTGGAATCAAATACACTCTTGTCCGCTTCATTCAAGAGTCGAAATGACTTTTTCTTATCCTTGAGACGAACCGCCACACTGGGGACATATTCTTTCAGTATGGTCTCTACATCTTCAAATCGGGTGTAGTCATCTAATCCATAACTGTAATCTGCTACAAAGCCTGTCACCACTTCTAGCGAATCCTGAGTCACCTCTTCCAAGTAGGCCTGCTGCACCACTGCTGCCTTCAGTAGGGATTGAAGGTAGGGTAAATCTTCCTGAGTCAAGGTCAATTCGGGAAACTTGAAATTAGGTTGAAAAGTGGTTTTGATCAGGGGAGAGACTAATTCCAATCCTGTCATTTCGGACCCGTTTTCGAGTTGCAGGATCAAGCGATCCCAATGCCGTAAGCCACCCGCATCAAAAACAAGAAATCCATCCTCATCGACATGATCTGTAAATAAGGCACTCTTTGCACCATGAAGGGAGAGAAAATAAGTTAAGGAAGAGTCACGTGAAGCCACTTTCGCCTGAATCAGGTGTCCAAAAAGTTCAGGAAGCAAAGGTCGTTTTTCAATTCCAGCATAGACTTCTTCCACTGACAATTGCTGCTGTTCTGCCTCCAAAAATGGATTGGCTATGGAAATTCCAGATGCCAGCCTGATCGAATTACCCGTCCCTGAATTACTCAGGTCAACGATGCTTCCCTTGGTGTAAGACTTGGATGAAACCAAGTTCATCTTTTTGGAGGATGAAGTTTGTCTTGGAGGAATTTTTGGATTGATTACCGTCACCAATTGTTGAGCTACTCCGTGGTTCCAATCCAAATAGGGACTTATGCGCGTGTATACGCGGAGTAAATAGTGATCAGAAGGAATTTGATCGGAGACGGGTATGAAATTCAATGCTTTCCCTTCCTGCAGTGGCACTTTAACATGGGTAATGGAGTTGGAGTTTCGATCCAACAATTCAGCATACAGGACTTGGGATGAGGTGGGTTGTGAGTCCAGACTCACCTGAGCCTCAAACCAAATTTTTTCTCCTGAAAAATAAAGTGTTTTAGGAGTATGAAAAAAAACCTGCTCCTTGGGCCCATCAACCAATTGGCCCAGACTTGGAAAAGAAAAGCCAACTACAAAAAGAAGGACAAAGATTCCTCTGAGTCTATTTTTCTCCTTGGTTGGTTTCAAATTTATCGGTCGTCTTTCCATAGCATTAGTCTATCCAAAAGGAGGGCTTAGTTTTGGAAGCATACAGCGAACAATCCGTACACCTTTTGGAGGAAGGATAATACCCTACAATGGTAGTTCCGACCATCAAAGGACGTGCAGGCACCACCGCTCCATTGCCAAAAATGGTTTGGTAATCCGATCGTAACACTGCCTCTTCCCCGATCACACAATCGTTAAACTTTGGATCTAGGTAATTCCAAGGACTGACCTCTGCCGAATTGATGTATACTCTTTTCTGACGAATTACTCCCAAACTCACCTGACCAATCACAGGGCTCTTGGCTGCATCCAAACTTTTGATATTTCCACCAATCAGTGAGGGAAGGGGGCTAAATATGGAACCGATGTCTTCTGTGTTTTTCTTCAAAATTTCCCAAAACGGCACATCCTTGGAAGCCAATCCTTTCTGTGACACCAGAATACTGTAGCGCTCCATGATGCGTTCGTTGCCTACTGGGATCTCGGTTATCGTTTTTTGGAAGACAACCTGATCCCTAAATCGAGAGCTGGTCTCCAAAAGAATTCCTGGACTCGGCTCTGTTTTGAAGCATAGTGAATTTTGTTCTGCCCCCCTGCGTTCGCGTACATCTCTCAATTCGGACACATAGATATAGGGAGAACGTATTCTAGGTCGATAAATCCATGTTTCTTCGAAAGTCCATAAAAAATCATCTGCATTGGCATTGCCTTGGGAAGTAACAAATACCTCAACGCCTTCTTCGTCTCGCTTAAATCCCGCATCAATGATTTCAGGAGTAACTATCGGTTGCATCTGCTCTGAGACATAGCGCTCACCAGAACTCAGTTCAATCTCTAGGACATAATTTTGTTTTTCATCAATATTCCTTTCGAATACATAAGATCCTAGGCCTGTCTCGGTAAGTGAAAAAACCTGCCCTCCCGTACTTTTTAGCACTACTTTGGCACGTGATTCTGGAATAAATGCCGATTCAGAGCCAAGTGGAGCTGTTCGACTGAGTTTCACTTCGCTTCTTAGACCTTCTGTATCAAGATACCCTTCCACCACCAGTATCCGTAATTCCGTGGCCGGAACTTCAGGTTCGTAGGGTGTCCGACAACCCACTAGCGTGGCGAAGAGTACAAAAATAAGGTAGCCGATACTTCGCATCAAAATCTAAAGTTATAGGTGATAAAGGGGATAGGCTCTGCAAAAATTGCCAACTGATACCCTTTCAACTTGCCTGCCTCCGGCACAAAATAGACCGAATAGGCATTGTCCCTGCCTAGGATATTGTATATCCCAAAGGACCAGGAGGCATGCGCCAATTTGGCGACCTTGTGATTTCCTTCCAAGTTGATGGAAAGGTCCATTCGGAAGTAATCTGGGACCCTGAATGAATTTCGGTCAGAGAAATACACCCGCTCCGAACCGCCATAGGTAAATTTAGCGATAGGCAGCGTAACGGGTCTTCCAGTACTGTATTTACCCGCAAGGGTGACATTGATTCGTTTACTGAGTTCGTAATTCCCCACAAAGTTGGCATTGTGCGGCTGATCAAAATTGCTTGGATACCATTCAGAGCGATTGATCTGTTCCTTCTGCTCTGTAGGGTCGGTCTGCATCAAGGAACGGCTGTAGGTATAGGCAAGTGATCCATTCAACTTTCCTTGCGTCTTCTTTAGATAAAGTTCCATTCCATAAGCTTTCCCCTGCGTCACCAGCACTTCTTGCTCGATACGGTCATTCAATACAATGCTCGCCCCGGAACGGTAATCCAACAGCTGCTGCATGGAACGGTAATACAGTTCGGCCGAAAACTCTACTGCACCTTGATTCATATTTTTAAAATAGCCTAAGGCATATTGAATTCCCCGCTGAGGCTTCAAAAATGAATCGCTCAACTTCCATGTATCCGTGGGCGTGATCACTGAAGAGTTGCTCAGAAGGTGGATATTCTGCCGCATGGAGTTGACCCCTGCTTTCAAAGAGGAGCGGTTGGACAAGGCATAGCGGGCAGAAAATCGAAATTCCGGACCATGATAGGTTTGAACACCTTCTCCTGATTGAAACTTAGTTTCTCCTGTAATATTCTCTGTCAAATAGGGCTCACCTTCCGCATAAATGGGGAGTGTTTGTGGACCTAAATAGGTGTAGAAATTGTATCGCAACCCTCCACTTAATGCCCACTGCTCATTGATTTCAAATTCATCGCCCAAAAACAGCGACCAATCCATGGCGGTTTCGGGAGCAACCTGATCTTGAATTACGCCACTCTCCGCTCCGAAAGGCAGGATCTCCCCTGGATTGAGTTGGTAGCGGATGCCATGAACCCCATAATTTAGCACGTGACGATCCCCTTTTTCTTGGCGAAACTGTGCCTTCAAAAACTGCTGACGGATATCGAAGCGGTATTGATACGAATTAAGGGGATTGTCTTCACCCTCCACCTCAAAATTATACCCATCCTGACCTACCGAAAAAGTAGCCTCGAGTGCATCGCTGAAGTAATGGGTCCAGGAAAGCGCCACATTCTGGTTGGAATAGCTGTAAACCGTGTCCGGATCAAACTGGAAGGAGTCCTTACTGTAATACCCTGACAATCGAATCTTGTCTTTCGCCCCCAATTCATGTTCCACGGTGCCATTAAAATCAGAAAAAGCAGCTCGGCTTGCGCCCAAATCAATTTTCTCCGAGAGAAAATCCAAAAGCCAATCCGAATAGGTTAGTCGTGAACCTAGGATGAAGGTTGTCTTTTCTCCAATCGGACCTTCCAAACTGAATCGGCTGGTCATGGGGCCAATGCCTCCGGAACCTCCAATCTTGTCAGTGCGTCCTTTCTTTGGAGTCACCTGCAAAACAGAGGACAATCTGCCTCCAAGGCTTGCTGGAATACCTGATTTATACAGTTCCACTCCTTGCACCATGTCAGAATTGATGGCGGAGAAAAATCCAAACAAGTGGGAAGGATTAAACAAGGTGTTTTGATCCATCAAAATCAGGTTTTGATCTGCTGCACCCCCTCTTACATTAAATCCGACGCTGGCTTCCCCTGCCGTATTTACGCCAGGCATCGTCAAAAGGCCTTTGATGATGTCCACTTCTCCCATGACGGCCGGAAGTCTTTTCATTTCCTGAACGGATAGAGATTGCACCCCCATCTCAGGCCTGGCCACTTGATTCAATGCTCCGGAACTCACGACTACCTCGTTTAAGGCAAAAACCCCCTCTCCAATACTGAGTTCAAGCAAAGCATCTCCTTGGATATCCAAGAGCCGTTGTTCGGTATAGCCTCCAATATTTTGGATAAAGAGCGTTTTATTCCCTTTAGGAAGTAGCAATTCAAACTCCCCGGTCTTGGTGGTGACCGCCTGCTGCATGGACTCTTTTTCAAATACTATCGCTCCTTCAATAGGCTGATTGTTTTCCAGGCTGCTGACCTTCCCTTTCAATCTGGCCTCCGTACCTGGCCCAGGCACTCCGATGGTGTAACGGCGATTCCGAACAAACTCATCCTGTACCGAAGCACTAGAAAGTGCCGCTCCTGAAGGTGCTTGAAAATAGTTGGGCAGAAAGTCTACCGTTCGCTTAGCACCCTTGAAAACAAATACCTCTAGGTCTTTGGAAATGGAGAAACTAAATTCTGATTTCAAAAAAAGGACCCCCAATACATCCTCCAACTTATCTCCATTCGCCTGCAAGTTGACCGTGACATTGGCAACTTCCTCCTTCTTGAAGATAAATCGATAGCGGGTATCTTTTTCCACCAGTTCTGCAAAACGCTCAAAGGTAATGCCCGCAAACAATCCCGTAATTCGTGATTCCTGCTGCTGGGCAAAGGCAACTCCACCTCCACCTCCACCGAGGCAGACTAGAACTAATAAGCAGATACAGGTGACTAACTTTCTCATAAGTTGGGTTTAGGGTAAGTCACCAAGAATTGCAAATAGGCTTCTGGCGATTTTTTGAATTGAAGCCCTTTTGCTTTTGATTCTCTCTTGAGCACTTTGGCATCAAGTCCTAAAGAAGCGATGGCTTGAGCCGCATTTTTTACCGAAGAAAACCTTCCTTCCTCCCAAATAAAATAGGTGCTCTTCTCCACATACTCCGAATCATAGCGGGCTTGTTCCCGTGAGTCTTTCGTGGTTTTGTAGCGTTTGACAAGCGCAATGGCATTTCCTTGACCCAACACTTGATAGATTCCATTTCCACGGTGTAGAAACGATTCATTCCCTTCAAAAAATCGAAACATTTGCCCTTCACTCAAGGTGAAGCCATCAATTTTCTCCGGTTTGATTAGAATTTTTTGATTAAAAATGGGGTGAAAAGTAATGAGCTGGTCTCGATAGGTGTCGTAAATCAAAGGTACTTGGGGATAGGTAATTCCATTGATACGCAAGGCACCTTCCTCAAATTGCCTAGAAGTAAAATAGGGAACTCCCTTGATACGAGGAGAAGGTGCTGCATATTGCCCTCCAGTAATCAATTCTTGAAAGTAGGGAAGCTCTTTTTGGTACGCTGAAAGAAAAGGCAAATCCTCTCCTACAACTTGGGCAGTAACTTGCTGTACCAAAAACAGGAAAGCAAAGACCGACAAAAGAAGTATACTACGCATACGGAAAAATACGATTGAAAAGTGGTATAAATTTTATTTATTCGAAATATGTTTAAAAGGACTTCCAAGTATTTAAACGGAAAATAAACACCTCCAAAATGAACAGCCGAAGACAATTGATCAAGACCCTAGCGCTTACTCCATTAGTAGGGGCCCTAGCCACTCAGGCAGAAGCCCGTAGTCCAAAGCAGGCAAAAACTGAATTCATTTTTTCCCTCAACACTAGCACCGTGCGTGGGCAAAAGTTAAGCTTACCACAATTGATTGAATTGGCTGCTCGAGCGGGGTACCAAGGATTGGAACCTTGGATGATGGAAATTGAAGGATACTTACAGGGAGGAAAAAGCATTGCATCACTTAAGAAATTAGCCAGTGATGCAGGAATCACCTTTGTGGACTGCATTGGATTTCCAACCTGGATGGCCCAAGATGAAGAGAAAAGCAAGCAAGGCTTTGTTCAAATGGAAAAAGAAATGGGTATTTTGGCTGAACTGGGCTGCACGCGAGTGGCAGCCCCAGCCATTGGAGCTGAAGCACCTTTAGATCTATTGAAAGCTGGCGAACGCTACAAGAAACTCCTGGACTTGGGCCGTAAAACTGGGGTAATGCCTCAATTGGAATTTTGGGGTGCCTATCCAGCCTTCTTCCATTTGGCACAGGCACTTGCTGTGGCTGCCGCTGCTGATGATCCAGATGCCAAAATTTTGGCAGATGTGTACCACCTATTTAGAGGCGGATCGGGATTCGAGGGACTAAAACTAGTGGATGGACAGGCGATCTCCATTTTTCACCTCAATGACTTTCCTGGAGATATTCCCAGAACGAATCAACAGGACAAGGATCGAGTTTTTCCTGGGGATGGTGCAGCACCCATGCAAGCCCTTGCTGACACACTACGCAACAAAGGGGGGCAGGTTGTTTTGTCTTTAGAACTTTTCAATCCCAACTATTACGCCATGGATCCAAACTACGTGGCCAAAACTGGCTTGGAAAAAATGAAACAGTTTTTCTAGGGTAGAGTACCGAATTCGTTAACTTAAAATCCGCCGAAGAACTCCAGTTTATTTAATAAACAAAACCAACTCGAATCAAATAGGGCTCACTGTAGTAGGCCTCTCGATTGGAATGGCTGAGATTGTACAAAAATGTAAAATTGGCACCACCTCGGGACCCAAAAGGAGCAAAATACCCAGCCCCAACAAAAAACGCGTCGGTCCAGGTTCGTTCAAATTGGTCTTTCCCGAAGTTATAGGCATTCCAATTGATAGATTCCACCTCAGAATAGGCAAAGATATTGGGAAGTAGGTTGTAGCGTGCAAAGGCTCGCCCACCAAAAGAAGATCCAGAAGCACCTTGGAAGCGATTGTCCTCGTAGTATTGGTAGGTAGCCCCCAGACCGGTAGAAAACTTGGGACTGAGCATGATTCCCGCCAAAGGTGAAAGATCAATGAGCGTCACAGTCCCAAACTGAAGTCCTAAACTTCCACCAAAGTAACTCCTGTCTTTGAATTTGAATTTGGCTTCGGGATCAATATCCCTTTGGGCATGGGTGGAGATTTGAAATCCCAAAAATAGAAGGAGAAAAAGTCCTAGAAACTTATTTCTCAACGACCACATACAAATCTTCCGTTGGCTTTTTCATGAGGTATTTTTCACGGGCAAACTTTTCCAACAAATCTGAATTACCAAAGAGCTCTTTGCGTTCCTGCTGGATTTGAATTTTTTTCTGCTCGTAAAATTCTTTTTGATCCTCCAATTCCCAAAGCTGCTTGGTGAGCCTCCATTGGGTTGGCAGGTTGTTGGAGTCAATAAAAATCATCCAAATCAAAAAAGATAGGGTCGCCAAAATGTAAAAATTACTGCTGTATTTGATGACTTTATTCATGGACTGCGCTTTGAATGACTAAGTTACAAAAAATAGGTAAAAAAAAAGACAGTCCCATTAATTCAGGACTGTCTATTAAAACTATGGAGTTTATTTATTTAAATCTCCCCTTAAATACTGCAGAATCACCTAGTTGCTCTTCAATACGAAGCAACTGGTTGTACTTGGCCATACGGTCGGAACGTGAAGCAGAACCAGTTTTGATCTGCCCACAATTCACTGCTACAGCCAAATCGGCGATAGTTGAATCCTCAGTTTCTCCAGAACGGTGTGACATGACCGCTGTAAATCCAGCCTTATGCGCCATGCTAATTGCATTTAAGGTTTCAGTCAATGTGCCAATCTGGTTTACCTTCACTAGAATGGAGTTGGCGGATTTTTCTTCAATACCACGCTTCAAGAAGCTCACATTGGTTACAAACAAGTCATCTCCCACTAATTGGATCTTAGAGCCAATTCTGGAAGTTAGCATAGCCCAACCTGCCCAATCCTCCTCAGCGCAACCATCTTCGATGGAGTCGATAGGATATTTTTCAGTAAGTTCAGCCAAATAGGCTACTTGCTCTTCTCTGGAACGTACTTTTCCGTTAGGACCTTCAAACTTAGAATAGTCGTATTTTCCATCTTTGTAAAATTCGGAAGACGCACAATCCAAGGCGATAGTTACATCGTCACCAGGACGGTAGCCCGCCTTGCTGATTGCATCTAGTATACAAGCAAGCGCCTCTTCTGTTCCTCCAGAGAAATTAGGAGCAAAACCTCCCTCATCCCCTACGGCCGTACTCAAATGTTTGTCGTGAAGGATTTTTTTCAGGTTGTGGAAAATCTCAGCACCCCAACGGATAGCCTCAGAGAAGCTGCTAGCACCAATTGGACGAACCATAAATTCCTGGAAGGCAATGGGAGCATCAGAGTGAGAGCCACCATTGATGATATTCAACATCGGTACAGGAAGGGTATTGGCATTCACTCCACCAATGTAGCGGTACAGTGGCTGTCCTGATTCCATGGCAGCAGCCTTGGCGACGGCGAGGGAAACTCCCAAGATGGCATTGGCTCCCAACTTACTTTTGTTGGCAGTGCCGTCCAAATCAATCATGATTTGGTCAATGGTATTTTGTTCAAAGACATCCATCCCCACCAATTCAGGTGCGATGACATCATTGACATTGGAAACAGCCTTTAATACACCCTTTCCAAGGTATTTACTCTTATCTCCATCGCGGAGTTCTACTGCTTCATTTATTCCAGTGGAGGCACCGCTAGGCACCGCTGCTCTTCCAAAAGCCCCATTTTCAGTCACTACATCTACCTCTACGGTAGGATTTCCTCGTGAATCAAGGATTTGTCTTGCATGAATGGATTGAATCAACGTCATGTGTTTACAGGTTTGTTAGGATTAGTTTTTAGTAATCAAGGATATAAAGTCATCAAATAAATAGCGGGAATCATGCGGTCCTGGAGAGGATTCCGGGTGGTATTGTACCGAAAAAGCAGGCTTATTTTTCAACTTGATTCCGGCTACGGTATTGTCATTTAAATGGACGTGGGTGATTTCTACTGCTGTATTTTTTTCAGCATCGGCACGGACCACATTGAATCCGTGATTCTGGGAAGTGATTTCACTTTTTCCAGTGATCAAGTTTTTGATCGGGTGATTGAGCCCACGATGGCCATGGTGCATTTTGTAGGTCGAAATTCCCACCGCTTCAGCAAGAAGTTGGTGCCCTAAGCAGATGCCAAATACTGGCTTGTTGGTTTCCAAAATTTCTTTTACCGTTTCTACGGCATAGTGCATCACTGCTGGATCACCAGGACCATTGGAAAGGAAATACCCTTGAGGCTTCCAGGCTTCCATCTCGGAGAGGGAGGTCTTCGCAGGATACACTTTGCAATACACTCCGCGAGAGGCGAGATTTCTTAAAATATTGGTTTTGATCCCAAAATCAAGGCAGGCTACTTTAATTGGAGCAGCCGGGTCGCCAAAAAAGAAAGGTTCTTGGGTACAGACCTTGGAGGAAAGTTCAAGCCCATTCATATCCGGCACTTCAGCCAGTTTTTGCTTCAAGCCTTCCAAATTTCCTTCAAATTCCGAACTAATAATGGCATTCATGGCTCCTGCATCTCGGAGATGGCGGACCAATTTGCGCGTATCTATATCGGCAATGCCCGTAATGCCCGCAGTAACCAAATAGTCTTGCAAGGAACCAGAGGCGTCTAGTCGAGAGAACACTTCTGAGAAACTATTGACCACAATACCTGCTACACAGGGTGCAGCAGACTCTACTTCTTCTGGATGCACTCCATAGTTCCCAATATGGGAGGTAGTAGTCACTACGATTTGCCCGGTATAGGAAGGATCTGTATAAATCTCCTGGTAACCAGTCATTCCGGTGTTAAAGCAGATTTCGCCGCCATTAGTACCTGGAGCGCCGATGAGAGTCCCCGAGAAGACTGTACCATCTGCAAGAAGAAGGGTAGCTTTTTGTTTAGTCATTTCTAAGAAAGTTGCCCAAAGTTAATAAATCTTGGGGAGGGAGAGATGAGGCTAGGGAATAAAAAAAAGGATTGAACGAAGTCCAATCCTTTTAATTGTGAAATTACTTTCCACTTATTTTTCTTCAGTTTCGCCTTCTTCAGAAGACTCAGCAGTTGGAGCCTCTTCAGAAGCGGCTTCTGCCACAGGAGCTATAGTTTCTTCAACTACTTCCGCTTCGGCTACTGGAGCTTCTACTACTTCTTCTACTACAGGAGCAGGAGCCTTTTCCACCTTAGCTGCCTTAGGAGCAGCAGGAGCTGGAGTGCTAGTCGCCTCACCGCTTGATCTTCTAGATCTTCTGGTGGTCTTCTTAGCAGGCGCTGCATCTTTCAACATCAATTCGTTGAAATCTACTAGTTCGATGATGCACATTTCGGCGTTATCACCCAGACGGAACCCAGTTTTGATAATTCGGGTGTATCCTCCTGGACGAGTTCCTACTTTCTCAATTACTTCACCAAAAAGGGCTTTGATGGCCTCTTTGCTTTTCAAGTAGGAGAAAGCAATTCTTCTATTGTGCGTGGTATCTTCTTTTGCTCTGGTCACCAGAGGCTCCACAAACTTCTTCAATTCTTTCGCTTTGG
>Ga0315907_10004812_pt1 | contig 15003 bp, 8 predicted proteins | sample LakEriMetagenome_3_FD_203525 | JGI IMG/M metagenome (GOLD analysis project Ga0315907, IMG submission 203525) | Freshwater fungal communities from buoy surface, Lake Erie, Ohio, United States - Buoy 12 MA123 | ecosystem: Environmental > Aquatic > Freshwater > Lake > Lake biofilm | place: USA...
CAACATCGGCAAGACTACACTAGCTTTGTGGCTTATGGTTGCTGCATCTGTTAATCACGGATGGAAGTGGGTGATATACTCTGCTGAGAATAAGACAGCAGCTATAAAGATGCGACTCATTCAGTATGCGTTTAATAGGCCAGTAAAGAACCTGTCACACACAGAACTTAAGTTCGGATGGAAGTGGGTTGAAGAACACTTTGTTGTTATCGACAACAGAACTATCTATAGCTACTACGACCTGCTAATCTTCACAGAGAAGATCATGCGTAATAGACCTATAGACGGACTGCTAATCGATCCATACAACTCACTGACTGTTGATCTGTCTTCCTCTCGTGGCGTAGGTACTCACGAGTATCACTACGAAGCAGCATCTCAATTCCTAACTGCAACGACTCGTCTTGACATAGCAGTGTGGGTGAACGCTCACAGCTTTACAGACTCTCAACGTAGAAAGGATTCTGATGGATACCCAGAAGCTCCGTATGCAGAAGACACAGAACACGGTGGCAAGTGGGTGAATAGGAGCGACTGCTTCTTGACATTCCACAGAAAGATCCAACATCCAGAACACAACATAAGAATGACTACTGAGTTCCACGTGCGCAAGGTTAGGAATAAGGAGACTGGAGGTAAGCCAACGCCAATGAGTTTGCCACTTCTCTTTGAGATGAACCAACAAGAGAGTGGATTCAGACTCATAGGTATGGAGCCTATGTTGTTTCCAAGTATAGACGGATTGTTGAAAAAACAACAGACTAGTCTATTGTAAAATCTTGTATTTTGGTAAGCGTGAAAAGAAATAAAACACGCAAGGTTCCTGCTAAAAAAATAAAACGTGGGGGACAGGCTTTAAAATCTGGTCTTGAAGCTTATTGTTTTGACGCCCTAACTCGGGAAGGGATCGACTTTAAGTACGAGTCTGAAGTAATAGAGCTGTCTCCTGCGTTTACTTTTTCTGGGGTGTATTACAAGTCAACCAAAGGTAAGCCAGAGATGATCAATGCTACTGGCAAGAAGGTACTTCCAGTAACCTACAAGCCAGACTTCGTCAGTCACAAACACAAGTTCATCATAGAGACAAAGGGATTCGTACCATCTCAACACACGTTTCACATACGGTGGAAGATGTTCTTGAAGCACGTGGTAGACAATGGAATGGAAGACTATATGATATTCCTACCGAAGAACAACAAGCAGGTAGACATTTGCATAAACAAAATAAAAGATGAAATTCGAACTAAGTAAAGAGTACTGCGATGCTACGCAGATGATACACGTTCTGACAGCGGAACTGTATGAGTCATTACACGACAATGCAGGAGATCCAATATCAGACATTCATGAAGTAGGCAGGGCAATAGATAAGTTTAACACTGGGGTAAAGGCAGAGTTGGGTGGTATATTCAACGCTGCTGATGCTAGAAGTTAACATACATAGAGAAGATGTTATTGCTGCTGCTGAGATGGCTCTTGACATGGGGGCTATCAGAAACTCAATAACAAGAGGTCAAGGAAACCTAAGTGGATTTCTTGGCGAATCTATAATACTTCGTCATCTTGGTGGCGTATACTCTCCGTGCAAAGACTACGATATCATATCTGAGTCTGGAATGAAGATAGACGTTAAGACCAAGAGAACATCTGCCGCACCACTTGAATACTATCAATGCAGCGTAGCTAGCACATCACTACACCAGAAGTGCGATGCCTATGCTTTTGTTCGCGTGATGAACGACATGACAAGAGGATGGGTTCTCGGACTTATTACACGTGATGAGTTCTTTTCCAATGCTGTCTTCTACAAGAAGGGAGAGAAGGAAGGAGATAACGGATTCACTGTAAAGCAAGACTGTTATTCAATGACAATAAAAGACATTAACGAAAAAAGCACAATACAATGGAAAAATTTGAAAGGATAAAACTAGGACTTGAATCACCAGAACAACCGAAAAAAGATATGGTTAATTCACCAGACCACTACACATCTTTCTCTGTTGAAGTAAAGGACATGATGCGTAGAATATGGGGAGACGATGCATTCGCAATACACTGCGAGATGTGTGCCTTCAAGTATCGGATGAGAGCAGGAATGAAAGATGATGCCACTCAAGATCTACGCAAGGCAGAAGTATATGAGCGATGGGCGAGACAGTATAGAACACGCACATTAACAGGCCCATACGGAGACTAACTACTTAGCTAAATAATAACCACCACCGAAGGAGATAAGTGCAACAGCTATAACTTTTATGTTGTTGTACTTTCTCTTTCTGTCAGCTTTAATAACTCCCTTCTTTAATTCCTCAGACATCTTCAAGTTCTCCTTCAATAGCTTGTCTGATTGATCTTCTAGATTACCTATCACTTCTTCGTACTTAACAAACATCAAGCTGTCGTTAGCAACGATGGCTTCGTACTTTTGTATCTTATACTTCAGAAGTAAGTTCTCGTGCAATAGCTGTATCCTTTCTATGCCTTTAGAGATCAGTATCTCTTCTGACTTTCTATTCCAGAACACTCCAGTATCTCCAGCTACAACGATTCTCTTAGGGATTCCTTGAGCTTTCAACTCTCCAGAAGCTATCACGCTTAGCATCACTCCAATAACGAATACGACTTGTTTCATTTTTATACGATTTTTGGGAAATTTCTATCAGGAAGTTTAGGCTGTCTATCTCTTTTTGTTTGTACATATTCTCCCATCTAAGGCTATCTATGTTATGCATCAGCCTCATCCTCTCCTTTTCTGCTTCAAACAGTTCCTTTGTTATAGTCTCTCTTCTGTCGTTTATCTTCTCAATCTTCCTTGTTGGAGATGAGTAGTGTCCAATAACTCTTCCAAGAAGAAACATTACCAAGCCAACCAAGATGACTATCTCTATTGTCTTATTTATTTTTATCGCCATAGAAGTTGATTGACTTTAACCAAGAAGATACATCAAAGCAGGGGCACAGCTTAACCCACTCGTGAGGCTCTATTATTCCGTCTCCGTCAAGATCTGGAGATAAATCTCTGTGTCCCATTACAGGTACATTATACCGTGAGCTTGTGTCGTATAAGACACGTTGAAGAGAATCCCATTGTTGCGGAGAGAAGTTACTTTTACCTTCCCTTCCACCCACCAAGCATATGTGTATGCTGTTGGCATTGTATCCTTTCACGCCATTAGTTACCACAGACTCATCATACGTCTGCACGATATTGCCATCGTATTCAATGATGTAATGATATCCTCCAGTCTTCCATCCAAGACCGCCCTGTACTCTAGGAATGTACGGGCCAGATGCACCAGTCTTACTGTTCTTCTTTGGGGTTAGATGATAAGCTATCAAGTCTTTAGCCTTAGCATCAGTACGAGATGCAGAGCAGTGTACTACTATTCTCTTTATCTGTCTCATACTTCGTCTGGTATTTGTTCTGGATCCGACTCATCTTCTTTCTTGCCTTGTCCTTTACGGAGCTGGACACGACTGATGCCTTCTGAATATCCGGGAGAGAACTTCTGCCATACGTTCACGCTCATGTATGCAGCAACGATACCACCGCAGAAGAGGAACAGATTAACCATCACAGAGTCCATAGCATCCACGTGCTTGTTATACACAGACACTAGTACAGAAGGATCTACAGATGACTTGTCTGGAATGTATTCAAGGAAGTCATTAACATCTGGTATTATCCTCGTGTACGCAAACGCTATAGCTGTAGCAGTAACTATTGAGATGTACGTAAGTACTAGCTTTCTGCTTTCAACTATTGCGTTGTAGCTTTCTTTTATGTTACTCATTTTCTCTTGCTTCTCGTTCTCTTCTTATATCCTCCATGTACCATTGCAGGTTCTCTGCTCCACCCTCAGACCTAAGTCTAACGTATACTCCAGCAACTTCTAGGAACTTATCTCTTTCTTTAGCAGGAAGTTCTTCAGCATAGTTCATGAGAATAAACGCTCTGCTATCTCCAGACTTATCTGCCGCATCATAGATAGACCTAAGTTCGTTCATGTACTTCTTAAACTCTGCTGGATAGTCTCTTTCTATTACATATTCAGCTATGGCAGACTTCTTTACTTTTGCTACTGCTGTCTTTATAGATTGTGCCCTCGGAGCGTCAACCTCAAGAGTATGCTCATATATTAACTGAAGTTTTTCACCAGCTGTTTCAAGCCCTTCTTCTTTAATGGCCTTAGCTCTTGGATCATCACTGTTGATATACCCTTCGTTTAACAATGCTTCTGACACAGCAGCATATGTAAGATACTCTTCTTCTCCTGTAAGTCTTCTGCTGACTGGCATATCATCTATCTTCTTTGTGATCATGTCAAACTCTTTGCTTGACAATCCTGCAAACTGACCTAGAGTTAATAACGCTTTTACAGCATACATAGACCTAACTCTGTCTTGATCTTCTGGACGTATGTAGTATTCTTTACCAGACAAAGAAGTTGCTTTCTCGCCTTGCTTGGCTAAGTTGGATGCAGTGTTCACTGCCTCTTGAACAAACTGCCCTTGTGGGCCAGAGACAGCAATAACATAGTCAAGTATTCCTTTTTCATCTTTCTTGTCGAAGATTGGGAATCCATTTCCAGCAGCCTTCCACTTTTCGTATCCTTTCTCCGCATCGTCTTCTCGTCTTTCTGAACTCCATTGATCTTCGAAGTGTGAATAATACATAGCCTTATTAAGACCTTCCATCATCATCTCATCTCCGTTAGGTATTAAGAACATAGGCATTGGAGACAAGTCCTTTACAACAGATGATAAAGTCATCCAGTTCTTTCTCTTCTCTTGAATCTTTCTTACATCTTCTTTCTCTTCTTCGTCTTCAAGTCCGAACAGTGAAGATATTACAGACATAAGCATTGGAAGCATGATGTAAGACACTGTTGCGAAGTACGTTGTTTCTATAGCATCGCCAAACAATTCAGCAGCTGCTTCTTTCTTAGACTCTTTGTCTCCTTTAGCTAGCTTAACAAGAGAATAAGATATGCTTCTCTTTTTATTAAGTGCGAATCTAGTAAACGGATAAACGGTAGCAGAAAGAACAGCAGATGTTATTTGTTGGAAAGCATTACCTTGTCCAGTAGCATATATTCCAACAGCCTCTCTTGGAGTTGATGCTCCCTGATCCTTGCTAACTAAATTGTCAGCGTGGCTTATAGCATCTTTGTTTGGGCTGGACGCTTCTTTCTTCCAGTCTATTTCAGAGAATGAATTTACAGCCCCAGAAGATATTAGATAGTCCCCATAGAAAGCGAACCAAGAAGATATAGAAGCCATCTTATCTGTTCCCTTTAGGTTCTTCAATGAAAACTCACTTGTCTTTTCAAGTATTTTTGAAGCCTTCGTTTCTCTTGACGCAATAGATCCGTTGTATGGATTGATTTGAGCAGAGTTATAGTCCCTTAAGAATACTGGAGAGTTTCTCAGAAGATCATATCTACCGTCATTAATTAAGGCTATCTTCATGTCTTTATCGCCAAACCACAATCCAGACTTCGTTGCAGCAATAGCAAGCTCAACCATATTTTGTGCTATGTACATAGTAGCACCAGCCTTGTCCTTTGTGTTCATTACTACAGAGGCCATTACAGCAAGCTGCTTAGGAGTCTGAACGAATATAGATCCGAAAGCTTTTACAGTAGCTATAGACCTAAGAACAAACATTGGGTTTGTGACCTTCTTTCCTGCTATAATTAAATCTTTAGATAGTATAGCTGGAGTTTCATTCCTGTGGTGTCCTGTATATGCTATAATCTTTTTGATGTATTCGGCACGCAATGCGTCATCAGGTATAAGATTATTAACTGCTTCAGAGTTAAACATCTTAGCCGCATATATCATTGGCTTGATAGTGTTGGCTAGGACAGTATTCTCACGCAACGTAGACTCGTTGATAGCTAAGAAGTCAAGACCTATAAGGCTAGTGTCGTTGTTTAAGCTTTGATCATTCCTTTCGTATGATGCCCCTGCAACTTTCTTCATCTGGTTCAGTGAAGATTGTCTTACCGTCTGCATTGCCGCATCCATAAGTGATTGCTCTGCATTTACAGTTCCAGATGCTGTCTTGCTTATTACCCGAATAGGTGTGTAGTTAGGAAGTACTTCAAGCTCTTGTCCTAAGAACTTCTCAACGTATTCTGAGAACACTCCTAAATTGTTTGGTCTATTGTGGAAGTCAACCATGAAGTCAACAAACTCAACAACGTCTGGTCTAATTATCTTAACGTCAGAAACAACATCATCAAGAGACACATCACCACCAAACAAGAAATCAAATGCACTTTCAAATTCTTTTATCTCTTTGTCAGTGTATCTCTTTTGCTTTTTTATATCGGCAACAGATCTTTCTGCCGCTCTTCTTACTTGACCAAACCAAACAGCTTTAGACTCAAGCTCACTGATATCCTTTATTTGCTTGTGTTGACGAAGCATGGAGTATATCTGAGCTATCATTCTTGACTTCAGAGACATAATATCTCCACCACCATCTTCTATCTCTTTTATCTTGGCTAGTATTTCCTCTGTATTCTGTGCGTGCATAGCATCAGCCATAGCATATCCAGAAACGATTCCACTAAGACCGAGAATAGATCTGATCTTTGTCATCTTTGCGCGACTAACACCAGCAAATAAAAGCCTGTGGAATGACTCTATACTATCAAACATAGATGAGTTTCTCAACTTGCTAGAAGACCTTGCCTTAACACCATCCTTAAGAAGATTTTCTACTTGTGTTATCCCATCAAGCTTTGCAGACAACGCAGCCTCAAGCTGTCCAAGCCCGTATTTGTTTCCGTTATCTATAAAGTCTCTCATCCTAAACTCAAGCTGTAATAGCTCACGCTTAGACAATGTTAGCATCCTTGCCATAAGTGTTGCCCTGTCAAGAGTATTTATAGGGCCAGACTCTTGTATCGCATCACCGAATATAGAAGCGAATTCTTTTTCTTTAGCAAGTGTCTCTATGTTATTTTCAAGTAGATCTCCAATAGCTTGATCTATGATTGCTTCTACACGCAACTTGTCTTCTGTTGCTTTCTGATCTGCTATCCTTTCGTAGAAGTATTCAAGATCTTCCCAGTTAGATAAAGACTTTTGATCGGTTGGGTTTGCTAGATTGTGGGCCTCAACCATCTCCATAAGTTTCTTACGAGTAGCTGGGATAAGTCTATCTTGTTCAGCTTTAATAATAGCATCGTACTCTTCAGTTACTTTATCTGCTATGTCTTGAGCTATTGAAGCCTTAAAGTCAGCCCTGCTTCCAGTATATCCTGCTGCTTTGGCTGCTGTGTATTGTTCATTAGCCCAGCTGTTTGCTCTCTTCTCAGCAGTCTGTCTGCGATATACATCCTTAAACACTTCTTCTACAGCCGCATATCTGTCCACTTGTGCTTGTATCTCGTAGGCTGTTATGCCTTCTGGGTTAGGGACAACAGCTATAATATCGCCAGTATCTGCATCCTTTATAGTCTTTGTCTTAGAGGCAGCAGCAATAAGATCAGCAGCTGTAGATATAAATTCATCTACATTAGGAATGAAAGCAGGATCTATCTTGGCCATTTCAAGCATGGCTTGTCTAAAAGATTGTATACTATCAACTGCTTTCTTCGGTGCTGAAGCAAGCTTGCTCATCCTTGACTGTAGTTTCTTAGCTGTCTCTACTTGCTTCTTAAATGCTATCATTTCTGCTTTAGCATCTTGAGCATCGAATATCTTTGACAACCTTCCTATAAACGCTTCTACAACGGCATATCCGTTTGTTCTAACATTGTCCGCAGACACCTTAGTTGTTCCGCTAATAATGTTAAACAATGACTCTATCTGCGACTTGCTGAATGGAGGATTGCCCCTCTCTTTCATACGAGCGTTAACGAGATCCAAAGCAGCAATGATAAACTCATCTGTACTCCACTTCTTCATACGTAGGTCAGATGCTTGCTTCTCTGCTGTCTGTGCTTGACTCTCTACTACAGCATACTCTTCAAGCAGCTTTTTAAGCTCGTCATTCAACGATATTGCTTCTCTTGACCTAAGATCCAACCATTTGCCGATCGTCTGTTTAGCGAAGTCGTATGCGGTCTTCTTGCCTTGTCTATTACCAGCAAGATATGCTTTAGATCTCTTGTATGTTTCCTCTGCTTCTTTCTTGCTCATACCAACTTCTTCAGTAAGAAGCTTCATGATTGCTGGCTTTGCCATACCAGCTTTAACATACTCAAGAGTCTTCTTGTCTATGAGTATTGTTCTACCCTTGTATGTTATTGTCTTAAGGCCGGGGACAGCTATATACTTATTCATTAAGTCAGCAACGTAAGCATCAAGATCGCCTTGAGCCTTACCAGATTTCTTTGCTGAGCTTGATTTTGTTTCCTCTTTTAAACGTAAGACATTATCTGATTGATCTCTTCGTCGTTGAGGTTCATCCAATCCGAGTACTCCTGTATCGTCGGCCATTCCCCCTTGTTCTGTTCCACTAGTTCTTGAACGAATTCTTTGTGCCCAATCAGGCTCGCCAATTCCTTCGGCAGCGGCAAAGACATCATCTCTTGCTTGCTCAATTCCGATCTTTCCAGTTCTAAATTTGTCATGTGTTTCTTTTATTATTTCATTTCGTTGTAAGTCACTACGTTTTTTCTCTGCTTCAAAAAGCAATCGTATAGCCTCCCAAGTTATACTCTGCATTTGTCTTGGATCTATGCCTCTTTTTTTTGCCGCTTCAACATAAGCATCAAAGAAAGCATAGTATATTCCAGACATACCAGCTTTTTTAGAACTCATTCCTCCCATAGTCTTACCAACTATAGGATGAGATCCAGAAACAACCATTAATAAAGCAGCTCCAACAGCATGAGTGTCTATTGTTGCAGCGTTTTTATTCCCCGGATCAGATATATTATTTGTGAAGTTACGAACCTTATGCTCTTTAGATGTGTTTTCTGATATGAATTCCATTAAATCTTGATCATCCTTTGCCTTATATCTGAATATGCTAACAGCAGCAGATATAGTTGAGTAAGAGCCAAAGGCCGCTCTACTTAATTCACCGGGAATAGTTTCTCCAGTCTTCTTGTTTAGCTTACCTTTTTTTCTTTTCAGTCCAATCTTCTCCCCGTCTGGCGAATAGATATTATAAGACATTGAAAGGTCTGGACTATTTACAGGGTTTGTCTGTATAAACGCTCTAAGCATAACAGCATGGTGAGAGCTGTTGCTAACATCGCCAAGCTTTTTGTTCTTTAATTTTGAGAACTCAGACTTATACTTTAGTATTTTTGTCGTGCTATTAAACCAAGAAACTATTTTGTCTATCTCCTTTTCATTCATCTCTCCCTTCTTTGACTTCGCCCAATTCTTTATTTCTTCTTTTGTAAAGTCAAGAGATGCTAACTTCTTTCCGTTTATTGTTATCTTGTCTGCTTCTTCATTGGTTATTGACTTGTTCTTTTTTATCTTTTCTATAAATGCATTTTCCTCTACGTTAATAGCATAGTCAATCATGCCTTGATCTATTTTATAGTCAGAGTGATTAGATAAAGCCTCCATGGTCACCTCTGCAAGGCGTATGTTTTGGAACCAGTCTTTTTGTGGTGAGAATGCTGCAAGTATAGCTGCCGACTTTTCAAATTCAATGCCATACTTGTCAGCCATTTGTCTAGCCAATATGTTAGCTCCATCATACCACAGAGACGCTATGCCTCTTAAGTCTTTTGGGAATTTATCGTGTAAGTACAATAGATTACCAACTACTATCTCTTTAAATATGTCATGAACTTTATCAGCATCAGCAAGAGTCTTTGGATTCTTTAAATCGCTTGGCAAAGCTCCTTCTATGATTGGTATTTTAGATATGTATTGAGCTGTCTTAATATAGAATGATTCATCAGCTTTTCTTACTGACTCTCTAGACATTATAAGTTCCCCAGTAGAAGATCTCTTGTCTCCTTCTATGTAGTATGTAGATATATTTTTCCCCGGCGAAACTCGTGATCTAACATCTTCAGTTATTTCTTCTAGAGTCTGGAACTTTATTTTTACAGCAGGCTTTCCTTCTTCTTTTATTGTCGCTGTAAATCTTTCATCTTCAACAGATATTTTTTCAGTGTCTTTAGCAAGAACAAGGGATCCTATCTGGATGACTTCAGAAGCAGCAACGACTGGTAGTCCATCACGCTTGTCGTAAAACCAGCTATGTCTAAATGGATTCATTCCAACTTGAACCCATCCTTTCTGAACTCCAACTTCTTTTTGTTCAGTGGCTATATTGTATTCATCACCAGACATTATAGAGACAGCCAGATCTCTTAACTCTTTTGGATTAACATTATAGTAGTCTCCAAATATGCGAGCTATGGTTTGCTTGTTTCCACCTAATGCTATTTTATATGCTGCGTATGGGGTGCTATCAAATGTTACATTCTTTAATGATGCCACTTGTCCATATCCTATAGCTTTTCCTCCCAAGTATGGAGTGCGATCATCTCCTTTTTTACCTTGATGTAAAGAAACAACCCAAGTATCATAGCTTTCATACGCTGGTATGTCAAGCCTTGATCCAACATAATATCCATCTGGTATATCTTTGCCATATCCTATTATGCCTTTCTCAACTTTATCTGATGTAAGGGATGCGGCTATACTAAGCACGTCTGGAATAGCAGGAACCTCTTTAATGATTTCTATAGGAGATGACTCTCTAACGATAGATATGTATTCCTGCTGCGTTATTTTGCCATCTGTATAATCTTTAAGTGCTGACACAACATCAACAACCCTTGTTTGTTTTTCTGGTTTGTTTTTGCTTAGCCTGTTTCTTTCAATTTCTATTTGCCTTTTTGAATAGTTTGACTCTTCTAAAAACGCATCTATCCCAACATCTTCAGACAAAGATTCTATAACTGGCTGTGCCTTGCCTGACTGAAAGATAACTATCTGCTCTTCCCTCGCCACATCTTCGGTTTCCTGAAGCGTCTTAGCCCTTCTGTCTGCTGAAGACATCTTTGCTCTTTCTTGAGCGTTGCGGGCCTCAGTTTCCCCGGCAAGCCTTTTGTACGCGTCAAACTTTTCTTCGTCGGTTAGTTCTCTCCGCTCGTTTGTGATGGTCGTTAAATCGCCTCCAATGGCGAAGCCCTCAATCTGTTGTATGGCGTGTTGTATCTCGTGGATCATTCCAGACAGTGCCGTTGACTTGTCTTTGGCGAACATCTGAATGTAGATCGGTGTGCCGTCTTTAACCACGGATAGAGCTCCCTGCACTCCGTCTATGCCTCCTATGTATAGATCAACCGGAATACGTCTCAAGCTTGGGTATAGCCTGAACAATTCATCGAACCTAATAAGGTCTTCCAGAGCGCCTTCATGGGCGTCTGCGATGTTGCCATTGGTTAACTCGACAATAGGAGGACTAAGCCTTAGATTAAGCCTAGCTGCGGGATCAATCTCATATCTCCACTTACCGTCAGCACCACGCTCCCAGCCAGTAGCCATCCGTATATCTTTCGGATTGCCGCCGGAGTTCTCCATATTTCTGGCTACAGTGAGGTTGTCTTTAACGTTCTGAGACAGGTACGCATTCTCTCCAATGATCTGGAGTTTCCCCATTCTTTTGCTGTCTCCCCCCTTGGTCGCGTCACTGAGCGGCCTTCCATCGGGCATCTTGAATTCCTTCGGATCAAACGGCCCCCAGTCAGTTGTGCCGTGAATAACACCCTCTCCATCAGCAAGCTGTGGTATAGCCATCTGCTTTGTATCAGCAAGGAATTTATCCATCTCTGCATCAGTAAGCTTTCTGCTTAACTGAACAGACACAGTAGGCTCTGTGCCTTGAACTTCTTTAGCTTCAATAACTGTTATGCCTTGTGGTAACTTATCTAGTATTTCAGAAACTGGAATAACACGATTAGTCATTCCTTCAAGAAGTCCGATATTCAAGAAGACTCCTTTTGGAGATCCCTCTATTGTAACTGGCTCTGTTCTTTCGCCAAGCTGTGCCTTGCCTGTTCTTGCTTGAGTAGTTCTTTTAACGCCTTCTGTAACCTTCGCTTCAGCAGCGAGAGAGACAGCTTCACCACGCCTCATAGATCCAACAGAAGCGTTTATAGCTGACACAACGTCACGAGTCTTTGGATTGCCTACACCAGTTCTGAATATATTGCGAGAGACAAACTCCTTAAGCTTACCAGCAAGGCTTGTTTTAAAGTCAAGCGTAGCTTCTCCGGTCTCTATAGTGGCTTTTAATTCAGTCAAGAATTCATCAGCCACAGTTCCTGTATCGTCAGCCTTGATCATCTTGCCTAAGTCATTAGAATCAAGAGCCTCTTGAAGCTTGCTTACAGTAGCATTATCATTTGCTTCTTCTGCTTTGTTTATTAACTGTCTAACTTGTTCTCTAACAAAGCTACCAAGATCTTCTTTTGTGTTCTCATCAAACTGAGCAGAAGCAAATGCAGTCGCTAATGATTGAGAAGCACCTCCCTTTAGCTGAGAGAACTCTGCTTCGTGATATGCTTCGTGGTATGCTGTGTTTGTCTTTAATGCAGGAACATACAAGTGTATTTCGTTAGCTTGTCCTTGCTCGTTCTTGTTCACCCAGTACCCACGAGACGCTTGTCCAGAAGCCTTCTGCATGGACTCTTTTGTTCCGTGAACAATTACCTTAGCATTAGGTGATGATTTAGCCAAAGACTTAACAGTGCTTACTACATTGCGAAGACCTTTCGTTATTTGCTCGGCAGTTGAATACTTTGTAGATCTAATTTTACCAGAAGATACTATTCCGTTTATTACTTGCTCTGCATTTTCAGCAGTAACCTCTATTGACTCTTGTCCTTCAGATAGCTGTCCAAAGCTTTCTATGTCTGCGTCTAAAGAAGAAACTTCCTTAACAACCCTTATTTCTTCTTCATCAAGAGCTTTGTTATCATACTTAGAAGCCTCTCTAATGTATTTAGATTCTATCTCTTTCTTGCTGTTGAACTCTGTCTCAACTATTGTCTTAATCTTCTCTATACGAGCATCTCTTTCTTCAGCAGATATTTTACCACCAGAAAACAATGTTCTAGCTTGTACAGCGGCTTGCCTTGCAGCAGTAATTGTTCTGTTTGAAGCAGATATTTTCTTTATCTCTTCTTCAGTCATTGACTCATACACGATAGCGTCTTTCATTGCTAGCCTGTTATGAGACTCTGCAAGTGTTGCTATGTCTTTCTTTATCTCTGCCTTTCTTGCTTCGTCTGTGGTCTTTGCTAACTCATCAAGTAAAGCAGACTCTTTACTGCGTATAGCAGCTCTTTCTTTTGCAGAAGCAAAAGTACCTACAGCATTATAACCCTTAGCTAAAACATATGGGCCTGATCCAACTCCAGTTCCAACAACAAAAGAATCGAACACCTCTCCAGCATCCACCCACTTAAGCATATCCTTGCGTACAGTGGCATCTGTTATTTGAGCTTGCAGTTCTTGTCTGCGTATCTCATCAGTAGTTATTCTAAGCTGTTGACTATATCCATCTATCTCACGATCTATTGACAACGATTCAAAAGCTGTTTCTACTGGCCTTGTAGCAAGTGATACAACAACCTCTTCAAGTCCTTCTGAAAGTGGTGTATCAGCAAGCTTTTTTAAGAATGTTTTTTTAGCAGTATCTACAGCTTCCTTCTTAACAGACTTTAGAAGAACTGACTCAGCATTTCTAAACACTGGAACCAATTCAACACCAGCTTCTATGCCACCAACGATTGTTGCGTATAGGCTCTTCTCTGCAAGGCTCAGATATTCATCTCCCCTCACTTGACTATATGCAGATCCAGCAGTTGTTACAAAGCCAGTTGCTGCACCATATGCCATACCGCCAACGCCTCCAGTAGCTACTGTAACAACAGAGTTCTCAATTATTTGAGGAAGAGCATTTGCTATGTCTACACCAGCCTTCTTTGCGGCAAGATCTCCCTTGCCTTCGTTTATGAGTTCAATATAGCTTTTAGACCTGTCCATAAGAGACAGACCTATTTCTTCCATCTGTCCAGCATATATGCCTTGAGACTCTTGTTCGTACTCTTTTGCCTTATTTCCTAATATGTCAGCAAGATTCTTTCTTGCTTGTGCCGCCTCATCTATTGCTTCAATGCCAGTAATGTCTGACACGGACTCAACAATCGCTGATGTGGCATCATAATACCAAGTTCCAAAACCTAGTATTCCAGATCCTTTATCTAAAAGAAACTTGTATATTGATTCAGCTGTCTGTCCGCTTTCTTTAGCAAACTTTCTTCCTTCTTCATACTTTGAGTCCTCAAGGGCAGACATTGTCTTTAGTGCTGACTCATAGTTCTTTATCTGAAGACCTTGATTAACAACATCATCAAGTGTTGATATCTGGTCTAGATTATATTTAGAGGCGTACTCGTTATACGCATTTACTATGCTTCCGCTTTCTACATATTGAGCTAGCTGAATCTTTGCATTCTGATCTCCGCTATAAGCTTTGTTTAGAACAGAAAATAAATCATCTCTGATTGTAGAGAATTCAGCTTCAAACTCTTCGTTTGTGTTTGGGGCTTTAGCAATTAGGTCTGGAGCAGTTTCTAATATAGATAGAACCTCATCCGTAGTGGCTCCGGGAGAAAACCCTTTAGCTAATTTTATAGCGTAGTATAACTTTTCTTCTGGGACTTGCTGAATGTCGCTTTGCTTAAATCCAGAAACTATACTACTATACTGTTCTAAATCTCTTTGCTTTGCAAATTCAGCAGCATCTTTCTTTTCAGCTTCTATTTGTTTCTCTGCAATTTGAAATGCAGGATCTGTCATGTCTACTTCTTCTGTCTTTTCCCCAACGCTTAATTGTCCTACTTTCGGCTCAGTAAAAGAGACAGGAACTGATGAATATACGTCCTCTAGCTTTTTCTTTTGTATTGTTGTCTTTGCTTCATCGACACGATATTTAGCTACTGGATCTACTGGAACTTCAACCTTTCTACGTTTTCTCTCAGCATCAAATAC
>Ga0315907_10004813_pt1 | contig 15002 bp, 16 predicted proteins | sample LakEriMetagenome_3_FD_203525 | JGI IMG/M metagenome (GOLD analysis project Ga0315907, IMG submission 203525) | Freshwater fungal communities from buoy surface, Lake Erie, Ohio, United States - Buoy 12 MA123 | ecosystem: Environmental > Aquatic > Freshwater > Lake > Lake biofilm | place: USA...
TGGGCATCAGCGCAGCGTTAAAAAAACGCAGATCGGCGTGAAATAGTGCTTGCGCCCCACAACCATAGGTTATAGGCTGGTTGTGTAACGTCCCTTTTGGACAATCACGGGGGTGGCATTGGCGATACAAAATGCCAATCAGAACAACCTTGTGGCGCTGGATGTCGGCGCCCGGCAGGCGCTTGTTCGCATCCATCTCCTCGGCGCGCTTCGGGCCATCAGCTATCTGGGTGAGGATCTGGTGCCCCGCGGCCGTAAGGCCCGCGCTATCCTCGGTTATCTTTGCCTGCATGCGGGCCAGCGGGTGCCAAGGGCCAAGATAGCCGCCTTGTTGTGGGACCGGGTGCCGGACCATCAGGCCCGCGCCAGCCTGCGCCAATCGCTGCGGGAATTGCTGCTGGCCTTCGGCCCCCTGGCGGACGAGGTGCTGGAAACCGATGCTGAAATGATCCGGCTGAACCAGCGGGTCTGCTGGGTGGATAGCGCTGCCATCCTGGCCGGTCCGCATCCGGCGAATCTGCTCAGGACCGATCTGGCGGCGCTCTGTGAAGGTGAATTGCTGGAAGATTTGAACGGTATCTCAGAAGCCTTTGACGAATGGCTGCTGATGGAACGGGCGCGCTTCGCGACTGAAGTCACTGCGGTTTTTGACGAGGAATTGCACCAGATCGCCCAGGCCGATGTTCCCGCCGAAAGGCGTGCTGGCCTGGCGCGCCGGATCATTGCCTGTGAGCCGACCCATGAAGGCGCCAGCCGCATCCTTATGGCGGCCCTGGCCGATATGGGGGAAAAGGCGCAGGCGCTCCGTGAATTTGAACGCTGCCGCATGGCGATGCAGAGCCGGTTGGAGGTCGAACCCTCCGCTGAAACCAGGGCGCTTTATGAAAAGCTGCGTTCGGCGCCGATGCGCCCGAAGGTCGAGCCTGGGAACGCACGTGAGTGCCACGCTGAAGCACGCGCGACCAGCGCTGTTTCGGCGCCCCCGACGTAGCGGCTACGGATTGGTGTCATTCCCTTCCAGGCGACCGCTGAGGAGAATACACAACTGGCCTTTTCGCTCAGCCAGGAAATTGCCTCTGCCCTCGCGCGGTTCCGCTGGTTTGATGTCGTCGCTGCGCTAACGCCGCAGCCGCAACTGGCGCAATGGGATGAAGCTTTTCTCCGTGCCAAGGGCTGGCATTACGCCGTGGAAGGCAATCTGATCAGCGGCGCGGACAAGATAAGTTTTAGCGTCAGGCTACTAGACCTTGGGACCGAAATTCGTCCAGTCTGGAATGATCGGTTTGAAATTACAAGCGATATGCTGGATCAGCTACATGAAAAGGTTGTGGCTCCGGTCGTAGCACGCATTGATCCGGTGATCCTTTTCATCGAGGGCCAGCAGGCCGTTCAGCGGCGATCAGGCGCGACGAGCCTTGTTTTACAGGCGCTGCCGGTATTTGTGGTCATGCAGCGTGAACCTTTCGAGAAAGCTGCCACCTTGCTGACCGAGGCGCTCCGCATTGACCCGCAAAATGCCAAAGCAGCAGCGTGGAAAGCATTCTGGCATGTCTTTCATACTGGGCAAGGCTGGGCATCTGATCTGGGCGCAAGTCTGCAAGAAGCCCAGGAATTGGCTCTACGCGCCATCAGGAATGATCCCGAGAACGCTGAAGCTTACGCTATTTGTGGGCATGTCTGTTCTTTTTTAGAACGAGATTACGAATTGGCGCGGCATTATTTTAATACTGCGCTGCGGCTTAATCCAAACATCACTTTTGCTTGGGCAATGAGCGCGGCCACCTACAATTATGCAGGCGATCCTGACGCTGCGCTACAACATCTTCAGCGTTATACAGCGCTTTCCAGTTTCGATCCCAATGCTTATTTCGGAGATACGATTTATACCACAAGCTATGTTCTAAAAGGTGATTACGCGGCAGCCTATCGCTTCGGTAAGCGAGCTGTGCGCGCCTGCCCTGATTTCTCAAACAGCTACAAACATTTACTTGCAGCACTCGGCCATCTTGGTCGCCGTGAGGAAGCGGCACCCTACTTGCAAAAACTCCTGCACCTGGAACCACATTTTACCATTGCGCAATTCACGCGCACCTATCCCCTCGCCCGGCCGGAAGACCGCGAAAACTATGCGCTCGGTCTGGAACTAGCCGGCGCGCCAAAGGGCTGAAACCTTGCGCTACTCAACTTCGCTTGCGTGACTGAACAAAGCATGTCGGCCCATGCCCAAAGCCCAACGGCCGCGCCCATGACAAACACCAAGCTCCGCGGCACGCTCTGGGCCGCGCTCACGGTCGCTGTCTGGTCGGCCTGGCCGGCCTTTACGCGGCTGGCGGTTACCGAATCTGTCACCCCTCCTGATATTGTCCTGCTGCGTTTTGGCATTGGAGGCTTGATCCTGCTGCCTGTGTTGTTGCGGATGGTGGGTTCCATGCCGCGCCATGCTTGGCGTGAGGGGCTCTGGTTTGCGCTTTTGCAGGGCGCGCCGCTGGCGATGCTGACTACACAGGGCCTGGCTCTTGCACCGGCGGGGCATTTGGCGCTTTCCACTGGCCTCATGCCGCTCTTCACAAGCCTGCTCTGCTTTTATTTCCTGGGTGAGGCGATTTCGCGTCTGCGCAAGTATGGCCTCGCACTGATCACGCTTGGTGCGCTCGCCATTGGTGGTGTGAGTGTTGCCAGCATTCATCTTGATTACTGGAAGGGCGATATTCTGTTCGTCTGCGCGGGCATGTTGGGTTCCACCTATCTGCTCCGCATGCGCCGTTCCGGGCTTTCTGCCTTGCAAGGTGCGGCCTTGCTCAGCGTCTATTCCATGCTGATCTATTTCCCGTTTTTTTTGCTGTTCTTCTGGGAATCGTCAAAGCTCACGCAAATCCCGACCGCTGACCTGTTGTTTCAGGGCTTCTATCAGGGTGTCTTGATGGGTGCCCTGACCATGTTCTCGCTTGGGCGTTCGACCATGCTACTTGGTGCGCCGGCTGCGGCCATGAGTTTGGCCCTTCTTCCGGTTGCCAGCTTTCTGCTGGCCTTCTTCATCCTGGGCGAAGTGCCGAGTGTGTTCGAAATCCTGGGCGCCATAGCGATCAGCCTTGGCGCCTTTCTTGCCGCCGTATCAGCGCTTGAGCGAAAGAAGCCGTAATTCAGCACCTCTTCGCATCAAGTAGCGCATGCGCCCGCTTAATTGCGCGAAGCGCTTCTTGGTGCTTTACCTCACGCTCCGCTTCAAGGGCTGATATCCATTTCGTCGCTCGCCCCTCCGGAGAGGGGGATTCGCTTTCGAGGGCAGCCAGAAAATAAGTTACCGATACAGGCTTCCCGCCAACCGAGTAGAAAACACGATCAAGTTCAAGGATGCAGTCACGCTTGGCAATAACGCCGGTTTCTTCTCTTACCTCACGAAGGGCGGCTGACCACGCATCTTCGCCATTTTCAATATGGCCCTTCGGTAAAACCCAATGACTTTCTGCATCATTCGCCTTGACCAGAAGAAACTTTAACGAATCACCCGACCCTTCAAATACTACCGCACCGGCATGGGTGGTGCTGGGCGTCACGAAAGACTTGTGTTCAACCGTATGTTCAGCCTCCAAAAAACGGCTAGCACTGGACAGATAGTCCATCCATGTGTTGGGAAACGCGCCACCAGGCCCAGCCGGTAGAAATCGTCGGCAAGACGCTGCCTGCACCGATCATCAGAATGGCCATCATCCAGGCGCCGATCAGTACAGGCTCAATATGAAGATTGGTCGTTTTCAGAGCGTTTCCTCCAACAATTACCCATGCTCGGGATCCAAGCCGGATGACCAGAGCCCCGATCAACAAGCGTTCACTGAGGTGTTGCGAGAATGCAGCGAAGACGTACCACTATGTTACCGGAAATGCCAGCGCCAGGGTGGTTTTTCAGGCATTCTCCCCTGCCACTGATCAGCCATAAGAATGCGAAGATATCAGGAAAACGCGAAGACCGTTTGGTAGAATTGCTGGAAACCATCAGGCCCACTGTGGTCCGGGCATTTGGTTGCGTGCCATGACCGGGAATATAAGCGCAAGGGCGCTTCAGGCGCGCTCGCGCATCCCGATCATGCGTTTGAAGCCGGCCCATTGCTGTACCAGCCAGCCGCCAGTCGCCATGGCTTCAGGCGCAGTCGGGTCACCGGTGCGTGGAAAGACTTTGCGGCTGAAATCCGCCGTACCAAACATCCAATCCCAGACCGGAAACAACACAGCGTAATTCTTGCCATGCTCTGCCGTGGAAAGCACGCCATGATGCAGGCGGTGATAGCGTGGGGAAACCACCAGCCTTTCACCAATGCGGCCGAAGGAAAGCCGGATATTCCCGTGGGAGAAAGCTTCGATCAGTCGCATGAGCAGCAGCAGCAACGGGAATTGCGCCGGCGAAACGCCAATCAGCAAGGCGATGGTACCGAACCAGAGCGCCGCAATCGCCTCATCCAGGATGTGGTTGCGGTCATCGGTCCAAAAGGTCATTTGCCGCTGGGCGTGGTGGATGGAATGCAGCGCCCACCACCAACCGATGCTGTGTTGCAGTCGATGGCGCCAATATTCGCCGAAATCCAGGATCACGACGTAGAGAAAAAAGGTCAGTAATGGCCATTCATGCAAAATGGGAAAGAAGCTTTCCAGTGACGGGGCAACAAAGCCCGTATCGGCCAGAAGCCCTTCCAAATGGCTTTGGATGGCGGCCAGAAAAATGAAGGCCAGCAATGGAAAGATACCAAGCCGCGCGAGTAGCGTATAGATGATGTCGGTACGGATGGCGTGGCGGTCTGTTACCGGTTCCACTGGGCGCCAAGCTTCCAACGGGCGGCAGACCGCATAGATCACCACCATGCCGAAAACGCTGAACAGGGCGAAATCGACCCATTCCAGCATTTCATCGGCGATATTCATCAGATTCGTGGCATAGAGCACCGGCTGCAGCAGGATTTCAAAAATCCACCCGGTAAGTCTGGTGTGCATTTCATCAAGGGTCTTGAACATTGCCTAACGCCTGCCCTCTGCGGTCAAGGTGGCGAAGCAGAAACCCCTGGCCTGCAGCCCCGACACGACTTCCTCAAAAACATGCGCATATGGGTCTTTCCGACTGCGGACGCCCCAATGCATGACCAAAACCTCACCATCACGGAGGTTTCTCAGCGCCTGATCACGCAGTGATGTATTGGGATGCGTGTCGCTGTTGAGTTCATCTCCCAGAAAACCGTTTCTGGTCCATCCCTGATGACGCAGCCCGCACGCCTCTGCAAGGCGGACCGCATTCGGCGTGGTGATACCGCCCGGCGCACGCCATAGGGGCAGCACCACAGCATCGGGCGCCGCAGCGCGCAGCCGCGTGATGGGCGCGGCCAGTTCCCGGCACATGGCTTCCTGGTCAAGCACTACCTCTCCACCGCCACCACGCGCGACATAACGCACCAGGCCGGGCGCAGGATCACCCCGGAAGTACCAATGCCTATCCGTGTGGCTCGCGAAGACATGTCCCTCAGCCGCGCGCGCGCGCCAGAACTCTGCCCAAGCAGGATCAAGACTGCGGTCACCACGATGGGTCGGCTCATGCGCTACAAACAAGGTGGCGCGAATGCCGCGACGGCGCAGGATTTCGGCGATCTTTTCCGCTTCCCGCCCCCATCCGGTATCAATGGTGAGGTAGAGCGTGCCAGCAGGGCAGGCGGCGGATGTTTGGGCCGAAGCCGGCATGGCCAGGACCGCGCAAAGCGCTGCGAGCGTTAGAACGAGCCTCTGGCAGCACTGGATCATTGCGCGGCGCGCGGTTGCACGAAAATGCCATGCGGGCTGCGGCCCACGCGAAGGGTGGAAACATCGCCCGAAGCGGGGTCAAGCCGCGCGATGCGGCCCGCCCAGCGCAGAGTGGCCCACACCGCCCCGTCGGGTGCGAAGGCAATGCAATCCGGCCCGCCCGGTACTTCGTGAATGCGCCGCACCTCCAGGCTGGTCGGATCAATTTCGGCAATACGGCTCTGCACGCGACTGGTGGCCCAAAGCGTTTTGCCATCAGGCGAAAGGAAGATTGTATGCGCGCCGCGGCCAACCCGAATCGTGCCTTCCACCTGCTGCGTGGCAGGGTTCAGCACCGCAAAGTGATCGCGCCCCATAACGCCCACAATCAGCCTATCGCGATGCCATATAATGCCGGCGGGTTCCGGGCCGACCGGTGCCTGCCACAGAATGCGCCGCGTTTGCAGGTCTATCTCAATCACGGTGCCATCACCTTGCATTGTGACATAGGCAAAGCGCGAATCAGGACTGAAGGCGATATGGGATGGCTTATTGCCGACCCGCAGCCGTTCCAGCAGCCGCGGGCCCTCCGCATCATAAATATCCACCTGGCCGCGCCTTAGGCTTGCAATGACAAGCAAGCGACCATCGGGGGAGAAATCCAGGTGGTATGGATTTGAAATGCGTTCGCGGCGCAGCACATTACCGGTGGATGGCTCCACAAAAAGGATTTCATTGCCAACCGAATCCGCGATCAGCAATTCCCGCCCGCCGGGTGCCAGCACCAAATGATGCACTTCGCGCAATCCTTCGATGCGCCGCACTTCCTGCCCGGTTCTGGAATCGATCTTGACGATGCTAGGATCGGTCGAATTCAGCACATAGACGAAGTCAGCCTTGGCAGCGCCGTTCAAGGCAAACAGGGCCAAGGCAAGGCCGAAACAAAGCGTGATTTTCATGCGGCATCCGGCTCAAAGGTCAGGGCAATGCCATTCATGCAATAGCGCTGGCCCGTTGGGGCTGGGCCATCAGGGAAAACATGGCCCAGATGGCCGCCACATTGGGCGCAATGCACTTCGGTCCGCACCATAAAGAGCGAGCGATCAATATGGGTCCCGATGGCGCCATCCAGCGGCGCATAGAAGGAAGGCCAGCCCGTGCCGCTTTCATATTTGGTGGCGGCATCGAAAAGCGGGGCGGCGCAACCACCACAGAGGAATCGCCCAGGCCGCTTTTCGCCGTTCAGTGGCGATGAACCGGGCCTTTCAGTGCCATGCTGGCGCAGCACCCGAAAAGCTTCAGGGGAAAGCGCCGCGCGCCATTCGGCTTCCTGCTTCTGGATCGGGAAGGCGTGTTCTTGCGGCTTGTTTTGCTTGAAGAAAACCATGGCGCCTTATGCCCCATGCGCGGGTTTCAGGAAATCGGAAAAATTCTTCCTGAACTTTGCCACCTTGGGTGCCACGACCGCCTGACAATAGCCTGACCAGGGGTTCCGCGCGAAGTAATTGTGATGCTCTGGCTCAGCAGGCCAGAATTCGGTCAATGGCACAACCTCTGTTACAATGGGGTTACGCCAAAGCTGCGCCGCGGTAAGTTCCGCGATGACTTCCCGCGCAGCGGCCTCCTGCGTGGTGTCATGGGTTAAGATAATACTCCGATATTGCGGGCCGATATCCGCGCCCTGCCGATCCTTGGTGGTGGGATCATGGATCGCGAAAAAGACGCGGAGCACATCCCGGAAGGAAATCACGGCCGGATCATAAGCAATCTGCACCACCTCTGCGTGGCCGGTGCGCTTGCCGCAAACCTCCTCATAACTCGGGTTCGCGACATACCCGCCCGCATAGCCCGAGGTCGTGGCGCTGACACCCTTCATGGCGAGGAAGACAGCCTCCAGGCACCAAAAACAGCCGCCGCCGAGCGTTGCCTTTTCCATCACAAAACAGCCTTCCTCGATTTGGGCTCAGGCCCGCATGGAAGGCGGGCTAGAACCAACTATTGAAGAGCACCTTTATATCGGCGAGACTCCCGCCGCCTGCAAGGATCACATCATCCCCCGCACCACCTTGGAAGGTATGGCTTAAGCCATTGCCGATCATCATGCTGCCGGTTGACCGCGCCACAAGGGTAAGGTCGCTCACCCCCTCCGCGATGACCAAAACCTCGACATTAGCGCCCATGGTGATGTTCGCAGAGGTGATGATGGTATCCTGACCGCCACTTGGCACCTCAATGATCTGGTCCTGCGCTTCGATGAAGTAATAAAGATCATTACCGTCGCCGCCGGCCATGGAATCGGCGCCTTCGCCGCCAATCAGCGTGTCGTTGCCGGCATCCCCCATGATGGTATCCCGCCCGACGCCACCAATCAGCAGATCGCCATCGGCGCCGCCATAAAGCGTATCATCATGCTCACCCCCATCCAGTGTGTCAGCACTGGCTTCGCCCCAGAGAATGTCAAAGCCCGAACCGGCAGAGAGGTAATTGGCGACGGCATTGCCGAAAAGCTGATCATGGCCGGCCCCGGTCAGCACATGTTCAATGCTTTGCAACAAGTCGCTGCCGCCGGCCTCCCAAGCGCCGCCATTCGTCAGGTTGACCGCGACATTCTGGCCGAAATCGGATAGATTGGCGAAGCTCGCCCAGTCCCCCGCGCCATCACCGCCGATCAGGTGATCATTGCCCGCATCGCCTTGCAGCGTGTCATCACCGGCACCGCCTTGCAGCACATCATGGCCGGCGCCCCCCCGCAGATCATTGGCCAGCGCATTACCGACCAGAAGGTTATTGCCCTCATTGCCGAAAGCCCGCTCGGCCATGCCGGTCAGCACAAGCGCCTCGATCTCAGCGGGCAGGTAGAAATCAATACTGGCGAAAACGGTATCCGCGCCCTGGCCTGGATTTTCAAGTGTCAGGTCATCCAGGCTATTGACCAAAAACGCGTCATTGTCAGGACCGCCTTCAAGAATATTCTGCCCCGACCCACCGGCCAGCGTGTCATGCCCACTGCCCCCCTGTAGGTAATCATCGCCATCATCGCCGCTGAGGCTGTCGCTGGCCGTCCCGCCGAAGATATTGTTTGGCGCGTAGCTGCCAAGCACCGTCATGCCTGCGCTGGCCGTTCTGGCATCTACTGATTCAAAACCGGCGATCCAGGCGCCATTGATTACCTGATTTTCTTCAAGTCCAAGATCAATGAAAAGCCCGGTCGAGAGAATAAGCCAATCAAGGCCGTCACCACCATCAAGCCGATCCGTGGCATCTTGCAGGACAATACGATCATCACCGCCGCCACCATCAAGCGTGTCGGCCCCTGCACCACCTACCAGGCTATCGTCACCATCACCGCCGATCAGCCAGTCAAGCCCGGCCCCACCTTCCAGGACATCGGCGCCATCGGCGCCATAGAGAAAATCATTGTCATTGCCGCCGAGCAGCCGATCCTGCCCCGCCCCGCCAAAGAGCGAATCATTGCCGGCTTCGCCCTCCAATAGATTGACCGCATCCGCCGCATCCGAGTCATCCAGGGTTGGGCCATCCGCATAAAGCGCATCATGGCCATTGCCCCCCATAAGCCAATCAGCGCCTGCGCCACCCCAAAGCTGATCGGAACCACCGAACCCAAAAATCGAATCGGAATCAGCGCCACCCGAAAACCAATCCGCAGCGGCTTCGCCGAGTAGTTGATCTGCGCCGCCAAGGCCGAATAACCGTGACCCTGAAGCAATGGCGGAAAGGGCATCTTCACCCGCGGTGCCCGCCATGCCGGCAAAGCTACCGGGCGCGGCCCAGGCATAGAAATTCCCTTGCGTAAAGCTGGTCGTCACCAGGCGAATCAGCAGATCAGTGGTGCTGAGCACATCATCCTGATCAAGGTCAATCGCAAGCCAGCCGCCCGGCACGGTATCGGTGCTGGCTGCCGGAATGTACCAGGCTTGCAGATAACCCAAGCCCAATTCCGCCCCGGGCAAGGCAAGCCCAAGCACTGGCCCTGAATTGTTTTGCAGCACCCCCCGCCAAATCAGCGGCGCAGGCCCATAAGCCCCTTGCAAAACACCATTGCTGAGGCCGAAGGAAATGGTATCTCCCTCACCCCGTGAGAAATCGCCAAGCGTATCCGCCGCAAGAAAGCTGCTGACCAACGCAGGATTGGCCGACAAATCAACCAGGAAAGTATCGGCATCATTGCCGCCGAAGAGCCAATCGGCCCCGCCACCGCCGCTCAAGACATCCAGGCCATCGCCGCCATCAAGCGTATCGCGCCCAAGCGCGCCCAGCAGAACATCATCGCCAGCCTCACCGCGCAACAGGTTGCGTGACGCGGCGGTATCGCCGCTGTTGCCGCTCGGCGCATCGGCAAACAGCATATCCCAGCCATTGCCACCCAATAACGTATCATCGCCCGCATCGCCCTGCAGGCCATCAGCCAGATCACCACCATCAAGCGAATCATTGCCTGAACCGCCTGAAAGCTGATCCACACCGCCGAAGCCAAGCAAGGTATCGTCGCCGGCAAGCCCGGCAATACTGTCATCCGTGATGCCAGGCATTGAAAGAAAATCATTGCCGGCCGTACCAATTGGGGGTGAGGTACCGCTCATGGCACGGTCTCCGCGCCTGCGGCGATGGTTGGAAGACCAATCGTGGGACGCAGTAATGATTCGTTAGTGATAATGGATGATGTCTTGATAAAGGCTCCGCCAATCAGCGCGATGCTGCGTGCAGCGGGCACAGAGTATTTCTGGGATGTGAACATTTTTTGCTCCTCATCCATCGTTGTGCCACGCTAAGATTTACATTTAGAAAATGCGCGCAGATGTTTTTCGGATCACTTGCGCGCGGCGCTTGCTTCGGGTTATAGCCAAATGGGAATAACGGAGGATCACAGTGCATCGTCGCCTTTTGCTGACCCTGACAGCACTGCAAGGCGTTTCTGCTTATGCCTATGCGGCGGAGCGTCCCTTGATCGCCGCTGCTGCCAGCTTGCAGCCGGCACTGGAGGAGGTGGCAGCGTTGATCACCGCCCAAACCGGCATCGCGCCGCGTTTCGCCTATGGCGCCAGCGGCAATCTGGCGCGGCAAATCGCGCAAGGCGCGCCTTTTGAAATGCTGCTCGCCGCTGATGAGGTTAGCATTGAGCAACTCAGTGAAGCGGGTCACACGCGCGATGCGGGCCATGTCTTTGCGCTGGGCAGGTTGGCGCTATTTGCGCCGCGTGGGTCGGTACTTGATCCCGCTGGCGGTCTGGAAGCGCTCCGCCCCTTGCTGGCGGCGAGGCGCGTGCAGCGCTTTGCCATCGCCAATCCGGAAATCGCCCCCTATGGGCGCGCTGCGGAACAAGCGTTGCGTCGGCTTGATCTATGGGAGGTGCTGCGCCCGCACCTGGTTTTTGGCACCAGCATCGCCCAGGCCGCGCAATTCGCTACAACCGAGGGCGCGATTGGTGGCCTTGTTGCGCACTCTCTCGCGCTTTCGCCCGCGCTCAAGGCGCGCGGCAGCTTCAGCCTGGTGCCGGAGGCTTTGCATGAACCGCTCCGTCACCGCCTGGCCCTGACCAAGCGCGGCAGTGAAGCGGCGTTACGTTTGCAGGCCTGGTTGCTTTCCCCTCAGGCAGCGGCAGTTTTCGCGCGCCATGGCTTGCAGGCGCCCTGAAGCATGGATTGGCCCGCCTTTCGCCTTTCGCTCTGGCTTGGTCTTGGCACGGTGGTGATCCTGCTGCCCTTGGCGCTATGGCTTGGGCGCTTTCTGGCGCTGCGGCGCTTTCGCGGGCGGGGCGTGGTTGAAGCGGCGGTGGCGTTGCCGCTCGTGCTGCCGCCGACTGTGCTTGGCTTTTATTTGCTGGTCGCCTTTGGCGCCGGCACCTGGCTTGGCGGCGCTTTCCAAGCGCTATTCGGCCGGACGCTCGCTTTTTCCTTTGAAGGGCTGCTGTTGGCGAGTGCCATCGCCAATATCCCCTTTGCGGTGCAGCCAATCCAGAACGCTTTCGGCGCCATTCCCGCCAATCTGCGCGAAGCGGGGGCAACATCCGGCATGGCGCCCTGGGCGGTGTTCTGGCGCGTTGAACTGCCCTTGGCCTGGCCCGGCATCGCCACAGCCATTGTGCTGACCTTCGCTCATACGCTTGGCGAATTCGGCGTGGTGCTGATGGTGGGCGGCGCCATCCCCGGCGAAACCCGCACCGCCGCCATCGCCATTTATGATCGCGTGCAGGCGTTTGACGATGCCGCCGCGGCCAGCATGTCCGCCCTGCTGCTGGTGATCTGCCTTGTGTCGCTGCTACTGGTGCAGCGGCTCACGCGCGGGATTGGGCGCCGCCGCCATGACTAACGCGGGGCTTTCCGTGCACCTTAAGGCCGCCACACCCATCGCGCTGGATATCACGCTCGATTGCGCGCCCGGGGAGCTGCTGGCCATCATCGGCCCATCAGGGGCGGGCAAATCCACGACGCTGCGCGCCATTGCCGGGCTGCATCATCCCGCCAGCGGCAGCGTGATCTGCGATGGCGAAACCTGGCTCGACACCAGCCGCGCGCTTGATATGCCGGCGCATCGGCGCCGCGTTGGTCTGGTGTTTCAGGATTACGCGCTGTTTCCGCATATGACAGCGCTCGGCAATGTCATGGCCGCCATGGGCCATTTGCCCGCTGCGTCACGCACCGAACGCGCCGCCGCCCTGCTGGAACGCGTGCATCTTGCGGGGTTGGAAGAACGCCGCCCAGCCGAGCTTTCCGGCGGTCAGCAACAGCGCGTGGCCGTTGCGCGGGCTTTGGCGCGCGACCCGGCCGTGCTGCTGCTGGATGAACCCTTCAGCGCCGTAGACCGCGCCACGCGTCGGCGCTTGCAGGTGGAATTGGCCAATCTGCGCCAGGGGCTTTCTATCCCAATCATCCTGGTGACGCATGATTTGGATGAGGCAGCGTCGCTGGCCGACCGCATGCTGCTGTTGCATCGGGGGCGCGGCCTGCAAACCGCGCCGCCCGCGGAAATGCTGGCCCGCCCGGCCTCCGCCGAGGTGGCGCGGCTGCTTGATCTGCGCAATCTTTTCACCGGCGTGATCCTTGCGCATGAGGATGGCCTGACGCGGCTCCGCTGGAGCGATCAGGTGCTGGAAGCCGCGCCCATGCCAAGCCTGCCGCCTGGCACCGCTGTGGATTGGTTGATTGGCGCGGGCGGTGTGGTGCTGCATCGGCGTGGTAGACCTTCAGCCGGCGAAAGGGAGAATCCGGTTTCCGGCAGCATCACCGCGCTGCTGCCTATGGGTGAGGAAATGCGCGTGACCCTGGATGTGGGCGACACAGATAGCCGGCAATTGACCTTCGCCCTGCCGCGCCATGCCGCGCAGCGTAACGCGCTTGCAGTGGGTGAAGCATGCAGCGTTTCCCTGCTGCGCGATGCCCTTCACGTGATGCCCCGGCCATGAACGACGCCTCACTATGGCTGCGATTGGATTTTGCCGATGGCCGGGTCGGCCCGGGCAAGATCGCCCTGCTGGAAGCGATTGCCGAAGCGGGTTCGATCAGCGCCGCCGCCAGGTCACTCGGCATGTCCTATCGCCGGGCCTGGGAATTGGTGGCGGAGTTGAATGATACCTTCTCGGCCCCGGTGGTGGAGCGCATTACCGGCGGTGCCGGGGGCGGCGGGGCGCGGTTGACCAGCCTTGGGGAGACGCTGGTGTTGGGCTTCCGCGACATTGAAGCGGCGGCAAGCCGCGCGGCAGCCCAACATTTACGCCGTTTGGCGAAATCCTGAAGCGCGGCACCTTGCGGTGGCGGCCCGGGCGCGCTGCAATACGCCCATGAGTGATCGCACCGCCGCCCCCGCCCGCCCGGCTTCCACCGTCATGCTGCTGCGTGATGGGAAGCGCGGCATGGAAATTTTCATGGTGGTGCGCCACCGCCAGATTGATTTCGCCTCTGGCGCCTTGGTGTTTCCCGGCGGGCGGGTTGAAGCGTCTGATACGGTGCTGGCCGGCGGCGATGCGCATGGCGCCTTTCGTGTCGCGGCGATTCGCGAAACCTGGGAAGAATGCGGTGTTCTGCTGGCCGAAGCCGGCCAGGCGCCGGAAGCCGAGGGCGAATTCGCCGCCATGCTCGCTGAACGCCGCTTGGTGCCCGCGATTTCCGGCCTGGCGCATTTTGCGCATTGGATCACGCCGGTGGATGTGCCCAAGCGCTTTGATACGCATTTCTTCCTGGCGGCCGCGCCGGAAGATCAGGCCGCTCTGCATGATGGCCATGAAGCGGTGGATAGTGTCTGGATCAGGCCCGCCGATGCGCTGGCAGAAGGCCTTTCCGGCACGAAGAAACTTGTCTTCCCAACGCGTATGAACCTGACCAAGCTTGCCCGGCATGACAGCGTGGCAGAAGCCTTCGCCGCCGCGCGCGCCACGCCTGTGGTCACCGTGTTGCCGGAACAGATTGGCATGACCCCTGAAGGGCGCATCCTGCGCCTGCCTCGCGCAGCCGATTATGGCGGCGAGGAATTCCTGGCGGGCGATCCGCCTTCCATGTGATGGAGAACCCACCCATGCTGCCTCGCCGCCTTCGCTTTGGCATCTTCCTTGCCCCCTTTCATCGGGTTGGTGACAACCCGACGTTGGGGCTGACACGCGATTTGGAATTGATCGAATGGCTTGACCATCTAGGCTTTGATGAGGCCTGGATCGGTGAGCATCATTCCGCCGGCTGGGAAACCATCGCGAGCCCGGAAATCATGATCGCTGCGGCGGCGGAACGTACCAAGCATATCAAGCTTGGTTCTGGCGTTACCAGTCTGCCCTATCATCATCCGCTTTTGGTGGCGCAGCGCTTTGTGCAATTGGACCATATGACACGCGGGCGCGTGATGCTGGGTTGCGGGCCGGGCGCGCTGGTGTCGGATGCGTATATGATGGGCATTGATGCGGCGCATCAGCGCCGGCGGATGGATGAATCACTCAATGCCATCACGCGGCTTTTGGCCTGCGAAGAGCCCGTCACGATGGAAACCGATTGGTTCACGCTCCGTGAGGCGCGGCTGCATCTGGCACCTTTTTCCGAACCGCGTTTCCCGATCTCGGTCGCGTCTTCCACCACGCCATCGGGTGCGCTGGCGGCAGCGAAATATGGGCTTGGCTTGCTCTCACTCGGCGCGGGCTTGCCGGGCGGGCCGAAATCCCTCGCCGAGCAATGGCAGATGGCGGAAGCGGAAGCCGCCAAGCATGGCCAGAAGATGGAACGGCGCAATTGGCGCCTGGTGGTCAATCTGCA
>Ga0315907_10004816_pt1 | contig 14996 bp, 28 predicted proteins | sample LakEriMetagenome_3_FD_203525 | JGI IMG/M metagenome (GOLD analysis project Ga0315907, IMG submission 203525) | Freshwater fungal communities from buoy surface, Lake Erie, Ohio, United States - Buoy 12 MA123 | ecosystem: Environmental > Aquatic > Freshwater > Lake > Lake biofilm | place: USA...
CGACGCTCCAGGCTCTTGGGGGGCCAGCCTTCCAGCCGGGTGCCCAGCGTCAGGCCTCGGGAGGCCAGCACTTCCTTGATTTCGTTGAGGGACTTGCGGCCCAGGTTCGGCGTCTTGAGCAGTTCGGTCTCGCTGCGCTGGACCAGATCACCGATGTAGTAGATGTTCTCGGCCTTCAAGCAGTTGGCCGAGCGCACGGTCAGCTCCAGCTCGTCCACCGGACGCATCAGGATGGCGGGCGGCTCCGGGCCTTCCGGCGAACGCGCCAGCTCGCCGATGTCGACCATACCCGCGCCTTCGAGCTGTGTGAACACCAGCAGCTGCTCGACCAGGATCTTGGCCGAAGCGCGGATCGCTTCCTCGGGGGAAATGGCGCCGTTGGTCTCGATCTCCATGACCAGCTTGTCCAGATCGGTGCGCTGCTCGACGCGGGCGTTCTCGACGGCGTAGCTGACGCGACGCACCGGGGAGAACGAGGCATCCAGCACGATGCGGCCGATGGTCTTGGTGGACTCATCACCGAGGCGGCGCACATTGCCCGGCACATAGCCGCGGCCCTTCTCCACCTTGATCTGCATGTCGAGCTTGCCGCCCTGGGACAGGTTGGCAATCACGTGGTCGGGATTGATGACCTCGACGTCATGCGGCGTCTGGATATCGCTGGCGCGCACGGGGCCCTCGCCCTCCTTGCGCAGCACGAGAGTGACTTCGTCACGGTTGTGAAGCTTGAACACCACGCCCTTGAGGTTGAGCATCACGTGCACGACGTCTTCCTGCACGCCGTCGATCGTGGAGTACTCGTGCAGCACGCCTGCAATGGTCACTTCCGTGGGGGCATAGCCCACCATCGAGGACAGCAGCACGCGGCGAAGCGCGTTGCCCAGCGTGTGGCCGTAGCCGCGCTCGAAAGGTTCGAGCACGGCCTTGGCGCGATGCCCGCCCAGGGGTTCGACCTGAATGGCCTTGGTGGGTTTCAGCAGATTGGTTTGCATGAAGTCGTGTACCTCTCAATACCCTCGGCTCGTCACACCGATAAGGCTGATGGACCGCGCCGGGCTATGGATGGGATGCTGTTCGCCCGGCAGACACAGCACCATGGAATGAAAGACGGAGAAGACCTCTGCGGCTTGCTCAGCCAGGAAGACCACCCGCCTGAAATCTCATCAACGCGAGTACAACTCGACGATCAGCGCTTCCTTGATGTCGCTGCCGAATTCGTCGCGGTCTGGCGTCTTCTTAAATACGCCTTCCAGCTTGGCGGCGTCCACCTGCACCCAAGCCGGCATGCCAATGGATTCAGCGAGCTTGAGCGCATCCAGCACGCGCAGCTGCTTCTTGGCGTTCTCGCGCACGGCGATGGTGTCGCCTGCCTTCACGAGGTAGGAAGGGATGTTCACCACTTGGCCGTTGACCGTCAGGGCCTTGTGTGACACGAGCTGGCGAGCCTCGGCGCGTGTGGAACCGAAGCCCATGCGGTAGGCCACGTTGTCTAGGCGCGATTCCAGGAGCACCAGCAGGTTGGCGCCGGTGTTGCCCTTGCGGCGCTCGGCCTCGGCGAAGTAGCGGCGGAACTGACGCTCCAGCACGCCGTACATGCGCTTGACCTTCTGCTTTTCACGCAGCTGAAGGCCGAAATCGGAGGTGCGGGAACCGCTGGTGCGGCCGTGCTGCCCAGGCTTGCTCTCAAACTTGGCCTTGTCGGCGATGGGCCGGCGGGCGCTCTTGAGAAACAGGTCGGTGCCTTCACGGCGGGAGAGTTTGGCCTTGGGGCCGAGATAACGTGCCACGAGAGAGTCCTTCTTCGGTTCTGTCTGTCTGACGCGGCGAGGCTCTCTGGGCCATCCCGCGCGAGTCTGTCAGGGTGTCCGAGGACGCCAACAGACGGTGGGCTTGCAGTGGGCAATCCTGAAAGCGGGGTGCCTCACCAGTTCAAAGGCCCGGCGAACGCCAGGCCTCACGCCAAAAGCCAGCGAAGGCGGAAAACTCCACCACGCTGGCCACGGGCATCAGATACGGCGACGCTTTTGAGGACGGCAGCCGTTATGGGGGACCGGTGTCACATCGGAGATCGAGTTGATCCGGATGCCCAAGGAAGCCAGGGCGCGCACGCTGGACTCGCGGCCCGGGCCGGGGCCCTTGATGCGGACATCCAGGTTCTTGATGCCCTGCTCCTGCGCCGCACGACCGGCCACCTCAGCAGCCACCTGGGCCGCAAAGGGCGTGGACTTGCGAGAGCCCTTGAAGCCCTGGCCACCGCTGGAGGCCCAGGCGAGCGAGCCGCCCTGGCGATCGGTGATGGTGATGATCGTGTTGTTGAAGGATGCGTGCACGTGCGCGATGCCATCCGCAATGTTCTTGCGAATCTTCTTGCTGACGCGCCGTGCAGCGGTATTGACGGGTGCCTTGGCCATGTCTTGATTCTCTCAGATGCGAAGTGCGGGGGCTTACTTCTTCAGTGCCGCAGCACCCTTGCGCGGGCCCTTGCGGGTACGCGCGTTGGTCCGGGTACGCTGGCCGCGCATGGGCAAGCCCCTGCGATGGCGGATACCTCGGTAGCACCCCAGGTCCATGAGACGCTTGATGTTGATGGACATCTCGCGGCGCAGGTCGCCCTCGATGGTCATGCGGCCGATCTCATCGCGGATCTTCTCCAGATCGGAGTCGGTCAGGTCCTTGATCTTCTTCGAAAACGGCACGCCCACCGCTGTGCAGATCTTCTGCGCAGTGGTGCGACCAATGCCATAGATCGAGGTCAACCCGATCTCGGTGTGCTTGTGCGGCGGGATGTTGATGCCGGCAATACGTGCCATGGTGTATGTCCTTCAGTTGGCCCTGATCAACCTTGACGCTGCTTGTGGCGAGGATCGGTGCAAATCACGCGAACCACGCCCTTGCGGCGGATGATCTTGCAGTTACGGCACATCTTCTTGACCGAAGCGGCGACTTTCATGGTCTTCTCCTTGACCTTTTCACTTGGCGCGGAACACGATCCGCGCGCGACTCAAATCGTAGGGCGTGAGCTCCACGGTCACCTTGTCTCCCGGCAGGATGCGGATGTAGTGCATTCGCATCTTTCCGGATATATGACCGAGGACCACATGTCCGTTCTCTAGCTTCACCCTGAATGTTGCATTGGGTAGATTCTCGACAATCTCCCCCTGCATCTGGATGACATCATCCCTGGCCATGACGTCAGCCCGGCTTGAAGTTTGCCTTCTTCAAGAGTGACTCATATTGCTGACTCATGACATAACTCTGCACCTGCGCCCAGAAGTCCATCGTCACCACGACGATGATCAACAGGGATGTTCCACCGAAGTAGAACGGCACGTTGTACTTCAGCACCAGGAACTCGGGGAGCAAGCACACGAGTGTGATGTAGATGGCACCGGCAAAAGTGAGGCGGGCCAAGATGCGATCGATGTGTTTGGCCGTCTGATCCCCAGGGCGAATGCCCGGAATGAATGCGCCACTCTTCTTCAGGTTGTCGGCGGTCTCTCGGCTGTTGAAGACCAGCGCCGTGTAAAAGAAGCAGAAGAACACGATCATCGCCGCATACAGCATCACATAGACCGGCTGACCAGGCTGCAAGAGTGCCGATGAATCCTTCAGGAACCGAGTGAACCAGCCCTCGCCAGAACCCGTGGCAATCCAACCCACCGCGGTTGCGGGCAACAGGATGATCGAGGACGCGAAGATGGGCGGGATCACCCCGCTCATGTTCAGCTTCAGAGGCAGATGCGACGACTGGCCCCCATACACCTTGTTGCCGACCTGACGCTTGGCGTAATTCACCAGTATCTTGCGCTGACCTCGTTCCACGAAGACCACGGCGAACGTCACGAACACCACCAGCGCGATGATGAACAGGCTGGCGATGATGCTCATGGCACCCGTGCGCACCAGCTCGAACAGCCCACCGATCGCACTGGGCAAGCCCGCCACGATGCCCGCGAAAATGATGATCGAGATGCCATTGCCCAAGCCACGCTCAGTGATCTGCTCACCGAGCCACATCAGAAACATCGTCCCAGCAACCAAACTGACCATCGCAGTCATCCGGAAGCCAAAACCAGGGCTCAGAACCAGTCCAGGCGAACCCTCAAGAGCGTAGGCGATGCCAAGGGATTGGAAAATCGCCAGCAACAACGTGCCGTAACGCGTGTACTGCGTGATCTTGCGACGTCCGGATTCGCCTTCCTTCTTCAACGCCTCCAGCGTGGGCACCACATAGGTCATCAACTGCATGATGATCGACGCGGAGATGTAGGGCATGATGCCCAGCGCAAACACGGTGAAGCGCGACAGTGCGCCGCCACTGAACATGTTGAACAGGTTCAGGATGCCACCGCTCTGGCTCTTGAAGAGCTGCTCGAGCTGGCCAGGGTCTATGCCCGGCACGGGAATATGCGCGCCGATGCGGTACACCACCAAGGCCAGTACCAGAAAGACAAGCCGGCGACGGAGGTCGCCGAACTTGCCGCTCTTGGCCAGTTGTGCTGCGTTGGTTGCCACAGGCTCAGTAGAACGTCAGGGAAAGATGCAGTCGGTGCCCGAGATCAGGCCAGGCTACCGCCAGCGGCCTCGATCGCCGCTCGAGCGCCGGCGGTGGCACCGATGCCTTTGAGCACAACCTTGCGGGCGATCTCGCCAGACTTGATCACTTTGACCACCTTGGCCAACTGAGGAACCAGCCCGGCCTGCTTCAGCGCCAGCACGTCCACCTCCTCGATGGACAGCAACTGCAAGTCCTTCAGGGAGATCTCGGCGTTGTACTTCAACGACGCAGACTTGAAACCGCGCTTGGGCAGACGGCGCTGCAGCGGCATCTGGCCGCCTTCAAAGCCCACCTTGTGGAAGCCGCCCGCGCGAGACTTCTGCCCCTTGTGACCGCGGCCCGCGGTCTTGCCCAGGCCGGAACCGATCCCGCGACCGACACGGCGCTTGGCATGCTTGGCGCCGCTGCCGGGCTTGATGTTGTTCAGGTTCATCACTGCACACTCACCAGGTAGGCAATCTTGTTGATCATCCCGCGCACGGCCGGCGTGTCTTCCAGCACAGAAACGCTGTTGAGCCGGCGCAGTCCCAAGCCCACCACGGTGGCGCGATGGGACGCCTTGCATCCGATGGGGCTGCGTACCAGCTTGACGGTGACCGTCTTCTTGTCAGACATGTTGTTCTCCTGAGCGCGTCAGTTGAAGATTTCTTCAACCGTCTTGCCGCGCTTGGCCGCCACTTCACCTGCGGTGGTCGAGTGCTTGAGCGCGTCCAGCGTGGCACGCACCATGTTGTAGGGGTTGGTGGAGCCGTGGCTCTTCGTGACGATGTCGGTTACGCCCATCACCTCGAACACCGCACGCATCGGGCCGCCCGCAATGATGCCGGTACCGGCCGGAGCCGGAGCCATCAGAACGCGCGCCGCGCCATGCTCGCCGATCACGTTGTGATGGATGGAGCCGTTACGCAAGGACACCTTGAACATCCCACGGCGCGCCGCTTCCATCGCCTTTTGCACAGCCACCGGCACTTCACGCGCCTTGCCCTTGCCCATGCCGATACGACCATCACCATCACCAACGACGGTGAGCGCAGCGAAGCCCAGAATGCGACCGCCCTTGACGACCTTGGTCACGCGATTGACCGCGATCATCTTTTCCTTCAGGCCGTCATCGCGACCTTCATCGGCAACCCGTGGTTGAAACTTTGCCATGATGTGGGTTTCCTTGGTACTGGGACGTCAGAACTGCAGGCCGGCTTCACGCGCGGCTTCGGCGAGGGCCTTGACCCTGCCGTGGTAGGCAAAACCGGCGCGGTCGAACGCCACCTTCTCGATGCCAGCGGCCTTCGCCTTCTCGGCGATGCGCTTGCCCACCGCAGACGCGGCAGCAGCGTTGCCACCGTTGGCGAACTCGGCGCGGACGTCCTTCTCGGCGGTGGAGGCGGTGGCCAGAACCTTGCTGCCATCGCCAGAAATGATGCTGGCGTAGATGTGCAGGTTGGAACGGAAAACCGACAACCGGGCCGCGCCCTGGATCGCAATCCGGGTGCGGGTCTGCCGTGCTCGACGCAGGCGCTGTTCCTTCTTGTTCAGCATGGCGGACCTCTTTACTTCTTCTTCGTTTCCTTGAGGACGACACGCTCACCGACGTATCGAATCCCCTTGCCCTTGTAAGGCTCCGGCGGTCGGATGGCACGCACCTCGGCAGCCACTTGGCCCACCGCCTGGCGGTCCGCACCCTTGATGACGATTTCGGTCTGGGTGGGGCACTCCACCTTCACGCCTTCAGGCATTTCCTTGACCACGGGGTGAGAAAAACCCACCTGCAGGTTGAGCTTCGCGCCCTGGGCCTGGGCGCGAAAACCCACGCCTACCAGCGACAGCTTCTTCTCGAAGCCTTTGCCCACACCCTCGACCATGTTGGCCAGCAGCGCGCGCATCGTGCCGCTCATGGCATTGGCTTCGCTACTGTCGTTGGCCGGAGCCACCTTCAGCACGCCGCCTTCACTGAGGACCTGCACAAGAGCATGCACTGGCCGAACCAGTGTGCCGTTCGAACCCTTGACCGTGATCTGGTCTGCCGTGACCTGGACGTCAACGCCCTTGGGGACGGCCACCGGCATTTTTCCAACGCGGGACATCGTTCCCCTCCTATCAGGCAACGTAGCAGAGCACTTCACCACCGACGCCCGTCTGACGCGCCTTGCGGTCAGTCATGACGCCCCGGGGTGTGGTGACGATGGCCACGCCCAGGCCATTCATCACCTGCGGAATTGCGTCGCGGCCGCGGTACACGCGCAGGCCGGGCCGGCTGACACGTTCGATACGTTCGATAACCGGGCGACCCGCGTAGTACTTCAGGCCGATCTCCAACTGGCTCTTGCCGTCGTCGCTCGACACCTTGAAGTTCTCGATATAGCCCTCGTCCTGCAACACCTGCGCGATCGCCACCTTCAGCTTGGAAGACGGCATGGCCACGCTGGCCTTCTCAACGAGTTGCGCATTGCGAATGCGGGTCAGCATGTCCGCGATGGGATCACTCATGCTCATGGGATGACTCCTGATCTGCCCTGACGCTTACCAGCTGGCCTTGACGACACCGGGGATGTCGCCTTTGAACGCCAGTTCACGGATCTTGCTGCGGGCAAGGCCGAATTTGCGGAACGTGCCGCGCGGGCGGCCGGTGAGCTCGCAGCGGTTGCGCAAGCGGGTCGGATTGGCGTTGCGCGGAAGCTTCTGAAGCTCCAGGCGCGCTGCGTAGCGCTCTTCGTCGCTGAGCTTAGCGTTGCGTGCCGTTTCCTGCAGTTCCGCGTACTTCTTGGCGTACTTGGCGACAAGCTTCTCGCGCTTCTCTTCGCGCTGCTTCAATGACATTTTGGCCATCTGGTGCTTTCGTTCGGTACGTCAGTTCTTGAACGGAAACTTGAATGCGGCCAACAAAGCCTTGCACTCGTCGTCCGTCTTCGCGCTCGTGGTGATGCTGATGTTCATCCCGCGGATCGCGTCGATCTTGTCGTAGTCGATTTCCGGGAAGATGATCTGTTCCTTGACGCCGATGTTGTAGTTGCCGCGGCCGTCAAAGGAGCGGCCCGATATGCCGCGGAAATCGCGCACGCGGGGCAGCGCTACTGTCACGAAGCGATCCAGGAACTCGTACATCCGCTGGCCGCGAAGGGTGACCATGCAGCCGATGGGCACACCATCGCGGATCTTGAAGCCGGCAATAGCCTTCTTGCTCTTGGTGACAACAGGCTTCTGGCCCGCGATCTTGGTCAGGTCGCCCACGGCGTTGTCCATAACCTTCTTGTCGGAGACGGCTTCGCTGACGCCCATGTTCAGCGTGATCTTCGTGAGGCGCGGCACCTCCATCGTCGACTTGTAGCCGAACTTGGCCATCAGGCCAGGGACGATGGTGTCACGGTAGTGCGCCTGGAGGCGCGCTGTCTGTTGTTGAGCCATATGAGTGTTTCCTGCGGTCAGGTCTGACCTCAAGCCTTGATCTCGTCGCCACTGGAGCGGAAGACACGGACCTTGGACGCATCGGCCAACACCTTGATGCCTACGCGGTCCGCCTTCCCGGTGGAAGGATTGAAGATCGCCACGTTGGACTGGTGGATGGACATGGTCTTGTCAATCACGCCACCCGTCGTGCCCTTCATTGGGTTGGGCTTCACATGCTTCTTCACCATGTTGATGCCCTCGACGATGAGACGCTCTTCGTCCACGCGCTGCGTCACGGTGCCACGCTTGCCCTTGTCACGACCCGTCAGCACGATGACTTGGTCGCCTTTGCGAATCTTGTTCATGATCGATCCTGTAGGGATTGGCTCGAGCGCGTCAAAGCACTTCAGGTGCCAGCGACACGATCTTCATGAACCGCTCGGAGCGCAGTTCACGGGTCACCGGGCCAAAGATCCGGGTGCCGATCGGCTCAAGCTTGGCGTTGAGCAAGACTGCCGCATTGCCATCAAACTTGACGAGGGAGCCGTCCTGGCGACGCACCCCCTTGGCCGTACGCACCACGACGGCGCTGTAGACCTCACCCTTCTTGACGCGCCCACGAGGCGCAGCCTCCTTGATGCTCACCTTGATGACATCGCCAATGCCGGCGTAGCGACGCTTTGAGCCGCCAAGCACCTTGATGCACATGACGGATTTCGCGCCCGTGTTGTCCGCGACGTCAAGCCGCGACTGCATTTGGATCATGTTTCATCCCCAACTTGAGCACTCACCAAGTGAGCTGCTCAGTCTTGGGCCCGTCAACGACAAGAGTCTCGTGACTCGCGCCGCAGCTTGGGCGGAACCCGCTTACATTTCCAGGCGCTTGCGTCCTGACCCGTCAGCGGGAAAGCTTATCAGTATAGTCGAATGGCAGGCTTGGCGTCAAGCGGCTCTGCACTGGCCCAGAATCGTTCCAGCGTCACTCACCTCAAACTTGCCCGGCGCCTCGACGTTGATGGTCTTGACGACGCCGTCCACGACCAGCATCGAGTACCGGTTGGAACGCAACCCCATGCCGCGGGCGGTGAGATCTAGTGTCAAGCCCGTCGCACGAGCGAAGTCACCACTGCCGTCCGCCATCATCCGAACCTTGCCCGATGTCTTCTGATCCCGGCCCCAGGCGCCCATCACGAACGCGTCATTCACAGAGACACACCAGATTTCATCAACTCCAGCGGCCTTCAGTTCGTCGAACTTTTCTACATATCCCGGGACATGCTTGGCAGAGCAGGTGGGCGTAAAAGCGCCCGGCAATGCGAAAAGTGCAATGGTCTTGCCTGCGGCAGCCTTGTGGATGTCGAATGAATTAGGCCCCACAGAACATCCATCGCCTTCTACCTCGATGAACTCCTGAAGCGTGCCCGAAGGGAGCTTGTCGCCAACCTTGATCATTGCAAATCCTTTGCGGTGCGGGCCCACGTCAGTGCCGGCCCCACTCATTCGAATGTTGAAACAGGGGGGAGATCAGACGAGAGAGGCCTTCTCAACGAGTCGCGTCACGGTCCAGGACTTGGTCTTGGAGATGGGACGGCCCTCGGAAATCTCGACCACATCGCCCATCTTGTACTCGCCCTTTTCATCGTGGGCGTGGTACTTGCGCGAGTTGGCGACGATCTTGCCGTAGAGCTCGTGCGCTGCACGGCGCTCAACGAGGACCGTCACGGTCTTCGATCGCTTGTCACTGACCACTCGGCCGACGAGCGTGCGGGTGTTCTTTTCGGCAACCAGAGTTTCGCTCATTGGGCACCTTCCTTCTTCTTCTGGGCCATGATGGTCCTGACGCGGGCGATGTCGCGGCGCGTGTTGCCTAGCTGCGAGTGGTTGGTCAGCTGCTGCGTCGCCTTCTGCATACGCAGGCCGAAATGAGCCTTCAAGAGGTCAGAGACCTCCTTCTCCAGTTCGGCCACGCTCTTGGCTCTGAGTTCAGATGCTTTCATGGGGGTCTCCAATCAGGCGCCGACCTGGCGGGCCACGAAGGTGCAACGCAAAGGCAGCTTGGCGGCGGCCAAGGTGAACGCTTCGCGCGCCAGCGTCTCGGGCACACCATTGACTTCGTACAGCACCTTGCCGGGCTGGATCTCTGCAACGTAGTACTCGGGGTTGCCCTTGCCGTTGCCCATCCGGACTTCTGCAGGCTTTTGCGAAATCGGCTTGTCGGGGAAGATGCGGATGAAAATGCGGCCGCCACGCTTGATGTGGCGCGAGATGGCACGACGGGCCGCCTCGATCTGGCGCGCGGTCAGTCGGCCACGCTCGGTAGCCTTCAAGCCGAATTCTCCGAACGAAACCGCCGCGCCACGCGTGGCGATGCCAGTGTTTCGGCCCTTCTGCTCCTTGCGGAACTTTCTCCGTGAAGGTTGCAGCATGTTTACTCTCCTTTGGACTCGGCCGCAGGTGCCACAGCGCGGCGAACGCGCTTGACAGCCGGGGTCTTCGGTGCATCACCAGCGGGCGCTGCAGCGTCTGCACGTGGCGCGCGGTCGGCACCGGGGCGTCCGCGCCCCGCAGGGGCGCCGGGGCGAGGGCCGCGTCGAGCGCGACGGTCATCCTGACCTTCATCTGCCTTCAGGGCTCCGGGCGCCTCGCCACGGCCGAGGCTGTCACCGCGGTACACCCAGCACTTCACGCCAATCACGCCGTAAGTCGTCTTGGCCTCGGAAAAGCCGTAATCGATGTCAGCCTTGAGGGTATGAAGAGGGACCCGCCCCTCGCGGTACCACTCGCAGCGTGCGATCTCGATGCCGTTCAGGCGGCCGGAAGACATCAGCTTGATGCCCTGGGCACCCAGACGCATGGCGTTCTGCATGGCGCGCTTCATGGCTCTGCGGAACATGATGCGCTTCTCGAGTTGCTGCGTGATCGAGTCAGCGATCAGCTGCGCGTCGATTTCAGGCTTGCGCACCTCTTCGATATTCACCGCCACTGGAACGCCGAGCTTCTTGGCCAGTTCGATCTTGAGGCTCTCGATGTCCTCGCCCTTCTTGCCGATGACCACACCGGGTCGAGCGGAGTAGATGGTGATACGCGCATTCTTGGCCGGACGCTCGATCAGGATGCGCGACACCGCCGCACTCTTGAGCTTGGCCTTGAGGTACTCACGTACGTCGAGATCTTCGGCCAGCATCTGGCTGAAATTCTTGCTGTTGGCAAACCAGCGCGACGCCCACGCCCGGGTGACGGGCAGGCGGAAGCCGGTTGGATGGATCTTTTGTCCCATGGTGTTCCTGGCCTTCAGTTGCCGACAGTGACGTAGATGTGGCAGGTGCCCTTGCTGATGCGATTTCCCCGACCCTTTGCACGGGCAGAGAAGCGCTTCAGGGTGGCACCCTGCTCCACATAGATCGACTTGACCTTCAACTCATCAATGTCGGCGCCGTCGTTGTGCTCAGCGTTGGCAACTGCCGACTCCAGAGCCTTCTTGACGATACCGGCCGCCTTCTTCTGGGTGAAGTTCAGGATGTTCAGGGCCTGGTCCACCTTCTTGCCGCGGATCAGGTCGGCCACCAACCGACCCTTGTCGGCTGACAGGCGCACTCCGCGAACGCTTGCTTTGGTTTCCACGTCCATATACCTCTTACTTCTTCGCCTTCTTGTCGGCCGGATGGCCCTTGAAGGTGCGGGTGAGCGCGAACTCGCCCAGCTTGTGGCCCACCATCTGATCGGTCACATACACCGGCACGTGCTGCTTGCCGTTGTGCACCGCAATCGTCAGGCCGATGAAGTCGGGCAGGATGGTGCTGCGACGGGACCAGGTCTTGATGGGCTTCTTGTCCTTGATGGCCACCGCCTTCTCGACCTTGGCGATCAAGTGGTGGTCAACGAAAGGGCCCTTCTTGAGAGAACGAGTCATGGCACGCTCCTCTTACTTCTTGCGACGCGAGACGATCATGGTCTGCGTACGCTTGTTGTTGCGGGTGCGATAGCCCTTGGTCAGGGTATTCCACGGCGAGACTTGCGGCTGACCCTCGCCCGTGCGGCCTTCGCCACCACCGTGCGGGTGATCAACCGGGTTCATGGCCACACCGCGAACCGTCGGACGGATGCCCTTCCAGCGAATGGCGCCTGCCTTGCCGTACTGGCGCAGGTTGTGCTCTTCGTTGGAGACTTCGCCAATCGTGGCACGGCAGTCGATGTGGATGCGACGCACCTCGCCAGACCGCAACCGGATCTGCGCGTAAGTGCCTTCGCGGGCCATCAACGTGACAGCAGCACCCGCCGAACGTGCGATCTGCGCGCCCTTCCCAGGCAGCATCTCGACGCAGTGGATGGTCGAACCCACCGGGATGTTCCGGATGGGCAGCGTGTTGCCAGCCTTGATCGGAGCCTCGGACCCACTGAGTAGCGTGGCGCCCGCCTCCACACCGCGCGGCGCGATGATGTAGCGGCGCTCACCGTCGGCGTAGCACAGCAGCGCAATGTGAGCCGTGCGGTTCGGGTCGTACTCGATGCGCTCCACCTTCGCCGGGATGCCGTCCTTGTTACGACGGAAGTCGACCACGCGGTAGTGGTGCTTGTGACCACCGCCCTTGTGGCGCATCGTGATGTGGCCATTGTTGTTTCGGCCCGACTTCTGCTTCTGCGGCTCTAACAGCGACGCCTCGGGCGCGCCCTTGTGCAGGTGGCTGTGCACGACCTTCACCACGGCGCGGCGGCCTGGCGAAGTCGGCTTGACTTTGATGACGGCCATTTACGCGGCCTCCCCGGAGAAGTTGAGCTCCTGACCCGGCTTGAGGGCCACGAAAGCCTTCTTGACGTGGTCGCGGCGCCCGATACTGCGCCCGAAGCGCTTGGTTTTGCCCTTCTGGTTGACTGTCGAGACCGAGGCAACCTCGACCTTGAACATCAACTCCACGGCCGCCTTGATCTCGGGCTTGGTGGCACTGCGCAGCACCTTGAACAGCACCTGATTCTGCTTTTCACCCAGGCGAGTGGCCTTCTCGGAGATGATGGGGGCGACGAGCACTTGCGCCAGACGGCCTTCGTCGAATTTGGTGGGAGCGGTCATGCGAACATCTCCTTGAGCTGCTCGATAGCCCCCTTGGTCACCAGCACCTTCTTGTAGAAGACCAGCGACAGGGGGTCAGCGTAGCGGGGCTCCACGACCAGCACGTTGGCCAGATTGCGGGATGCCAGGGCAAGGTTGTCGTCGATCTGGTCGGCAATGACCATCACGGAATTGAGCCCCATGGCCTTGAACTTTTGCGCCAGCAGCTTGGTCTTGGGAGCGTCAACCGACAGCGACTCCACCACAGCCAAACGACCGTCACGGGCCAGCTGCGACAGGATGGAAGCCATCCCCGCTCGGTACATCTTCTTGTTGACCTTGTGCGAGAAGTTCTCGTCAGGACGGTTCGGGAAGATGCGACCACCCCCACGCCACAGCGGGGAGGACGTCATACCCGCACGGGCGCGCCCGGTGCCCTTCTGGCGGAACGGCTTCTTGGTGCTGTGCTTGACCTCACCGCGATCCAGCTGGGCACGGGTGCCCTGGCGCGCGTTGGCCTGGAAGGCCACCACCACCTGGTGCACGAGGGCCTCGTTGTATTCACGAGCAAACACGGTGTCCGGCGCGTCAACGCTGGAGGTGGCCTGACCCTGCTCGTTCAGTAGCTCGAGCTGCATCACTGGCCTCCTTTCTTCGCCTTGACCTTGATCGCAGGGCGCACCACGACGTGGCCATTCTTGGAGCCCGGCACGGCGCCCTTGACCAGCAGAAGCTGCCGAGCCTCGTCCACACGAACCACATCCAGGTTCTGCGTGGTGACGGTCTCGTCGCCCATGTGACCGGTCATTTTCTTGCCCGGGAACACACGGCCAGGATCCTGGGCCATCGATATCGAGCCCGGAACGTTGTGGGAGCGGCTGTTGCCGTGCGATGCACGTTGCGAGCTGAAATTGTGACGCTTGATGGTGCCCGCGTAGCCTTTGCCGATGGATGTGCCCTGCACATCCACCATCTGGCCCGCCGCAAACAGCGTCACGGGAACCTGAGCGCCCGGGGCATACTGGCCAGCCACTTCGGCCGGCACCCGGAACTCACGCATCAGTTCTCCAGCCTCGACCCCGGCCTTGGCCAAGTGCCCAGCGGCGGGCTTGCTCACGCGAGAGGCCTTGCGCTGGCCGTAGGCCACCTGAAGGGCGGCGTAGCCGTCATTCGCGACGGTCTTGACCTGGGTAACGCGGTTGTTCGACACATCGAGCACCGTCACGGGAATGGCGTCGCCATCGTCCGTGAAGATGCGCATCATGCCCACCTTGCGCCCCAGCAAACCGAGCCTGTAGCTCGCATCTGCGGTCGTCATGATTGTTTCTCCAGTCCACCCCAGACCCCTCGACGGAGCCGTCAGCAGACCTTGTTGCACTCCCCCGACATCGATTGGCCGGGGCGGTTGATTTCCGTGGCTCAGCGTGCCGAGCCCGGAAAAGCTTTTTAGTATAGCAAATGCTGCGGCCTTGTCGACCGCAGCTTGGCTTTACTGCAGCTTGATCTCCACATCTACTCCGGCCGGAAGGTCGAGCTTCATCAGCGCGTCCACGGTCTTGTCGGTCGGATCGACGATGTCCATCAGGCGTTGGTGGGTGCGGATCTCAAACTGATCGCGACTGGTCTTGTTGACGTGCGGCGAGCGCAGGATGTCAAAGCGCTGCATGCGCGTGGGCAGGGGAACCGGCCCCCTGACGATGGCGCCGGTACGCTTGGCGGTGTCCACGATTTCGAGCGCTGACTGGTCGATCAACTTGTAATCGAAGGCCTTGAGGCGAATACGGATCTTTTGCTTTTGCATGACGTGTCCTTGAAAGAGCAATGTGCCGTGATGCACGGCACCGAGGGAAGAACCCCCGCCGTCGATACGGCGGGGACGTCACGCATCGATCAGGCGATGATCTTGGCCACGACGCCGGCGCCGACGGTACGCCCGCCCTCGCGGATCGCAAACCGCAGACCCTCTTCCATCGCAATCGGCGCAATCAGCTTGACCGTGATGCTCACGTTGTC
>Ga0315907_10004817_pt1 | contig 14995 bp, 11 predicted proteins | sample LakEriMetagenome_3_FD_203525 | JGI IMG/M metagenome (GOLD analysis project Ga0315907, IMG submission 203525) | Freshwater fungal communities from buoy surface, Lake Erie, Ohio, United States - Buoy 12 MA123 | ecosystem: Environmental > Aquatic > Freshwater > Lake > Lake biofilm | place: USA...
CAAAAAACACACCCCACACCACCCACCAACCCACACACCACACAAAAAACACACCGCACACCACCTACCAACACACACACCACACAAAAAACACACCCCACACTACCTACCAACACAACCACCACACAAAAAACACACCCCACACTACCTACTAACACACACACCACCCAAAAAACACACCCCACACCACCCACCAACACACACACCACACAAAAAACACACTGCACACCACCTACCAACACACACACCACATAAAAAACACACCCCACACACCCACCAACACATACACAACACAAAAAACACACCCCACACCACCCACCAACACACACACCACACAAAAAACACACCCCACACCACCTACCAACACACACGCCACACAAAAAACACTCTCCACACCACCCACCAACACCCACACAACCGCAACTATACAACCCACATACCTACCAACACACACACCACAACAACAGTACATAGCACACCAACAATACACACACCACCTCAACAACGCAACCCACACACCCACCAACAAACACACCACCCCAAAAATACAACTCACACACCCACCAACACACAAACTACGCTAACACCACACTCACCGCAACAACCACACACCCACCACAACAAAAACAACACACCCACCTCCAACATCCAACTGACACCCCCCCCACACACACACATACTCATCAACAATATATAACAACAACCCCACAACCACACAAACATAACCCACAACAACCACTTACACACCACCGTAACAACAAACACACACGCAACACCACCGCCACCGCCACCCACACCCACCGCGAACACCACCAACAACAAGTACAAACACCTCCCGCAACGCAACATTCACACCTTCGCCACCCAAACCTAACGCGGTTATCAGCACCTCCACCCACACGCACCGCGCGTACCACCCAGCCATCCACTACAACCATAATCACCAAAACAATTCACCATAACGCACCACTCGCACCTTTCACACTGCTGGGACCCACCTTGCGAAATCTGCCTGCATAAAGAAACCAAAGAGATAAAAAAAGCCCTTATAATACTGGTCGTATTATCCGTAAACTTTGTCTTCTTTGCTCTTTTGTGTGATGTTGTTTCCGTCCATGTTTTCTCATCTCGCCCGGTTGTCATCCCCACTATTTCCCTTTAGTTCACGAACACACAACACACAAACAACATATTAAACCCTGCATAAATAGCTTATATACATAGTTTGACCAGTGTAAATTAGAACAAACATCAAGGATAACTTTTTGAGCAAGGCCAAGGAAGGCCATGGCTTTGACGTCAAGCATGTCTTTGTCTCTTGCTTTTATTTGTGTTGCTTCTTCCCTCCTTCTCCTGCTGCTGCGCCCTTCTGTTTAACGGTCAAAAATAAAACAAACTCTACAAAAAAACGATCAAAGATCTTTTACCCTGTAACGCTTCTCTTCCTCTATCCTGGGTGCTGCACATCAGTGGATTCATTTCGAAACCCAGACACACTTGGTCAAAAAACTAAACACAGCTACACTACCTCAAACCCGGGTTCATGCTCATGACAACACAACACCCACGGGAAGGCAAATTGAGTAGGTCCTAACATACACTTCACTGTCACAACACGAATAAAAGCAAAACTGAATACGTCAGGCAAAAGGAAACACAAACAAATATGCACACACACACAACAGCCGGTTGCATGTTGTGTGCTTTATCTCTTCTTCGTTTCATTATGATGTATGTATACGTTTTTCTATTCCAGTTTCTTTTATCGTTTAGGCCTCTCTCGGGTTTCTTTGGTGTTTTGTTGTGTTGTATCTGCAAACGCTTCCCCACCATTCTACCTACCCAGATGCTTTATTTTTGTACCTTCTTTTTTTGTTTGTTTGTTGGAAGCAATTTTTATCTCAACGGTTTATCAAACGACACGAATCAATCCTCTCGCTCGTGCTCCTCCTCCATAATTTCGACCGTCTCCTCCGCTTCTACCGACACAATTGATCGTGCCTCTGTCCCTCTCTGAGGGAGGACTGCGAGGTAGTGCTTTGCCTCCAAAAGGCACACCAGGGGAAGGCACAGCGCCTGTGGCGTGTGGTGGCTGTTGCTGAGGAGTTGGCGAGTGGTGGGTGTGAAAATCAAAAGCTTGACGTTGAAAATGGCTCCCAAGGCGTGTGCCATGACCCCAGTGCAATACTGATGGCTAGACAAGAGGCCCACACAGGCCTGGAAAAAATCTGTCGCTGGCACCTCTTTACCCGCAACTTGGAGGATCGTCTCGTCCATCACCAGAGAAGAGACCGTCTGGAATACATTGTCGTAAAAGAAAAAGGGCTCTTTGGTCGCCCCAAATAACCACAGCAGCCACAACACCCCCCAGGTCCTCAGCTTGTCGGCTGAGTAAGGGCCCTTCCCGGTATAGAAATGCATCGCCACATTGAAGGCGTACAAGAAGCAACTCCCGTCTCCGAGAACGTCCTGGAAATACCATCCCCCTTTGTACCGGCCTTCGTAGTAAAGGCAAATCTGTTCCAAAACGCACGGCAATTCAGAGCCACCCATATCCTCGTCCGTCTCTGCACGGAGAGATGACAGACGAGAAGGCCTCGCCATTGTGATATCCAAGAGGGCCAACCGTCGGAAATGCTGGAAGCTCAGCTTTGTCAGTTGTAGTTGCAGATGAGAACGGAACCTGAGTTCGTCCTCTGCTTCGTTCCTGTTTACGGCTTTCTGCCAGGCGTTGAGATATTTGAGGATTATGCGTATGTCCTCTTCGTCTACTTTGTCGTTGCGGCGTACGATCTCCAGGAAACAGGAGATTGAGTCATCATCCTCGGCAGCGGGTCCTGTTGCAGGCTCGAGTTTACTGTCCGGGGAGCCGTTGACACACATATCCTTTCCTGTCGTGTCACGAGGAGAAGGACGTGGGGCCACAGCTTTGTCCGCACTCATTTTCATCTTGGCGGTCCCTGGTAGATAGCCAGCGGGGCTTTCATCGAGGTGAGAAAACCATTCATCCGATTCTGAGGTGCCACAAGGCAGGATGGAGCTCTCGTTTCGGTTGTCCTCCTCGCCAACATCCATTGAGGCCGAAGGAGGGTTGGCGGGGCTGTTTTCCAAGAGGTAATCAAACCCTTCGCTGCATTGACTTAGTTCCATCACGGACATCCCTTCATGTCAGAAGGCTGCAGTCTACAGACAGATCCCCCTGTCGAGGTTAATGTAAGAAAAAATATTGCTGGGGTTGAGGACCAGAAAGAGAAGGCACGGACAAATTCCCAACAAACAGCACAACCGCAACCCAAAATCGTAGTAGGGAAACGCCAAACAAACAGGGAGACATTATCTCTAAGAACCCATCTGGGAATGTCAAAATCGAAAAGTCTGAATGTCAGGGCGGTTGAGTGAGGTGCCCAAAGCACAACATACAGCGTGTACATGTGTGCGGTAGTGATTTTATCCCGTATATTTTTTTATCCTAGAAAGATTGAGCCAGAAGTAGCATATGTAGAAAAGCACAGACACCATATAAGATAAACATGAATATCAATCAAGCAAACTCAGTAATTAATTTGTACACATTTGTTCACCAAACAAAAAAGACTAAAATGTCAAAGCAAGGGCGGTGAAAAAAAAAACAGAACAAGCAAAAAAACAGAGCCTAAACGATGACCTTTATCTGGGGGCCCCACCTCGATTTTCATTCATTACCTTCTTCCATAAACCTAACCCTAACCCAACCCCTAAGTTTGCTTTGGGCTCCTAAAGTTTGTTGGCAATAAAATTAGTGACGAGAGGACAAACTGCACCCGGTCGTTTTTTGGAGGGGGTTGCCTATGACAAAAACAAAAGCCTGCCCTTGCTCTTTAGTGCTTCTTTATTTGTTTGTTTTCTCTCCTCACCCCGTCACATCCTGCACCACCACCTCTGAATCACACACACACACAGAGAGAGCCAAAGGAGCATAGCTTCTCACCGCCGTCACATCCGACCAACATCCAACCCAACCCGAGAATAAGGACAATGCCCTGCACCCGTCGTCGCCGATCGTCTCTTGATGCCAGGGCTCGACTGGAGAACCTCTATAGCATGGAAATTCTCAAGGGATGGACTATCAATGAGTTGAAACAGAAGCTGAAGGAGGTGGATCGCTTCTGTCCTCACACCAAGTACGACGAGGCGACCCTGCGCGCTCACGTGTACCAGTGGGCGAAAGACGAAGTGCAGAAGGAAGATGACTGGTATCTTAATCTTGTTTTGTTCGCCGATTGAGGGCAGTCAGCATAAGCACCTGCAATTGACTTGCAGAGAAGACAGGGGAACCGGATAGAAGAAGGACAACCGTACAACACAGCACACACGAGACACACAATCCTGACCCGACCAGACCCAAGAAGTGCGCCACCACATGTACACACGCTTTTATGAGGAGAGAGACCCTGCAGCAGCAGCTGTGTATTCATGTGTGGCCTCACTTTCCCAAAGAAAAGAAACAACAACACACCACTGGCCTCCTCATTGTTGTGGAGCTACTCCACGACATGCTCAGTCAGCCCCTTTGCCGTCTGTCACACACAACACGCAGATGAGAAGGAATAAGCAAAGGCAGATCGAGTCTTTATCTCATTGCTCGTTGGTGTGCTGTGTTTCTTTTTGGTTTTCAGTTCAGGAATTACACTGTATATGCAGGCCTCCTTCTAAGTTTTCATACATGTCGGAAAGTAATCTTGCTGGTTCTATGTCCTCGCGGTGTTTGTGCTACTGTAGTGTTTTTTTTTAATCCATATATATGTTGTTTCTCTTTTGTTGTTTCTTGCTTCTACCAGTAAATACATATAATGGCCCTGTCCGTCCTTCCACTTTCCTATTGTTGCTCCGCCCAGCAGCAAACACTTCCGTCGTTCCTCCACAGCCCTTAGATGTCCAATTGAAGGGCCTCCCTGATCTTGTCTCCCATCGCCTTATCCGGTGGAGTACTGCACCTGCCACAGCTCGTATAAAACACAAACAAAATAAACACAGCATGAACATTGAGGATCACCCCCTGGCCTCGGTCTTGAAAGTACGAGGAGTGTAACCACCCGAAAATGGCGTCGAGAGGCAAGGGCTCCACACCGTACTGCTTGCTTGTATCGGTCCCGAACAGACTGTGCCATGCTTCATAGTACCCCTGGCTGCGAGAGACAAGCTTGTGAAACAATCCAGGACGACAAGACCACAGCGTCATGGCGACGTTCATGAACAAGTCGGTATGCGATAATGCGCAACCGGCACGGCTCTGTCGAATGACGACCCCGGCCTTGTCCATCTGTGGCCCTCGGGCCGCATGAAAGCCAAAGCCAAGGTCACCGGCGTGGAAAGAGGTACGAAAAAGGTATCGGTGGTCGCGCAAATGGCATGCATCACAACTTCGCTTGTCTGTTTTCATCATCTGGACCAGTCCTCCAGGCCTCTGGACAGGGCAAGAGCTGGAGAGATGAGATGCTCCTCCGCATTTGATGCACTTTTTGTACATGATTCCTCCTTTCTTGTACTGCGGGCACGCGGCAAAGTATTCTCTCTGGGCACCCTCTCTCGGGCAATGCCTGGCTGACGAGGGGTTGCCAAATTTGCCCCATTTCCAGCTAGTACTAATCAAGCAAGGGACACAACAATCAAGTAATCCCCCTCCAGGTCCACCAGCCTCACAACACGCACTCTGGAGCAACTGCAGACAGAAATTCGTTCTCTCCACAGTGTACACGTGTGCGTTTGGCCGCAAAGGATTGAGCTTGGCTCGCTTCGCGTCTGGCGTCGGCAAGCCAGGAGGTGGAAGCCGACGCAGGGAGGGTGACCGAGTGGTGGAACTTGAACTAGTGACGGCGGCAGCAACAGCGGAAGAGGACAGAGGGAGAGGGGAAGGAGTTTTTAGACGTTGCGAGGGAGGCAGCACTCGCTGTTGTTGTTGATGTTGTTGCCGCTGCTGTAATTGTTGTTGTTGTTGATGTTGTTGCCGCTGCTGTAATTGTTGTTGTTGTTGTTGTTGTTGCTGCTGTTGCACTAATTGCTGCTGGCTGGCGGGGCGGCACGGAGCGACCAAAGTAGAAGTTGTCGTAGAGGTGGAAGCCACAGCATGTTGGGCTGGAGTGGCGGAACTTGTTGACGGAGGAGTAGCAACAGTGTTGATCTGTCTCTTGCATGCTGGTCGATACGGGGGAACACCAGGCGGTAAAACAGAGGTGGAGGCAGAGCCAGCAGAGGAGGTTGCTGTGAAGGAAGAAGGAGATTTTGTGGTGGCTGTCGAGGTGCTGGTTCCTGTCGTTGGTGGTGCTGGTGTAAGAGCGGAGCGAGAAGTCATCTGTGGAGAAAAGACACGAGCAGCGGCGGAAGCGGTCGATGCGACTGGTCTAGGCACACCGTGCGTCTGGACCACAGCGGCTTGTGCACCAGTCATCGTCGTCGTCTGTGTGTGTTGTTGGGCCAAGGTGTGTCTATGTGTTTGTGTGTGTGTGTGTGCAGAGTTGGAAGTCGGTGCATGCAAAGAAAGGTCATAAGATGCCTTCTTTACGAGTTTCTCACAAAAAGAACAAAGCGTGGACCCCGATGCCATGCAAGTCAAACCCACCCCCGCGCTGGCCGCTTGAAGTTGCAAGCGGAGACAATGTGTTGGTGCTCCTCCCACCTCCACGTCGTGGAGTAGGTCATAGACTGCAGACAGAGAATCCAACCGCATTTTGTGGTCCTCCACTGAGTCGTGGGGTTGTAATTCCTCCTCTGTTTCCTTCTCAATACGCCACTTCAGCTGCCCGAGGGCCAATGGACTCGTGAGGACAAGCCCGAGGCATGTAGCCGCAGGATCCTGTGGCGGCCGGCATCGTCCCAACATCTGCACCATTTCTTCAATCCCATATGGCCAATCTTGAATCAGGACCGCTCTCACGTCCGAGAAATCGACCCCCACACCTCCAGCGGGACTTGAGAAGAGCCATTGAAATCGTCCATCACCGTCCGTGGTACGGAACGTCTCCAGCGCGAAACGGCGCTCTTCTTCTGCCGTGATTTTCTCTTCTCCCTCTACACCTGAAATGCCCGTAAAAGTATTGACTTGTGCATAGTCGCCGCATTGCCAGCTGACCGTCTCGGCGAGCTGAAACAGAGTGGCCTTGTCCTTAAAGTACACTATGCCTCTGCCTTGTTTCCTGGTCGAGCCTTGGGCACTGAGATACTCTTTGCAGGCACGCTCAATATGGTGGACCAATATTCGGCCTTTCTCGTCCGCCCCAATGGAATTGCATACGACCTCGTAGCGCATATGAGGAGAAACGCTGGTGCCACGAAACACGCGCTGGAAGCGATTGTTTTCCAGTAAAAGCAGCGTGGACAAGCGGGTGGCAAGTGTCGGTGAGACGGTAGCCGAGACACACACAATGGGGCATCGAGGAGGAAAGACGTGCGGGGTCATCAAATCGTTCGGCCTAATGGAGGTGCCGTAACTGGAGAGCAAATGACTTTCGTCAAAGATGCACGAGTGAAGGCGCCCGACAGCCATAGCCCAGGCCATGAAGGTTTGAAATCGGTTGTCGGATGTGGTGTTCTCTTGCTGAACCACGATCAACCCTCCTGTGATCAGTTCGTGGTCCCTTTGCCACAACCGGACGAAATCGCCCCACCAGAACCCCGGCACCCCATACTCCTCCGCCCGTCGAAGTAAATCCTCCCTCAGCGCACGCAAAGGTAAGATAACAACAACAAACTTGGTCGCAGCAAGGAGTTTTGCAAGCATCAAAAAGAGGAAACTTTTCCCCAACCCCGTGCCCAAGACAAGCAACAGGCTTCTGTCGAGGTGGTACAGAGCCGAAAAGGCGTCGACTTGCTCCTTGTTCCTAAAGCGTGGTTGCCTCGTTTTTAGCATCGCCCCCATCACAGCCAGTACGCTTGTTTCTTCGACCAGGGAGAGACCGGCAGTGGAGGTAGCCGTTCTAGCTGAAAAAGAAGACGCCGGGGCCAAGAGAGGAGAAACAGTCGTCGACAGGGCCTGTGTGGCCGTGGTAGCTCCAGCGGAAAGCAGTGCCCGTGCTAGATCTGCCGGTACGTGAATCTTACCGTCGGCATCGACGGAAAAGGAAAGATTGGCACTATGGCTGTGGGATGAGGAGTCAAGAGAAAGGACCGGAGCTGCAGGACCTGAAGGAACCACGCTTTTGTTTCTAGCTGCGACAGCCCTCACGGCAACCGACTTTGCCGCATTCTCCATTCTTTGCTGCCTCAAAATAAAATCGCCTTCGTCACATTCAAAGAGAAGCTGGTATAACCTAGAAACCCGGACATAACTTGCCAATTCAGAAGGCGTCAAGGCCAGGCTTTCCGATCTACCGTAAGAGCGTTCACTGACGTAGGAGCTGTGGCCAGACTGCAGATCGGATACATTATCGTAGCTCTCGAGCTCAGCACCGGAGATTATTTGCTTGACCAGTTCTTTTGCCAGTTGCGGGAGATCACACAATTTCTGCTCCTTTTCCAACAGCCCAGGCAAAAATGATCTCGCCCACAGATTCACTCCCTGTCGCCACCCACTCACATTGACACCCGGAGCACCAATATATAAAGTAAAGCCTTCCTCGATACACGAGCGCACCTGATTATCAGATAAGCGCATGCCATTAGAGACATAGAGGGCATCTAGTTCGACCTCACTGCCTCTGAACTGCAGCAGGACATAATTATAAAGCGGTCTAAGACACGAGAGCACATCGATAGTGACGTCTGCAGCAAACAGATTGAGAGCCCTCGGGCGCAATCTTCTCACAGAGGCAACGGCATTCGGCTTACAGTGCTCTGGCACAATAACAACGGCCCCACATGGTAAGATCATTAATTGGTTGCGAGCGGTGGCTGTTCGACGGGTCTGAATCGAGGTGTGCTCACTGGCCCTCATCGGCATTCCTGAAGTCAAATGATTGAAGAAGAGAAGCTTCTTCATCAACGCATCAAATCGTTCCACCCAAAGACCAATCTCGTCGAGGCCAACCAGCTGCCCATCACGCGAAAGCCACCCTCCGTGGTGAGCAATGGATTCACCGAGTCGGGCAGCAGCACAGCGTAATTGTGTATTCTCCATATGCCTACAAAAACTGAACTCCACAATGGGGCTGTCTATGATGTCTTTCACTGCATATGGGGTCTCCGCGGGAGTGATTCCTGCAAGATGACGAGCCGAGTGCAGCTGCGCCTTTATCTCTGTAGGCACACCTTCCAGCAGCACTTCAAGATCCTCCAAAATCATGGCCTTGGTCGTGTTGATCCCTATGACCACTTCGTCGAAGTCCAAACGATTCTTACCACCCACATAGAGACGCCTCCCATCCGGAAAGGCTGAGTCTAGAATCAACCGAGGGATGGGCGTTGTGTCCTGACTTATTGTAGAAACAAATCTGCCGAAGCCGACATACTTCTTATATGGGCTGATGGTGAGAAGAGATTGGTCGACGAAACCATCAGCATCTAGGTAGACACGCATCGACAGGGCTTGTTGTAAAGGAATCTCCTGAGGCCAAGGTGGCAAAATGTGAAAGAACAATACTCCCTTTGCTGCGTACTTGAGAGCACTGACCACGGCGCCCACGTTATCTAGATCAGCAAAGCCTGAGGCCCGTGCAAAAGACATACCCAGAACGGATCGCTCGATCGCGCAAGCGAGGGGTGGGGCGGCAAGAGAAAAAGAACGGAAGAAGAGACGGGAACCGAGCTGGTGAAAAGATCGCAAGAGAGGCTCTACGGTGGCATCCTTGATGTTGCAACTCTGAATGTCGGTGGTGTACCTCTGACCGTATTTCCCCTTGGTACCTGATACCTCAACCGCGCCGGGTTTAAAACTGGCATCTCTCTGCACACCCCACGTCAAGATACTGTCAACAAAGGCGTGGGCAGATTCAATCACATCACCATCGAGAGAAGCCAAAGACCCGAAAAACACATCAAGTTTTTGTTGACCTTTTTGATCAAAGGCCAGCGAGGGACGGATGTACTGTTGATAGCATGCCTGCCTCAAAACCGAAAGAATGGTCTTGGTCAACACCCCGGCATATCTCGTAGCTGTGGAACCCTCCACCGAGGCGAAGTGTTTCTTCCCTTTGGTCTCGAACCCGCTTTGTTGCACACCGCCAATAAGTCCTCTTAAGTCCAGATTCGCCTCCCGTTCGACACGCTTATTGATGCCTTCCTGCATGTAGAAATGGACGACTGCTTCTGTGACAATCTCCACGTTGGAGAACCCAGCAGCCGACCAGGCACACTCGCGTGGACCTCTCGTTACATCCGACAGGAGTTGAATATTGGTCTGTGTCTCTGACAATGACGACAACCATCCAATCTTACTCAAAATGAGGTCTGTATGCCGCTTGCTCGTTGGTTCAGCCAAAATTGCCACGTCGGATGTGGTTGTGGAGGAGGCTGCCGTTGGGGTGGTGAGGCTCAAAGGTGACAGCATGTGGCTCACCATTTTGGCTGCAAACGCTTTACAAGCATTGGAATTGTCGCCACTGGCAGCATTGTCTCCACCGATGGGTTGCATAACCGCTTGGTACGGGGGTTGCACATGCAAACGCGCCTTCGTGCCGTCGATATTACACGAATGGTGATCATTTAAGGCCTGGTAATTGCAGTTTATAATTGCCCCCTCTACCTTATACAACGCCAATCCATGGGCTTCTTTTGAATGCACTTGGCGAAGAGTTCGCGAAGAGGCGTAGACGAAGTGATGATGTGTACACAATCCGCATCTAACACCTCCTCGCAGGGGGAGGCCTTCCACTGGCAGACAAGCCTCGTCCGTTCCTGCCTCTTGCATCAGTTCGTCATATACCCGCCTGACAGAGGTCGGCGACGTCTCCTTGGGGTCTAGGCCAAACTCGGCGCACACCTTTTGGACTTCGGCAAGCGCGTTTGTTCTCGCTGCCTTGGGCAGCAACGTCGTATAGGCAGGGTGTGTCGAGGGAGCGAGGTGATCCTCGATTTCACCCGCTCCAAGAATCTTCTGACATTTTGCATGCAGGCAAATGAACACCTTATGCTTGCGATTGAATGTCAAGTTGCAGTCGCCTAGACTCTTACGGTGAAGCAACGCAGTGTCGCTGGGTGGCAAGGAAAAGACATCCTGGTGCAAGCCCAGTTCATGGGTGTGCGTGCGAGTGTCAAGAGATGTGGTCGGGTCGGCGGCATGCTCGACTGTCCCTTCTTCTTCTAACAGGTCGTCAGGGTGGGAAGCAGGGGAAGGGTGGGTTGCTTCCTGTGAAGGTTGTTCGTCAAGAAATGCAGCTTCCACCTCTTGGTCTTCTTCATCGGGCTCCCAACCGAGCGCGGGTTTTTGTACATCCGTGATGTTGGCCTGCGGCTGGCTGTGACGCTGGCTGTCGTTCCCATGGTTGGGTTGTGGCTGGTGGGGCTGCTCCTCCCTGGTTGGGGGGTGAGACCCCAGGGTCTCAGGGGGCCCAGCAGACGGAGAGGAGGGAGCAGACATGACAGGCTTGATCTGTGGTACGTGTTGGTGTGGGTCAGTGTGAGTGCATGTGGCGGGCTTGGGATGTTGAGAAGCAGCGGTGGAAAAACAAAAAAGGAAACAAAGAGCCCTGGTACACCACTTGACACAGGGTGCTGTACTGCAAGTTTGGTCGGTGCATGACTGAGTGACAGAGTGCAGAGCACAGATACACTGTTTAGAAGGCAGCTTAAGTTGCAGCAAAAAGACATACAGACAAAGATCCCCAAAGCAGAGGCAAGAAAAAACTAACAGACCCTTACCGTGAAGCACGTGGGGGGATTTATTTTCTGTGTCTTGTGATGCCTGTTGTTGTCAGTCCTTCCAGTTGGAGGCTTGGTTCTTGCCATTGGCAAAAAGAGGAGGCACAAAAAGCAAGCAGCAAAATAGGTAGTTGTAATCTGTGTGGTGGTATTCAGTCGAGGGTAAAAAAAGAAATGGAGAACGCAATTTAGGAAGGCATAATTTTTGGGAAATATGCGTTGTTTTGGCCATTGACAAAGTGTCCTTATTTTTGAGGATAACAGGACATGCTTTGGGAAGATGGTAAAATAAATCAAAAAGCAAAGAGGCAAATAAAATAAAATATAAAAAAAGAAGTGAGGAAAGGATACTAACTCGCAGAAGTTGAAGTTTGGTGGGGATGAGGTACGGGTTTTGATCAAAACCCGTACCTCAGTATCCTTCGTGACTCACCCTTGCTCTGTTGCTGAAGCTGTGTATGAATACTGTTGTTTCTACTTTCCCTTTTTCAAAGCCCTACAGGACGGCACACATACAGCGTGCTCTCAAGGTTTATTTCCTTCTTCACGAGTGTTTGGTTGTGTCTGTTTTTTTTTGGGGGCTTTTCTTTCGGTCGTTCTTCTCGCTGAAGTCGCCCAGCAACTCTTTCACCTAGCTGATCTCCATGCACCACATCCAAGCACACAAGCACACAAGCACACAAGCACAAGTACACACAAGCACACAAGTACACACAAGCACACGCATAATCACCATTATCCATGTCTGTTGAGGAAGGGGGGCTCACTCCCAACGGGAACGCTTTGCTCCATGCGACCTGTCGTAAAAGGTACAGTGTCATGAAGTACCTGCTGGACTTGGGGGTGGACGTGAACAGCGTGGACTCCGAGAATCAAACGGCGCTTCATTTTCTAGCTCGTCATCGTCATCATCCGGACACTGCCAAGTGCATTTCCCTCCTTTTCGAACACGGTGCTGATCTTAATATCAGAGAGTGCAATGGCATGACACCACTGATGGAAAGTGTGGTATACAAGAATATGGCCCCTATGGCTATGTTTCTTAAGTCTGGTCGCTGCAACTTGGAAATAAAAGCATATTGGACAAAATATACGGCGATCCTCCTTGCGGCTTGTGGCAAAAAATGGGACTTTGTCGAGCTTCTTTTGTCCCACCATGCCTCTCCCATCGCCAAGGACTATAGCGGTCAAAGTTTACTTGACCTTGCTACAAAAGGCCAAGCCCCTCTTCAAATTCTCCACCTTATTCAAGACACCCTCTTTGACCGTGAACGTCCCCGCCTCTTATATCGTGCAAGAACCATCAATAACGCCATGAAGATCGTCAATTCTCCCGTTCTGCGTAAGCGTTTGCCCCGTGTCGAAGTCTCGGCTGTTTCAGGCAATGAAGAGGTGTTGCATGCGGTGCTGCAATATACGCTGGGAATGAAGGAGGATGGTTCGCTGGGTGGAGGCATGTTGGAGGAGCATCTTGTGGTGTTGTGGGATATGCTGCTACCGGTGTGGGATGAGGAGAGAAACGGGGCGATGGTTTAAAAGAAAAAATAAAAAATGACTTGGACACAATGGACATCCCTTTTGTTGAAACATAACTGACATAAAAGAAAACACATAGGTGATAGAGTTCCTTGGCTGATGTGGAAAAAAAACATGAACTTACCAAAATCGCCTTCTAGTTTTTGTCCTTTTTGCCTTCTTTTTCACGTGTGATTTCCTGCGTCAATCTTCACCTTCGGATTCTGAGCTGCTGGACATTGATTCATCCGACATGGGTTCCCATCGTGCGATAGTTTTCGTCTGAGGCTGGGTTGTGCTTGATTGCACACCTGGCCCGACTGCAGCTGGCGGCGTGTCGTAGTCTTTTTCAACGTATTGAAAATAGTCTTCCTCGTCGCCCTCGCCGCTGTTGATCTCTTCTCCGTCAGTTGGACCTTGGTAGGTTGAAGGAGGCTGTGTTGTGAGGGGTCTGGGAGAGGTCCTTTGAGAGTATGTGTCTGGTCGTTGAGACGCTTGGTTTTCCTGGGTAGGAGAACTCGAGTCAGGGTTTTCCTCGTTACAGCCTAGGGGGAGACGTGGATAGACAGGGACCTGCATCGTCGCCAGAGCCTCAGCTACCTGGTCTGCTTGCCTGAGATCTGCATCACGGTAAGTTTGCTGGCAGTTTGACAAATGTTTTTGAACCATAAGCGTGTAATTATTGGTGAAATATCCACACCCATGCCGGGGACAGAGGAAGAAAGCAATCTTCCCCTCTGGAAACCCCTCGACCTCGACCAGCGCCAAACCCAAGTCCTTGTCTTGTAAGAGAAAGAAATAGTTGTGTAGGTGGGCATGGTGTCGAATAACAGTTGCACCATCTTTATACGCGTCCGTGACGGCGCAACCTTTCACTGCGCAATAGAACTGCGTGCCACAGCAACTGACACTCCTTTTTGGGTTGGGTTTTGGGTGATGAGTGCATAAGCAGACCCGGTCGTCAGAGCGTGAGGAGACCAAATGGAAAGGTAGGAGCGCTACTGAGAAAGAAAAATACACCTACCAGCCACATTGTACCCTCTTGTTCTCGTAGAGGAAGAAGTCTTGCCATGGTGCAAGATCGTTGAGAACGGAGTAAGCAGTTACTGAGGCATCAAATTTGAACATGCTCATGGTGGTATCAGGTTGTGGCTGCTGTTTTTGGAGAGGTAGAGAAAAAAGTCGGAGTGAACGACTACGACAAGAGTAGAATGTCGTAAGAGGAACCAGTGGTTGGAAAGGCTTGGTTGCTAATCGGACTTAATAAAGAGCCCCAGGAAGCCTGGAGTTGGAACTCATTTTTTCCCCTGTAGTCAAGTTGGTCTAATAGGTTGTGTGTTTTTTCTTTTTGCACTTTGTCGTTTTGTGTTTGTCGTTTTGAGAAGGATCACATCTGTTTGCTTCCGTTATCGTCTTGGGCCTGTTGTCTTTCGTTTTGGTTGTTTGTTTTGTTTGTGGTTTCGTATTTTTGTCTTTTTTTCTTGTCTGTTTTGTTTTGTTTATTGACTACACGTATCGTTTTTCCTCATTCTGGCCTTTTTCTTCTCGTTCTTTTTTTGTTGTTGTGAGAGGTTGTATCTATTCTTTTGAGTGACGTTTTGTTTGTTTGAGTATGATGCTGTTTTGTTTTGGGTTTTTCCTTTTTCTAGTCTGTACCACACACTACTGTAGGACATACACACACACACACACACACACACACGCACAAGGCAGC
>Ga0315907_10004819_pt1 | contig 14994 bp, 24 predicted proteins | sample LakEriMetagenome_3_FD_203525 | JGI IMG/M metagenome (GOLD analysis project Ga0315907, IMG submission 203525) | Freshwater fungal communities from buoy surface, Lake Erie, Ohio, United States - Buoy 12 MA123 | ecosystem: Environmental > Aquatic > Freshwater > Lake > Lake biofilm | place: USA...
GTAGTCCGAAAATTGACCATTGAACATCGCCACCGCCCGAGCCACCGACACTCCCGTCGGCTCTTTCAGCGAATCCGTTCCCTGCTCTTTGAGCTGCTTCACCAACCTGCCGCCCTCGATGGTTGCCTGCGCCTCGTCAGAAAAAAAACGGCGAATTCTAGTCCCCGCTACCGCCGCAGGAATTTCCATTTTCCACGGCGTAGAGGGCCGCGCCGGGTAGAAGGAAACAAAGAATCGCGTTCCCTCGGACAAAAGTCGTGTTGCCATAGCAAAACAACCTGTTGCCCGTGTTGCCCGCGAAATCAACCTTTTAATGTCACAAGCGGTCAAAACGAGTCGAAACAATTCAGAAACGAAAAAGCCCGCAGAGGCTTTATTTATGCACCTCTGCGGGCTTTCGGTGAAGAAATTACCGGCGGTCGGGATCGAACCGACACTTCGTGAGAAACGCGATTTTGAGTCGCTTTACAGCTTTTGATTATCAGCTACTTGCAACGCTGTTGCCCGCTGTTGCCCTGTTTCTATCCTACCGGCCGGTAAAAGTTCACATTGAACCGCCTTCCGTTGATTAGAATTTTGGCGGCTTTCTTTTCAAGGACGCCACGGCGGACGCCTTTGTCCGCGAGCTGCCTGCCAGCTTCGCCGTTGAGTTTCGACTTCGCCGAAATTTCGGCGTTGGTCATCCAACCTTCTTTTTTAAGTTCGGCGGGGTCGCAGACTGCGACCTCCTCGAAGAAGGCGCTCCAGGCGGATTCTATGGCAGGAGCCACGGCTGGTTTTTTTGTCTTTCGCACAGGTTCACGCTGGTTGAGTTGTCGGTGTAGTAGCCCCACGCGAATCCGGCCGAGTGGGCCAATGACGCGCGTCTGCTGGAGCTGTATTCCATGTCGAGATTGCAGATGGCGCCGAGGCAGTATCCGGTGGGCGAGTCGATGCGGCGGCCGCGCTCGATGCCGACACGATGGAGATGCGCCATGAGCACCTTGCCATAGGTCTCCGCATGATCGCGGATGGCGCTGACATTGCAGCTGTAACCATGCACCAGGTTGAGGTCTCCGAGCCGGTGGACGCCTTTGCTGTTGTGATATGGGTAGATTTTCGCCTTCAGCTTTTTGGCGCAGTCGCCGAGTTCGTTCAACACGGTCATGGCGGCGTGAGCGTGCACGGCGTTGGGAGAGTCTGCCATGCGGTTCAGTCTGGCCTCGTGGTTGCCGAGCATGATCACATTCGGTGAAAATTCGTAGAGGAATGAAATGCCCTCGCTGACATCTTGAGCGATGTTCCGGGCGCGGTCTTTGCTGTCGACATCGGAGGAGACGCCCCCGCGCATGGCCGCCAAGTCTATAAAATCGCCCAGATGCGCACGGAAGTCTGGGCGAAATTTTTTAGAAAATTCCAGCACAGCACGACGGCTTTCTGGGCAGATGAGTTCACCGTGGCTGCATCCGACAGCCATCCACTTTTTCCATTTTTTTACAGGTGTCATGGGAGGTCGGGAATTTCGTTGTCCGTGCGGAGTTCCCACAAATAGGAGCGGACTTTTTCGAGGGTGTGATCGCAGCCCGTGACCAGATTGCCGGTCTCTTCGTCTCGCCATTCGCGGAATTCGCCGCTGCCATGTTTAAGGAAAGAGCGGATTTCGTTAAGAAGGTCATCCAGTATTAAAATGGTATCCATGCCCTTGACGGCGCAGATGTGCTCGGTGCGCTCCTCGGGCAGGGTGAACTCCAGAGTAGCCTTCACGCAGTTTCCTCCTCGTCGTCTTCCTCTTCTTCCTCGTAAGGGAAAAGGAATGAGTGGGCTTTTTCGCTCAGACTTTCGACGGCGTAGTGGTTCCCCCAATGCGAGTGCATGTGAAAGGTTTCGCCGCCGTCTTCCCAACTTGTGACTACGAGGCCGCAATCGAAATGCTCTAGGAGGAGCGTGCGGACTTGCTCGAGGACTTTCTCCCGCTCCGGCGGAAGGGAGGCTTTGGGTTTGCGGCTCATGCCAGGATGTCGCGCTTCGCCTCCACGCGGGTGCGGAGGGTGGCGAGGAATTCGCGCTCGGCGAGGCCGCGCGCCCACTCGGGGCGAAATTGGTAGTGGGGATCATCCACAAACTTCCAGCGGCCGCCCCACTCGAGGCCGAGGCTTTCGCCGAGCGGGCCGAGTTCGCGGTAGAGTTTGTGAGTGCCGTGGTAGGTCTTGCCGTCGCCGCTGAAGACGCCGACATCGATGGCGAGGCCGAAATTGTGGTTGGAGTAGCCGCCACGGGCATTGGTGACCTTCGGGCCCGCCGTGGTTCGGCCCTTCGCGTAGAGGGCATCTTGCTCGGCGTAGCTGCGGAGGCCGGAGATCGCGCGCACATCGAGGTTTTGCTTCGAGGCGATGGCTTTGGCGGCCATCACAAACGAGCGCATGACCGGCTGCACCTCGGGGTGGAGGGTGGAAATGGTGCGGTCGCTGCGGGAGTCGAGCGTCATTTCTTTTTTGTCGCTGGCTTTTTTTTCGGGGTGGCTGCCGAGGGTTTTTTAGCCTTTGGCTTTTTGGCGCGGGGCTTGCGGAGTGGCTTTAGCGCTGGCTCGGCGTGCGGAATCGCGGCGGGAAACATCCGGCGGAGGAAGTCGAAGAGGTGCATCACTTGTCTTTCCAAGCTGGGAGGCTGTTTTGGTATTGGCTCAGGGCGTGGAGGAGATTGGCGTTTTCGCGCTCGCCTTCGCTGAGGCGTGGCTCGAAGCGCACGACAGTCTTAATGTGGAGCGTTCCGGCTTCACCGACTCTGTCACCGAATGGAGGAACGGGGACGGCGACGCAGGAGGTGAGGAAGGCCATCGCCAGGCATAGCCAGCCGAGTATCATCAGCACGGCGGCGACTTGCTTTGGCGTCATTTTCCTTTTCGGAAAATGTTGATGACGCCGACCAGCGAAAGCCCAGCGGCCACGATGGCTTCCTGATGCTCGGGCTCGAGCTTTAGACCGACAGCGGTGCAGATTAAAATTACACCACGCCATGTGGAGTTCTCGCTGAGCCGGTCGAGGATGTAGAGGATTGCTTTCATCTCCCTTCTCCGCATGTCAAAGCCTCATGGGCGTGAGGCGAGGATTTGCTCGATGCGCTTGGTGCGCTCGTCGATGCGGGCGAGAGTCTCGGCGCGGTCGGCGGCGGTGGCTTCGATCTTTTGCAGTCGCTGCTCCTGCTTTTCGTTCTCCACCTCCACACGGCTGACTTTTTCGGGAAGAATCCACCACGCTTGAGAGGCGCTGAAGACGGTTGCCACCAGGGCGAGCGCGGCGATGAACTCGCCGACGCTCATTTTTAATCCCGGTCTGTTTCGGACGATCTCGCTGCTCATTAGCTTTGCGACTGAGCTAGAAGCGTTCCGACGATGTTTGTAGTCGCCACATTCGCCAATCTCTCGGTGTTCAAGAGATCCGTCTTCGCTTTGATCGCGGTGATGTTGGCCGATGGGATGTCTCCGGTTGCTGCTGGTGATGCGGGCAGGTTGTCCGTCTTAGCCTTTACTGCGGCGATGTCACTGTTGGCTGGCGCGGTGTAGGCGCTGGCGGCGAGGCGGGTGCTGACGGCGGCGTCCACGCGGCCCAGCTCGGTGCTGAGTTCGGTGCGGACGGCGCTTGCGTTTTGCGCGGCTGTCGGCGGCGTGGTCGGTGCGGTGTAGCTGGCCGAGGCGAGGCGTGTCGAGACGGCGGCGTCGATGCGGGCGAGTTCGGTGCCGAGTTCGCTGCGGACTGCTCCGGCGACCGTGGAGGCTGATGGGGCCGATGTGGTCGGGATGCTGTCCAGTTTGCCTCCGGTGCGCTCGAGGTCGGCACGGACGGCCGCGACGAGCGAGACTTCGCTGAGGTTCGTGTTGCCGATTGCGCCCACGATGGCGTTCAGAACTGCTTGGCCGTCGGCTTCGTTGAGGAGCGAACCTTCGACGGCTGTGGCAATCTGAGCCGCTGTGGGTGGGGTTGTCGGGGCAGTGTAGGACGCGGATGCGAGACGCGAGGACACGGTCGCGTCGATGCGCCCGAGTTCCACGGCCAGCTCGGCGCGGATGTCAGCCACGGTTGGGGCTGATGTGGGGGCGGCATAGTCTGCATCGGCCAAACGGCTCGAGATGCTGGCGTCCAAGTTCGCGAGCTTGGTGGAGTTTGCGTCCATCTCTTGGCGGATTGCCACGACGGTCGGCGCGGCGCTGGGGGCCACATAGTCGGCATTGGCCAAACGCGAGGACACGCTGGCATCCAAGCGCCCGAGTTCGGTTGTCAGCTCCGTTCTCACCTGGCTGGCGATGGCGCTTGCGGAGGGGACGGTTGGCGCGTTGGTGAGGGTCGTGGTGGTGGCGCAAAGGGTGACATTGGCGACCGTGTCGGTGGAGGGGTTGAAGGTGCTGACGGGGACTTCGGCGGTGCCGGACCACACGATGCTGCCGCTGCCGACATTGGATCCGGCGCTGCGGAATGCGAGTTGGTAGGTGCCAGCGCTGCCGGTCATGTTGCCAGAGTAGAAGCCGGTGCTGCCGACTTCGGTGAGCGAGATGGCAGAGCCGACGGCGGAGCCGGATTGGTAGGGTTGAGCGGTGACGGTGAGGCCACTTGTGGGCAGGGCGATGTTGAGTTCGTTGGCCATGGGATTAGGAGTTTAGGATGGTGAGTGTTTCGGTGAGCGTGTCCTCGAAGCTGTGCGGGGCGGCTGGCCAGTTGCTGGCGGCGGGGGCGAGGCCGGAGGCGATCATGCCGTCGAGCCAGCCTTGCACGGCGTTGAGCTTGGGCGAGGATTTCGCGGCGGCGTCGAGGCGCATTTTTTGATAGAGGAGCGTGGTGGAGCGGTTGCCGCCGTAGCCTTGCGAGACTGTCCACTCTTCGGCGGTGTAGACAGGTGCGGCAGGCGTGATCCACTCGCCGTTGCCCCATGTCGCGTCTTCGGCGGGCTTGGGCGGGAGCGGGGCGTAGTCGGCAGCTTTTGGGTTGCCGTTCGCGGCCCATGCGGCGAGTGTTTCGGGCGCGAGGGTTACGAGTTCGTTTGTGGTGAGGTTGTAGTGGTTAAGCATAAACGCGGGGATGGTTGTCGACGGTTGCGCCGTTGTTGTTGGTGATCGTCAGCCCGCCTTTTTGGTCGATGAGATCGCGGACGAGGGGGGCGTAGAAGACGAGATTCTGCGGGCGAATTTTGTCGCAGGTCATCCCTTTGGCGAGGGAGGCGATTTCGGGCTGGGTGAGGGCGGCGTTGTAGATTCCAACTTCGGCGGATTGAAATGAGTTTAAATTGTTTGCACCATTTCGCCCATTGATTTGAGGGATAACAGAATTTGTAATAGAGCTAATAAGGGTGTTCCCGGTTATCTGATTTGTTCCTTGAACCCCGTTGGCATAAATCTTCATGTCGTTTGTTGACGCGGAGGCGGTAGAAAACGCGGCGTGGAACCATGAGCCGTTTGTCGCTGTAAATGAGATGCTTGCCCACGCCTGATCAGTTCCAGAAAATCGTTTTTGAAAGCCTAAAAAATTACCGATGCCAGGAGCGCCAACATTGAAATTGTGATAATAATTGACCGCCCACCCTGTTCCATTGCCTGAGTTCTGCTGTTTATTTACTAAAGGGTAAAAACCAGTCGGAACGCCGACACTTGGAATATAAAACCACCCTGCGACAGTGAAAATGTCGTCTTTGCCGAAAGCCAAGCTGGAAGATGTTCCTATGGTTAAATATTGGCTACTTGCCGCTGTGAAATTGTAGGCCATAAATTAAGCAACTTGTTGCACCTCGACGGCGATGAGTTCGGCGTCTCCGGTCATGGTGTCGTTGGTGGCGTCGTTGGCGTCACGGTAGATTTTGATGCGGAAGGTGTCGCCGACCGCGAGGGAGTCGATGGCGGTGGCTGTGATCTCGGCCACGGTGACGATGCCGCTGGTGCCGTTTGCTGCGCTGGTAACGAGGGTGGCAGGGTCAAAGCTGTCTGCGTCGAGGTCGGTATTGCACCGCATGAGCTGCACCCCCCATCGGACATTTCCGGAAGTGGCTGTGGTGGCCATCCATGCGAGGCGGATTTTGAGGCCGCTGGACAGATTGGCGTAGTCGGGGATGACGCCGGAGAAGATCGCGGCTTCGTCGGTGGCGGCGTCGAAATCGAGGACGGCGATGGAGTTTCGCGTGTCCAAGGTGGCGAAGGCGGTGGCGGGGGGTTGGTTCTCGCGGGGGGTGAATCGGGCGAGGGTTTTTGCAGAAGATAACGCGCCTGCGGAAAGAGTTGTGCCGCTGATTGAGAGGTTGCTGCCAAGCTCAAGGTGAGTCAGTTTTCCGGCGCTGTCGTCCCAGAACAGGAGTTTGTCGGCTCCGGCGTCAGCGGCGGAGATGGCTCCGTCGGTGGCTGTGAGTGCGTCGGCGGCGGTTGTGTCAATGGAGACGCTGTCGCCGGAGGCGAGGATGGGTGTTGCGATCATGGTTTAAGAAAATTGGAGTGTGGTTCGAGAATTCCACGAGCCTGTTGCCGAGGCTTCGGTGGAGGAGTTGCCGTCTGCGGAAAATTGGGTTCGGGAGATTTCCCAGGACTCGGCGTCGTAGATGGAGCCGGTGGCGGGGACATCGGAATACAAGAGGTAGCCGAGGTAAGTGGTGTCTCCTGCGGAGTCGAAAACGAAGACGCGGTCGGGGGCTTCGCCTGCGCCGGCGAGGCGATATACCTCCCCCGTGGAAGGGTTGCGGCTGTAGATCCTCCGGTCGCTGTGGTTGACGCAAATCTCTCCCAGCGAAAGCTGAGAGGTCGTCGGAATGGCTCCGCTCTGGACCGACTTTTTCGGGATGATGGTTGGGTTTGGCATGGGCCGGATTTATTCAGCGGATTTTTTAGGCTCCCCCGCTTGGCGAGGCGGCATTGGCCGCCCCGCCGGGGAGTGGTTGCGGGTGGACTAGTAAACTCCGCCGTCGATGGTCGTCTCGAGCGCGCTGATGCGGGTCTCGTGGTCGGCGACATCGGCCTCGACTGCGTCCAGGCGGCTGTCGGCGCTGGCACCTTCCAAGGCGTCCAACCGGTTCGAGAGGCTCGTGTCGGCTGTGGCGCGGGTCGAAGCCTCGCTGTCGATGTTCGACTGGAGGGTCGTGTCGGCCGATTGGCGCGCTGTCTGCTCGCTGCTGATCGCGCTCTGACGAGCGGAGGTTTCGGCGGCGAGGTCGGTGCCGAGGTCAACGATGTCCTGCTCTGCGGCGGAGACACGAGTGGTCAGCGCGGTCGCGGCTGTCTCCACGCCATCGATGCGGAGACCGAGGGCGGTGTCGGCCGATTGGCGTGCGCTGGTTTCGTCAGCGATGTCATCGTTGATCGAGAGGACGGCGGCCGCGAGGGCGTTGTCGTTGGTAAGATCAACAGAATTAATGAGATCCACCACCTCTTTGAAGGTGTCGGCATCCGCTGTGGAGGCGGAAAGGATCGCGTCGATGCGGCCTTTTTCAGTCGTGATCTTGCCGTCCAAAACGGAATCGGCTGCGGAGCGCGCGGAGGCTTCTGCCGAAACAGCGGCGATGCGTGCTGTCTCTTCTGCAGAAATATCGGCGGCGAGATCGCTCTCGGCTCCTTGGGCGCGGCTGATTTCGCTGTTGAGGCTCGAGGTCAGAGTCGAATCGCCGGACTCACGAAGAGCGGCTTCGGCTGCGACGGCAGAGTCAACGAAGGTTTTCTTCGCGTAGCTCTCGCCGGAGAGGTCGAAAACGCCTTCTTCCGTTCCGATAAAAAGTTTCTTGTTGAGTTTGTCGAAGCCCAACTCTGCGAGCTGGAGCGATACTGGGGAGCCTGTGCCCCGTTTTACTTTGATGATTTGTGGCATGGTGTTGGTGGGTTAGTTGTTGGTGTTCGTGGGTGGGGTGATTGTCAAAAACCGCCGCCATCGATGATGGAAATCAGCGTGGCGTAGGCGTTCGCGGAGGGCGACCAGCGGTAGGGCATGCCTTCGTCGAGGGCCATGTAGAGGCGGTCGGATTTGCCGGTGCTTGGGAAGGCCGAGCGGGTGGGATATTCGACGATGAGGCCGGGGAGGGTCAGGTCGAAGCTCGAGAGGTCGAGGCTTTGGCTGAGGTTGGATTCTGTGATCGTCGTCATGGCGTGGCGGTGTAGGTGGCCGTGGTGCGGTTTGCCCAGGCGACGGCGGTGGCGGAGCCGGTAGAGACGACGCGACCGGCGAGGTCGAAGGTGGTGCGGTGGATCGTCCAGACGGGCGAGGAGGCGCTGGCGGGGCCGGTGTAGTCGGTGTTGGCGATGCGGCCGTAGTAGTTCGTGAGGCCGTCGCTCGCGGTGTCGCTGGCGTAGCGGTAGAGCGCGGGATCGACAGGGGGCTGGACGGTGCGGAGGCCGAGGGCGGTGAGTGCGATCTGCGTGCCGCTGGTGGGGATGCCGTCGAAGATGATCAGGCCGTTTGGGAAATCGATGAGGTAGTCGGTGACAGGGGTCTGCGTGACGCCGTTGAGCTGCACGAGGACATGAGCGGGGTCGCTCGATGCGAGGCCGCCGACGCTGTAGGTGTCTGTCGCGCCGGTGGCCGTGTGGACGGTCGTGGTGATCGAGAGCGCGGGCGCGGAGGAGACGATGAACTCGGCGAGGCCGGTGATGGCGCTCGCAGCGTGCGTGTGGGTGTCGAGCTGAGTCTGGAGCGCGCCGATGCTGGCGGCGGCTTCAGCGATGGAGTCGAGCGCGGCGGGATCGAGGTTTTCCGTGAGGTAGTCGATGCGCTGGCCGAGCGAGGTATCGGCGGAGGCCAGTGCGGAGAGGTCGGAGACGAGGCCGGTGATCTCGCTCTTGGCGTGGGTGTGCGCGGAGGGCTCGAAGGTGGTGGGCTTGCCGGTAATGCTTTCCCAACTGGGAGGCAGGGAGAGTGCCGACCAGGAGGAGCCGGACCAGCGCCAGCGGCGGCCGTCGATGTCCGGCTCTGTAAGCGGCGGGTAGATTTGCCCGGTCGTTGGGTCGGCGGGGAAGGCGATCATGGCTTGGGAAGTGAGGCGGCGAATTCCACGGCGGTGATTTCTTCGGCGCCCTCGGCGGAGAATCGGGCGGCGATGGGCGCGATGGCGGCGAGCAGGCATTGGCCTTTGGCATCGCGGGGGGCTTGGTCGGCAGGTGCAAACCAGGTGGCGGCTTGCGCGGAGGGGAATCCGCTTTGGCTATCCATTGAGGAGCGGATCGCTTCGTAGCGCTCAGCGGTGGATCGGAAGAAACGATTCACAGCGAGATCCCCCATTTGGTGCCGAGGTAGGTCTCGACTTGTTGGCGCTCGGCGGTGGTGAGCAGGCGGTCGTAGGCGATGACCTCGGCGATGGAGCCGGAGAGGTTTTGGCCGGTGGTGTTTGTGCCGTTGCTATTGATGCGGCCGCCGAGGCGGGCGCGGACGACTTCGTAATTTGCGGAGGGAAAGGTATCGGCGGCGGCAGAGGCGGCGGTGCCGTTGAGGTAGTTGATGATTTGCGTGCCGGTGTGCGTGAATGTGCCGATGGAAAATGAGGAGAGCGTGATATTTTGTGGGGAGAGGAGCGTGGCAGAGCCGTTTGCGGTGGCGCCGACTTGCAGCGCCTTCTGAGTCGCGGCGAGGTAGTTCGCTTGATCGGTGGCGCCAGTGATGGACTCTGCGAAGATTCCGGCTTGGGTTTTGCTGGAGGCGATGGAAAAGACGACGAAGAGAGATTGAGCCGGGTAGCTGCGGGTGTAGAGGCCATCAAGGAAATCATCGGTGCCGTCGAATGTGACCGTGGATTTGCCGTTCGAGGACGCGAGCACCGGGCGGCTATTGACGGTGCTCTGCGTGAAGTGGCGGGCATTGGTGGAGCGGTCTTCCCAGCGGCCGATGGTTGAGCCGGGCGTGGTGACAAGCGCGCCGCCGCTCGTGCTGTCGTAGAGGCCGGTGGTGGCATCGAGCCAGAGCGCCAGAGAAGTCAATGAGGCCGGTGTCCAAGTCGGCTCTCCTCCTCCGCCGCCGCCATCTCCGCCGGCGCCGGTGAAGAGCGAGACGCTGCCAAGGGTGACGGCGCTGGCCGTAGTCGCGCCGGTGGGGATGACGATGTAGAAGGTGGTCGGAGAGGGAGAGGATGGCAGGGCGGTGACGACTTGCATGTCGGCCACGCCAGAGCCGGTGATTTTGGCGGCAAGGGAGCTGGCGAGGCCGGTGGTGTCGGCGATGCTGTGCGTGTGGCCGGGTTGGCTTGCCGAGTCGGCTTTCGCGCCTTGAGCCGCTGTCGCGTAAGCGGTCGCATTTGTTGCTGCCGCTGTGCCGAGGGTGGGCTTGTCGGTGAGGTCGTTGTAGCTGGTGACTCCGCCAGCGCCGCCTGAGCCGCTTGAGCCGGTCTCGATCCATTGCGTTCCGATGAGCGCGTATTGGCGGCCGGTGTCTGTATCCACCCAGAGGAGGTCATTGCTGCCAGCGGGTGGGGGATTCGGGCCGAAGTGCGCGGAGGTCGCTAGGGCCTCGATGGCTTGCGCGGTGCGCAGGGGGGTCATCCATTTGGTGTGATCCGTTCCAGCTTCGGCTTCGGCTTGGGTGGCTTTGCCGTCGGGGATTGCGGCGGGGGTGCCCTCGTCGCCGGTGATCACTGCGTTCTGGAGTTCCGCCGCGAGGGTGGCCGTGCGGTGGGCGGTGCCTGGCGCGCCCCACTTGATTTCGAGGAGGGCGCTGACGGTGGCGGGGTTGGAAGAGAACGCGGCCTCGACCGGCAATGTGTTTAGATCAAGGGTGGTCTGGCCGGGGGCCGCGTAAGCTAGAAAGTTGGAGTCGGAGAATTTGGCCTTGAGGCCGACGGCGGCCGTGGTGCCTGCGGGGGGCGTGGCGACCGCGCCGTTCTCGACATAGACGACCTCGATGGGGAGCGTGTCGCGGCGTTTGAGGACGAGGCGGTCGAGCGCGACATTGCTCGCGGCGGACTTGACGAAGCGCCGGTTTTTTAAATCGAGGAAAAGTTTCATGCCGCTACGCGAGCGGCGGGTGTCAAATCAGGCGGGCTTCCGAGTGGCTTCGGAAGCGGGTGGGAGCGGATTGACCACAGAGGACACAGGGGGCACAGAGGTGGAGGAAATGGCCTCCCACTTGCCTAGCGGGCAGCGCTCGGTTGCCATGCGGAGTTTTGCCCATGTCGAGCAGCCACACTTGCGGCAACGGCCGGTGTTGTTCAGCGCGGAGGGGTCCCACTCGGGGCAGGCGCGACAGGTGGCCTCGCGGGCGGCGAGGATTTCTGGCGGGGTGGTGGAAAAGCCGTAGCGAGCGAAGCGGTGGGCGGCGTTCCCTGCTTGTTTTACTTCATTTAAAAAGTGTGCAAGTTTGTTATTTAGCATGACACTTTGCAAATGTGGTTGGCTCCTAATCCCGAGCAAAGTGCAGCGACGGTTCCTAATATCACTAAATCATACCCAGAATAATAATATGTCCTCACACTTGTTCCAGCAGGGTAGTTTGGGTGGAACCATGGCGGGAATCCCAAATCCCAATAAGACAAATAAGGCGCGCCTTGGTATCCGCCGTAATCCTTCGCCCATACAATGACTGGCTTGCCGTCGAAATTGTCTTCAACATAAAGTGACAAAATGTCGGTATCCATTTGCGGCGTGGTTGGTATTCTAATAACTTCCCAACAATAAGAAGGCAGCGGCGGGACTTCTCCACAATCACATCCCCCACAACACGCGCACTCGACGGCGCGGAGTCCAGCCGTGCCGTCGGTCTTGATCTTGATTGCTCCGGAGGATGTGCGGCCGAGGGTCATATTAGCACGCCTCGGTGGCGATCCATTGCAGCTCCCCGCCCACCGAGCCAAGGACATGGGTGCCGCTCCCAGGCACGGCGGGGATTTTCAGCTTGCGCGTTTGATGTCCGCCCGCGCCGATTGCTGTCTGCACAAGGCTCGGGTCGATTTGCAGGGTGGCAAATACAAAATTTTTATCCAAGTCGGTGCCTCGAATTCGATAAGGATACCCGCCAGACGCGGGATTGGGAGCCGTCTGCGCAAGCGATGCAAAACTGAGCGGAGGCGTATTCATCAGTAATTATGCCAAGCGAATCCAAGTCCCGAAATCTAAAACCGCAGGGACTATTTCAAAAGAGGTCTCGATTTCTTTAATTGTGCCGTATGTGTTTACCTTAAGATGAGAAATTATTGTCCGCCTAGGAAGAACATTCTGAACAATCCCTTGCGCGTATTCAAAGTTTTGAAGGTTGGGGGCAAGATCAATATAAACATTGTAAATTTTGTTTGTAATATCTGTATTGTTATAGCCCAAAATTCTAAGTGTTGGCGCGGCAGGGATGAGGTCCCCGAGTTTCCGGATAAATGAGGTCTCGAAAACAACATCCAATTTTTCTGTATAGGTTTTTTCGTCTGATTTTTGCAGCGGCTGTGCGGGAACGCTCGGATCGTTTGGGTTCGCTCTTAAATAATAGGATTGCGCTTTCAGCTCGATAATTCCCGGCGTGAAGCTTTTCACTTCCTCAACCAATGAGGAGTCCCAAACTCCGTAACCCGTGGCGTTGATGCGCTCGAAGCCGTCCGTGCCGACGCTGACAGTCGGATCGGGCCAGACATCGACATTGCCGATCGAGGTTTCGATGGCGGCGGGGAGACTGGTATTCCCAACTGGGCGCAGGAATTCGGCAGAGCAAGTGAATAGCCCTGACTTTTGCTTTTGCTCAGTGAGGCTCTGCTGGATCGGCCAAGTGCCGGTTGATTTGTAGACATTCATAAAATTAAACCCCGAGCGCGAACTGCGGCAATCGGTCGCGGATTGTGGTGATGATTCCGGTCCACTCGTTCAGAGTTCTCTGTATGGACCCAAAATCGGCACTTGCGTTGCCGCCTTCTCCGCCTTGGCCGCCTTGGCCGCCAATTCCGCCATCTCCACCGACCCCGCCGGTGAATGAATTTTGAATTTCCGATTGAACTTGAGCTATGGCGGCTTGGACTTGCGACGAATCGATCTGGATCGTGATGGGGCCAGCCAAGGCGTCGATTTTTTCTTTCGCAGCGGTCGTGTCAGCGTCGATTGGGAGAGTCTGTTGTTTAGTGCCGAGGGAGTTAATTTTGGACTCTAAATTTCCAATAGAAGTATTTCCTCCCGCTTCGTCGATCGGCTGGATGCCGGTGAGTTCGCCGCGTTTGCTGGCGATATAGTCGAGGATTTGCTGCATCTGCTCGCTGCCGGTGGAGCCGAGGTTTTTGATGCCGAGCTCGCGGGCGATGTCTGGGAAGGATTTGTTTTTGAGATCCACGCCGATGTATTCACCGAAGGCGGTGATCTCCTTGCGGGCGTCGGCGGTCTGCTCCTTGAGGCTCTTTACGGGCGCGGACGGGTCCACGCCTTTTATGTAATCCAGCCAGGTGGCGAAGGACTTGGCGGCCTCGGCGGCTTTGCTGGCCTCGGCTTTGGCTTCGGAGACGGTCGTCTTGTCCACCTTCACGGCGGCGGCGGCGTTTTTGGCGTTGACGAAATTCGTGGCGAGGATGCCTGCCTCTTTGTTGCTCACGCCAAGATTCTTTTCATATTCCGCTGTGAGCTTGGCGATCTCCTCGGTGGCTTTCTTTTGCTCGAGTTGTTTTTCAAGCGAGGCCACGAGTTCGGTGTTGCCTGCGGCTTTAGCGGCGTTGAGCTGGGTCTCGAGTTCGATGATGGCGGTCTTGGCGGCTTTGGCTTCGGCGTCTGCAGCGGCTTGCTTGTCTTTGAGTTCTTGACGGGCGGCAAGCTCGGCCTCGGACTGCGCGGCTTGTGTCGCGCGCTCGGCGGTGGTGGCTGCGGTCGCGGCGGTGATTTTGTCCTGTAGGTCTTTGACCACTTTGGCCTGCTCGCCTGTGTTGAAAAACTGCACATTCGCTTCAGCCAGTTTTTGTTTAAAAATCTCGGTTGATCCACCAAGTGTTGCCCCAATGTCTTCGGCGGCTAGTCCTGCGGCGACCGGGATGCGTTGCAACGCTAACTCTGCGGAGAGAGCCCCGGCTTCGGCATTTTGGCGTAACCCCTCGGCTATTCCGCTAAAAGCTGGCCCGAGGCTGGCAAATGTATCTGCCATTGAGCCTGCCACTTTTTCTTTAATGTATCCGCTCACATAATCAAAAGCGGAAAGAATTGCCATAAAGGTAGGCCCGTCGGCTCGGAAGATTGTAGAAATGATTTCTGAAATCGTGGCAAAACCCGCCGAAAACATTTTGATGATCTCGTTTACCGTTTGCATTCCTTGAAGTTTGAGAGATTCCCAAAACACCTCGAAGGCGAGCCCAGCTTGGCCGATAGAGATGGCATCCACGGCGGCTTGGAATCCTTTCATGGCGTTCTCTCCGCCGAGGAAGGCGTTGGCTAGGTTTTGGCCGACGGCAGCGGCGTCGATGCGCGAGAGGGCGCTGGTGATGGCGTCGATGGCGGGGAGGGCTTTGTCGAGGATGCCTGCGGCGAAGTCGCGGACTTTCTGCGAGATAATAAGGAAGCGGTCGCCGACGGCGTCGAAGACATTCGCGCGGCGGTCCATGATGTCGGCCATGGAGCCGACGGTGGCTCGGGCTTCGTCCATTTCGCCCGAGAAATTGGTGAGGAGCGGGAGGAGTTCCGCGCCGGATTTGCCGAAGACATCGATGGCGGTGGCGGCGCGTTTGCTGGGGTCTTCGATGCTGGTGAGGCCGGAGGCGACGAGGGCGAGTTGCTGGGTGGGAGTCTTCCCGGCGAGGTCTTCCATCGAGAGGCCCATGCGGCCAAAGGCGGCGACGGCTTCCTTGCTGCCTTCGCCTGCGCCGAAGATATTATTTTGGAGCTTGGCAATCGCGGGACCGACTTTGTCCGCGCCCGCGCCGGCGTTGTCGAAAGCGCGCTGGAGGAGGAGGAGATTGCCGGCCGACTCGCCGGTGGAGGCGGATAGGTCGGAGAGGGTGCCGCCGAGGTCGAGGGCGGCAGAGAAACCTTCCACGACTTTTTGCGCGGCGGCAAAAACGCCATTCACCACAGAGCCGAAAACATTCACAGCGGCCTGCCCGACCGCGACGGCTCCGGCCATTTTGCTGAAGCTCCCG
>Ga0315907_10004821_pt1 | contig 14990 bp, 9 predicted proteins | sample LakEriMetagenome_3_FD_203525 | JGI IMG/M metagenome (GOLD analysis project Ga0315907, IMG submission 203525) | Freshwater fungal communities from buoy surface, Lake Erie, Ohio, United States - Buoy 12 MA123 | ecosystem: Environmental > Aquatic > Freshwater > Lake > Lake biofilm | place: USA...
AACCATCCCTGTCACCTCACGGATGCAGTTAGGTAGACCTAACGCTGCAGCCCTGGGTCGCTGGCTGTTTAATGACACATAAGGCAGACAATGTAGCTAGGTGTTAGTCATAATGTAACCGTGACAGTTGATAGGAGGAACCAAGGCGGATTGTGTATCCGGCAAGAGCCCAGTGGTGGACTGGTTGGTTCCGTTGCCCCCCACCCCCATGTGCAGCCACCCCCCTATGGGGGGATGTCCGCGGGCGCGTACTGGCGTATAGCCGCTTAGGGATTAGGGATGGGATCTGGGAGGTGTCCGGGAGGCAGTGTGGAGTGGAAGCAGCCCGGCAGCCAAAGAAGTGCCCTACCCGGCGATCATAATGAAGTCGGTCAAGCGAGCTTGTGACAGTTGGGTGTGACAGTTGACAGGGGTTGATAGTGTTGTGGGAGTGAATGAGGTGAGCAGTGGTGTTGCAGTGGCGAGGCGAGGAGAGGTTTGTGAAGGTTGGGGGGAAGGTGTATGAGGAGCACGTTGTTGGAGTGGGGCATGGGTTTTGGAGTTGGGGGATGGTTGAGGAGAGGTTGAAGGAGTTGGGGAGGGAGTGGACTGGGACTAGGGAGCAGAAGACGGAGTACCGGGCGTTGAAGGAGAGGCAGCGGGAGCTGGCGAAGGAGGGGGCTGGGGAGCCGCTGGATACGGCTGAGGCGAGGAAGAGGTACTTCGAGAGGAGGAGGATGGAGGATGCGAAGGGGAGGCCGGACCGGAGGCTGGAGACGAGGAAGGGTGGAGCTGCGAGCAGCCGCGCACTGCGTGGACGTTGAGCTTGACAACGGTGTATGATTGACCCGTTGAGCAGAGCATCTTGCAATGGCGTATCGAGTGACGGTTTACAGCGAGGTTGAGAAGGCAGAGCACCGTCGTCTGGTTGAGGAGAGGGGTGTGTCGGTTGCGGACCTGTCGATGTGGGATGGGAAGGATCTGCGGTTGAACCTGCGTCGTCCTGAGTCGAACTTGGTTTCAGAGCAGGAGTGGACCGAGACGTTGGTGGCAGCTGTTCTGGGTTGCCGTCGTTCTGACGGGAACGGCCGCGGCCTGACCAGGGAGGAGTTTCAGTCGGCAGTTGGGGATGCAATCAACGAAGCGGCAGATCAGTTGGAGTGGGTGTACGAGCGTTGCTTGAAGGCGGCTCAGATGGAGCGGAGCCCGTTGTACGGGAGCACTCCGGCTCAGATTCGGAGCTACGCCCGTAAGGCGATGAACCAACGTGGTCGGATGGGTGTGAGTGGGATTGGAGCGGTTGTGTGGCAGTCGAAGGGTGGGTACGACAACCGGCTGACACCGGCACAGGCAAAGCGGCTGCAGAACGCACTGGGCTGGTGAACTGGACGGAGATCCTGCGAAAGGCCGGGGTGCCTGATGCGCCTGGGTACCAGGAGCTGTTGGCGCAGATCAGGGAAGCAAAGCTGTGTCAACCTGTTGACAACGTTCAACCAAAGAAGCGGGGTAGACGGAAGAGATGACACAGCCCATCCCCCTGCCGCAGTTCATCACGTTGTTGATGCGTGAGCTGAGCATGGCGGATACGCCAACGCCAGTACAGCTGCAGATCAGTGACTACCTGGAGAACGGCCCGAAGCGGCGAGTGATTGCGGCGTTTCGTGGTTGTGGCAAGAGCACGCTCAGTGCGATGTACCTGTTGTGGAAGCTGTACCACGACCCGGATGAGAAGTGCCTGATCATCAGTGCGTCGATGTCGCGGTCCGAGGCGATGACGGCATGGATGCTGCAGACGATCAGCCGGGTGCCATGGCTGGCTCACATGGAGCCGGATAGCCATGACGGCCGGTACAGCCGGATCAACTTTGACGTTGGCACCTGCCGTCACATCGAGCAGAGCCCCAGCGTCAGGGCAGCTGGCATCACCGGGCAGATCACGGGCAGCCGGGCTAGCACGATCCTGGTTGACGACTGCGAGACCCCGCAGACCTGTCTGACGCAGGTGCAGCGGGAGAAGCTGCGCAACTCGTTGAATGAGCTGGAAGCGATCTTGAAGCCCGGTGAAGGGCCGGAGATCGTCTACCTGGGCACGCCGCACAGCAGCACCGACAGTATCTACTTCGCGTTGCAGCGTGATCTTCACTACGACATGAGGATGTGGCCGGCTCGCGTCCCGGCTGACACCACTCCCTACAAGGGTGCGCTGGCGCCGTTGATTGATCGTCGTGTTGGTGCGGCCAACGGCCGTCCGACTGACACCCGCTTCAGTGACGAGGAGCTGCGGCAGCGGGAGCTGAGCATGTCGCCCATGCAGTGGCGGTTGCAGTTCCTGCTGGATGCCACCCTCAGCGACATCGAGCGGTACCCACTGCGTTGCGGCGACCTGATGGTGATGACCATCGACGGTCACCTGCCTGAGGTGTTGACCTACGAGAAGGCCAAGTACCTGGCCCTGGACGACCTGCCCTGCGTTGGCATGGCCCATGACCCCAGGTTTTACCGGCCAGCCCAAGTCGAGGGCACAGTACCCGTGGGAGAAGTCCCCACGGTCATGGCCCTGGATCCCAGCGGTGGTGGCAGTGACGAGTTCGCGTGGGCAATCGTCAAAGCATGGGCTGGCAATTACTTCCTGATGGAATGCGGTGGTCGTCTGGGGGGCGTTGGCGAGAGCTTGTGGGAGAAGATCGCCAGCCTCGCCAAACGCCACCACGTCAACGAGATCCTGGTGGAGACCAACTTTGGTGGCCTGGAGGTCTACTCCCAGTTGCTAAAACCGTTCCTAGTGAAGGCTGGGGCGGAATGCCGGGTGGAGCCGATTCGCTCCAACCAGCGGAAGGAGCTGCGGATCATCGACACCCTGGCCCCGGTGATGCAGACGCACCGGATGGTGATCGACCGCCGTGTTGTTGAAGCGGATGCTGAACTGCTGAAGGCCGCGGCCGAGGAGCGGGATTCCAGCTACAGCCTCTTCTACCAGCTGACACGGTTGACGCATGACCGCGGCAGCCTGCTGCACGACGACCGCATTGACGCCTGGGCGATGGCGATCCAGTGGTTCCAGGAGCAGGCTGCGCAGGATCAGAAGATCCGCCGTGATGCTCGTCAGGTGGAGATGCTGGAGGCAATGGTGGCGGACTGGCGCGGCAACGTGCTGATGACGCCTGATCGGATTGCGTTGGGGATGAGCCTGGAGCAGGCCAGGGCAGCGGACGCGGGCAGTGGTGCCAGCTGGATCTGAGTCAACAGTTGACAGCCATCAGGCAATGCTGTATTCAGATTCCCCGGATGCTGTCTCGGCTGATTTGCAGCATGTCCAGGGTGTTCTCCCTGAGTTGCTTTTGACGCCTGGCGTTCCACTCGTACAGCATGTCGTTGCCCAGCTTGGGGAACCTGCTGCTGATGCCCATCGGCAGGTTGTCTTTGCTCAGCTTGTCCATGCCTTTGGCCTGGCTGTCCAGGTGATCAAAGATCAGTGATTTCACTGCCTGGCGCTCCTGGCTGGTCAGGAATGCGCCCAGGTCAGTCTCCTTTTCAATGGTGATCTCGTTGTCCAACCATTGGCCATAGGCCTTGCCCGTAACGTGACTCGCCGGGTCGCTCCTTCTGGCCTTCTGAAAGGACTGACGGCGGCGGTGTTCTGCTGTGTTGCCAAGGCCCTGAAGCCACTTGAGGCCAGCCTGCGTGTTGGGGGCTGATGGCTTTGAGCGTGGACTGGGGTTGGTGTTATTGAGGCGCTGCTTGTTCTCTGCTGCAATCGGATCCCAGTTTTCGATGACCTGCTGGTTCCGCTGGTTCCGTTGGATCGTCAGGTCATGCAGGGCTGGATTGACCTTGAGGTTGGTGTTCTTGCCGTACCAGGGCGTGTCCTGTCGTCTTGCTTCCGGCGACATGGGCCGCCCTGCCTGTTGGAACATTCGACCTAGGGGCAGGGGCTTGAGGCCTGCCTGGTCGCCCATGTCCTGCTCCAGCTTGCTGGTGTCAAACGTGGAGGCCGCAGGCGTGGGAGCAGGTTGGATTGGAGCCTGGTCTTCTTGATCAATGAAACGAAGCATGATCAGTCGGGCGTCAGTGACATCAGCTTTTCCAGCTCCTCTGCTGTTGGCATGGCCGCCCTGATGTCCTGCAACGGGACGGATGCTTCAACAGTGCTGGTTATGTTGTTGTCTTTGAGGAACTTCATTGCACGATCCAAGCCAGCAACGCGCTCACGTGGATCATCCGAATGCAGCAATGACACAATCTCTGCACCAACAAGGCCGTGGATCTGCGCCAGAAGCTCTTCCGAAGCGCGACTCATAGGGGTAACCTGCAGTCATCTGGTGTCATTAAAGCTATGGCAAGGAAGGGCGGAAAGGGCACCGGCGGCAAAAAGGGTTGCTGATCAATGTATAGCCGTCCGACAACGCGACAAGTTGATGCACTTACCAATGTGCCGACACCAATGGGTGTCAACGTTGGTGAGGCTCCTCGCGTCACGCGCTCGGCTAACGGTCCGCTTCTCGATAACCGCAATCCCAACACCGTCCTGCAGGCCGGTCAGGCTCGCGCTGCTGAAGTCACCAACTTCATCGAAGGCCTCACCAAGGTCGCCACACCGCTGATCAAGGATCAGCTGACCAAGCAGGCCAACCAACAGGTTGGTGAACTGCTGGCAACTCAGGATCCGGTTGCGTTGATCCGCTCCTCTAGCCCGGAGCAACGGCAAGTCATCCGCAGTCTTTCCCCCCAGGCGCAGGACATTCTTCAGGACAAGGCAGCTGCAGGCGCTGTCCGCCTTTACCAGGACACGTTGTCGGCTGAGCGTGCCAAGCGTGCAGCTGTTCTAGACACTTTCAACTTCAGTGCTGAAGACCGCGCCAGGGCAGGAGCGGAAGCCAAGGCCGCGGCCTTGGAGGCTTCTGGGATTGCGTCGGTTCAACCCAGCTACCTGGTCAAGTACGGCGAGGAGCTTAGTCAGACGGATGCTGCCCTGGAAGGCCTGAGCTACAGGGCCCAGACCAAGGCCAAGGACACGGACGAGAAGACGGCATACACCAACGGCGTTGCATCGTCACTGGAGAGTTGGTCGAATGGCCGCGCCCGTGCCGTCAACAACGGCAAGGTGAAAGAGTTCGGGCTGCTTCTGAAGACGACGCTGGAGCAGGGCATTGCGGAAGCCTCGGCTCGATACACGCCAAAGGAACAGGCGCAGATCTACGAGCAGGCTATTCGCAGTCAAGTTGCACGGTTGAATCAAACCGGCAAGTACGACGAGGCGATGAACCTCTTGTACACAATGCAAGGTGCTGCTGCATCGGGCGTTGAGACGCCAAATAAGACGCCGTTCTTCCAGCAGCAATTAGAGAGTGGGTACACCCTGGAGTACACGGTCAATGCGTTGATTGATCAAACAGAGGGTGACTACAAAAAGTGGCAGCGCGAACAGGTGCTGGAACAGAACAGGGACATCATTCGTGACGGCTTGCAGGGTAGGGATGTCAAGGCCCAGCTGCAGGCGGCGCTAGACAACCCGGACCTGACTGTTGAGCAGATGTTGACGTTAGGTCAGACCATCAACCAGGCAACGGAGATTGGGCAGCAGGCGTCGCCGGAGCAGCTGCAGCGGGAGGCTGAGCTGCGGTACCAGATTGCCCAGGGCAACTTTGATCCACAGAAGAAGTGGCAGGAGGTCAAGGGTGCCGGCCTCACCGCTCGTCAGGTGTTGGGTTTGGCTGGTGATCTGAAGAAAGGGCCAGACGAGGGCACGCGCATGATCTCTGGCATTCGTGCCTATATGTCAGGCGAGACGGAGCAAGCTGTTGCTGGTCTTGCCAAGCTCGCTGGCCTCAGCGGTGATGCGGCCAAGGAGTTTGGCCGCAACTTCAACAACGACATCACCAAGGCCGTTGAGAAGCGGTACGCCGAAAAGGTGGCCAAGGGTGAGGTGCCGGATGAAGGCGCCCTGCGTGACATCTGGCGCAATGAGCTGGAGGCTGCTGTCAAGCGCCGCACCAATGACCGCTCGGAGCGGTTGAAGATAGAGCAGATGGCCTCCCCCAAGACCAGAGTGCTGAATGAGGTGAAGGAGTTTCAGCAGAACCTGGAGTCGAGCAAGGGTGAGGTGACGATCATGTCTTTCCCAAGGCAGGTTCGCGTTGACTTCTCCAATCAGTTCCCAAACAAGAAGATGACCCCGGAGGCGCTGGGGAGCTACATGATCAAGCGGATGGAAGCGGTGAAGGAAGGTGACAAGCCGGTGTTCCCTGATGCGTCAAAGAACATCCGCCAGGTGATTGACCGGGCGCAGGGCAAGGCGCCTCGGGTATCAGATCGTGGTCAGGTGGTGCCTCCTACGCAAGCTGAGATGCTGCTGGGCAAGCCGGGCATCGAGTCCTTGCGGCTACTGCAGAACTGGATGAACCCGCCGGCAACACCGCAGCAGGCAGCTCCCAAGCCAGCCAGTCCTACGAAGCCTGCAACGCAATCGCAGAAGGTCAGCGCCAAGCCGCAGCAGAGTGGCATTGGCCAAGTGGTGTCTCAAGGTCTTGGCGCCATTGCCCAGGTGCTGACTCCACCTGCAGCAGCCGCCACCTTGGATTCACGTCCAGAGGCTGTTCAGCATGTCAACCCAAGTGCCATTGCACTGTTGAATCGGATCTGGAAGGGTCAGCAGAAGGCAGACATTCGCACACCACCCTTGCCGCAGGTTGCAGCGACTGCTCCTGTTGGCTTTGTTCCGCTTGCGATCACCAGCGACAAGCATCCGATCTTTGTTGCCATTGGCATTTCCGAGGGCACGCGCACAGCAAACGGTGGATACACCCGCGCTTACTACGGTTATACGGATCCAGGCAATGGAGCCAGAAGCATTGGCACCGTCAGCGGTCAGCAGGGTGGGAGCCCGGCCACCAGCGATCGTCGTTGGATGGGGATTTTGACTGGTACAGCAGCGCGGGTTACTCCAGTGCTGCAGCGGATGGGACTGCAACCCGGTACTCAGGGTTGGAACCGGGTGCTGTTCAACGTGCTGGACTTGAACGTTCAAGCACCAGCGGCAGTGGGTGACTTCATCAGGAAGATCCCCCAGATCCTGCAGCAAGGGGCAAGCATCGAAGCCATTGCCAAGGCACGGGCTGACAGTTACTACAACCCGCGTACAGGCAGGCTTGATACATCATTCAAGAGTTACAACGCATTGTTCCAGGATCAGCGATCTAGAGCTGGGGTCTGGGATTACCGGAGGCGCATCTGATGGCTGTACGTTTCAACCCTGAGACAGGCAAGTGGGAAGACGACAGTCCGCAGCCGGCGTCGTCTGTTGCGACCATGACGCCTCAACAGGCGTTTGTGGATCCGTTTGAGCAGAGCGTTCGTGATGCTGAGTCACAGAACAAGCTGGCGAACAAGCAGTTCCTGGAGTCAGCAAAGACCGGCAGTACCAAGCCGATGTTTGCCGAGAGTCCCGGTCAGTTCATGGATGAACTGGGGAACATCCTTGGCAATGCTGTCACCGGCATTGGCACTGACTTCCTGGATCTTGGCGCTGGCCTGGCTGACGTGGCCGTGTCAGCGGTCAAGCAGGCGACTGGTCAAGACGCCAACTGGGATGAGGTTTTCGATGACAGCGACAACCCTTGGACGCAATGGCGTCGCCGGGAGTTTGAGTCGGAGACCCAGGCCGGCAAGATGGTCAGCGACGTGCTGCGACTGGGCACGCTCATTGCCACGTTGCCCAAGTCAGCACTGAAAGGTGCGGCCATGGCACCCAGGCTGATTGGCAAAGTCGGGCTGCTGGGCGATGTTGCCAAGGGTGCGACCAAGATCGCTGGTGGTCTTGATAAGGCGGATGATGCGCTGAAGGCAGGACGCACGGCGTACAAGGCCAGCACTGAAGCATTGAAGGCAACAGGGTTTGCCAAGGGCACAGCAGCTGGCCGTGCTGCCAACATCGCTGCACAGGATGACTGGCTGCGGCTCACCTTCAAAGAGGTGGCGGATGTTCCTGAGGTGGCCAACTGGTGGACAAGCGTTCAGCAGAGCACCAAGGCGCTGACCCAGTTGGGCCGGGAAAAGGCAAAGCTGCGGACTGTTGGCGAAGCTCTGGCTTGGGATGCCCTGGCCACCTTCTCGGTGTTCGGCGAGGGCGACGACGAGTTCGACCAGACGCTGGGCGACACACTCCGGGAGATGGGTCTGCCCAACATCCTTCCCCAGACCGACATGACCGACACCGCCCTGGAGCGGAAGGTCAAGCAGATGGCGGAAGGCCTGGCGATGGCTCCGCTGATCAACGGGTTGCTGGACATGACGCGGGTGTACCGCTTCAGCCGCAACTTTGCTCAGGCCACTGGGGCTGAGCGTGACGCCATCGTCAAAGCGTTCAATGCCGAGGCAAATGAGCTTGGTCGTGGGATGACGAAGTTGCTGCCAGAGTCGGCCGCATCCCTGCAGCCAGCACGAACAGCAGCATTTGAGAAGGGCGCACAGCTCAACAGCTTGTACGCCCAGCTGGAAACCCAGCGGATCGGCAACAGTTATCAGAACGACCTGTTGACTGCGCAACTGCGCAATCAAGCGGTGGCCAACGTTGGCTACGACCCACAGTTGCAGGCGCAGCTGACTCAGGGACAGGGCGGGCTGAATGCCCAGCAGCTGATGGCCAACCAGCAAATGGTGGCTGGCAGCACTGAGGCGCTGCCTGGCTCCATGCCAGCTGGCTTGCTTCCTGAAGGACAGGTGCAGCAACTGCCGGGTGCTCCACAGCCTGGGGCGCTGCCCGGTGGTCCCGAGGCCAAGCCTGGATCCATGCCAGCTGGCACTCTCGGTGCTGGTGGTGAGCTGGCACCTGTTACTCCAGGGATGGAGCAGGTACAGGTGACGGACCTGGGACCGCGGCCACCAGAGCCGGCTGTCACTCCTCAGACCATTCGCAATGCGTTTCAGGCTGATGCCTACAACGCGTTCATGCGGTCCCAGGAACTCACTTATGTCGAGGGCCCGGATGGCGTGATGCGCTCCATGGCGGAACTCAACGCTGGCGTGAAGCAGCTGATGCCACGCACCCGTGTGGATGCGATGGAGTACATCACCAAGTTCCCGCCGCAAGCCAATGAGCTGGGTGTGATCCCAGCCGCTGACTCGGTGTGGATGAACTTCATCACCGACCGTGGCCTCAGTGAAGGCTGGGCGTCGATTGATCCCGACACCATGCAGGTTCGGTTCAACCGGAAGTCAGCGCTGGAGTTGGACCGTGGTGACTTGGCTGCCAAGCAAGCCAAGGCGATGGATGAGCTGAATGAGCTGAACCGTTACCAGGAGTGGTTGTGGAACAAGGAGCTGGTCAATGGCAGCCCGCAGATGCGCCCCGAGGTGCAGGACAACCTGGCGGCCAAGGAAGCCCGCGATGCTTACGACCAGTGGGAAGTTGGTCAGGCTGCGGCCAGGGAGGCCGATCCCGCTGCAGCTGATGCAGAGCGCCGTGCTGTCACCGCTGGCATCGAGGCCGATCAGCTGGACAACGCCGAGGCTGTGCGCGTCAGCGACCAGGAGGCAGCTGCCGTGGCTGGAGCATTGGATGACAACACCGTTGTGCGGGAATACCTGGGCACAACCCTTGACAGCATTCAATCCCCCGAGGTGCTCAAGGCTGAGGTGGGTCGAGGCTGGGATGTATTCAGTGTTGACGGGGAGAAGATTGCAACGACTCGCACGCAGCGAGAAGCGAACAAGTTGGCTGATGCAGAGCTACGCCGCAACCGCGAAGCATTGATTGGTCGCGCCAGGCAGCTGGAAGCTGACGGCATGGATCAAGCATTGAATACAACAGTGGGGCAGCCCATTCTTGATTCAGACATTGCAGGCACTGTCAAGCTGACGGATTCGCAGATTGATGCAATCCAAAAGTTCAGCCCTGCAATCCAGAACCAGATGCGTGCTGACTGGGAGAAACGCACCGGCGGCCAGGCCTGGATCAACATCAACGAGTTGAAGGGTGGCAGCAAGAAGTCATTTGACTTGACCCAAGGCGAAATGCTGGATCTGGCTGATGGCATCAAAGCCCTGCTGCAAACCGGGGAGGTCACTGGGCCACGCGCCCGTGTCCTTCGCAACGTGGCAGACAAGCTGAGCACCAGCATGAAACTGCTGGAACCTCAGGCTCGCGCTCAGCGGTTTGCCGACAACATCACCGCTGAAGCCCAGCGGTTCATTGACCACGGAGACTTCTGCTGATGGCTATCCACGCATGTTCCCCGGTTGCTACTCCGCGCATCATTGGCCGCTCTGAGGAGCTGGATCAAGGTGAGTGGCTGGGCAAGGCGCTACGTGATGCTGAGGCCAAAGGCCTGTTCACGGATGTGCGGGAAGGTTTCGATCGACGCTTTCACGCTCGGGCAGCACGGGATCTGGAGAACATGCTGCCGATGGAGATGGGGGAGTTGCAGACCTACTCGCTGAAGCGTGGGTGGTTGAAGCTCAAGAACACTGCGGTCAAGGGCGTCAAGGAGGCAGTGCCCGGCTCAATGAATGCCGAGGAAGCTGGCTACGCCAACGCCCTGTACAAGGTGTATCTGGAAGGTCGGGCCGGCGGCGTGAAGCAGCTGGCCGACAACTTCATGTTGGCTGTGAATGCCGGCGAGAACGCCACGGTGCAGGGCCTGCAGTTTGCCCAGGAGATGCAGGGCCTGTCCCGTTTCGGCTCCTACGTTCTTGGTTGGGACCAGCAGATTGGCCGCGGCCTCAGGCAGTCAGGTTTGACGAAAGGCCTTGACCGTGCTCCTGCCAAGGCTGTCGAGGGCTTTGTCGATACAGCGGCTGGCACTGCTGAGGCCAACCTGGAGTACGCCGACAAGTTCAAGAAGATCGCTGCATTGCTGGCGGATCCAACGCAAGCAGATCAGGGTGTTGCTGAGTTGATCGGCCTGGCTAAGCAAGTGCAGTTCCTGGAGGAGCCGCACAAGATCAGCAAAGCGGTGCTTGGCATGGAAGCGGCAGGCAACGCTTGGCAAGAGCTGTTCGTCAATGGCTTGCTCAGCAGCCCCACGTCGTTCGTTGCCAACGTGCTTGGCGCAATGTGGGTGCCAACCCGTGCAGTGCTGCAGTACGGGGCAGCTGAGACCTGGGCAATGTCTGGCATGGCCGGTTCCAGTGAGGCACGGATTGTTGCAGCAGAAGCAGCGGCGTCGCTGTCAACAATGTGGTCAGCGATGAACGAGGCGCTGCAGATTGGATGGCACGCCTTCAAGACAGAGACCTCGCTGTACCAGGTAACGCACAAAGGCATCACGGCTCAAGCGGCAGCATCGTTGATTGGCAAGGACGCATCCCAGCTGCCAAGCGGAATGGTGGACACGATCACCCGTGTGGGTGATTACGTCAGGCTTCCGTCCAGGGCACTGCTGGGAACAGATGAGTTTGCCAAGCACCTGGCCATCCGTGGTGAGGTTGCAGCTCGCGGCATTCGCCGTGCTGCTCGGGAAGGCGTTGACCTGACTGACAAGGCGGCACTCCAGAAGTACATGGAGAACGAAGCCAGGCAGGCATTCCTCCTCAGTGGTTCGCAGTTGACCGAGCGATCAGCGAAAGAGGCTGATCAGTTTGTGGCACGGCTGCGTGCTTATGACTCCCTGCAGATGGCGGAGGGAGCCAAGGCTGTATCTCAGATCGCTGCTGAGGCCACGTTCCAGGAACCGAACCAGCTGGCGTCTGGGATGAACTCACTGCTGAGCAGCCCGGTTGGTTCGGCATTCCGGCCGTTCATCCCGTTTGTCCGCACACCGCTCAACATCATCAAGCAAGGCTTCTTTGAGAGCACTGGCATTGCTGCCATCTCCAAAGGTGTTTCGGTTGCGGCTCATAACCCGACCAAGGCAGTGTGGGCTATTCAGCAAGAACTGCTCAAGGATCCAGCTGAGACAGCTCGCATTGCTGGCCAGATCGCACTGACCACCAGCTTGGGCTTCTGGATGTACACCCAGGCCATGAGTGGTCGAGTGACAGGTGGTGGCCCTGGTCGCTGGACTGCTGGCCGCAACGGCAAGGCTGCACAGGATGCGTGGGTAGCTGCTGGCAACGTGCCCTACTCAATCAGGATTGGTGATCAGGCCATCCCGTTTGATCGGTTCGGGGAGCCTGTCGCCATTGCTCTGCGCATGTTCTCAGACCTGGGCATGTACGCCGCGTACATGGATCAGACCGAACAGGAGGAGGTCTTCTCGGGAATGGTCAGCATTGCGGCTAGCGGCCTGTACCAAGCCAGCTTCCTGCAGGGCGTTGAGACCCTGATGAAGGTTGGGCAAGAAGACAGCGACTATGCCCTGGGCCAGGCAGTGCAGAACTACGCAGCAACGCAAACACCGTTTGGCGGCTTGCTGGCATTTGTGGATCGTGTGGCTGATCCGTACAAGGGGGCTTATCAGGGGGCGAGTTTCGCTGATGTGATGAAGGTGCATGAGGACACCTTCGGTACAGGGATCTTTGGGAAGCTGGCGAACCGGATTCCAGGCTTGGGCACTGCTCCTCAGTTGGTGGATCAACTGACAGGCCGCCCGGTTCCCGTGGTGCCTGGCGTGGGCCCTGGCGGGCTGAACCCGCTGCAGATGGCAATTCCGATCATGCCGCGCAACAACAGCACCGATGCGGTCTGGAAGACGGTGTGGGACATCAAGGGCAGCTACATCGAGAAGCGACCGCCGTTCAAGTTGTCAGCCAAGGAGCAGCAGCAGCTCAATGGCCTGATGGCCACAGCTCAGGTTGGCGGCAAGACGCTGGGGCAGCGAATCCTGGAGTACCGGAACCGGGCCGAGGTTCAGCAGTACATCAGCAACCGTGGCTCATCGGTGTCGGGTACGGCGTTTGGTGTTGAGCGGGGGCTGGACAAGATCATCACGGAGCATTATCAGCAAGCACTGGAGCAACTACTTGCTACCGACAATGATGTGATGCTGCGAGCCCGACTGCATGAGGCAAAGGGCCTGGCTGCAGAGAACAACAACATTGAAGATGCTCGTTCAATCGGTAGTCAGTTGGACGACCTTTACCAGCGTGCTCGTCGTGGGTACTAGAGGTAGGGTTGTGCTAAGTGCCCAGTCCTTCTGCCGATGGCGTTACTACGGCTGACATACAGCGGGAACGTCTACGACGCAGCCCCCGCCGGTACCGTTGACTTCCCGCTTGTTACCAAGGGCGGCAACAACATCCCGTATCTGCAACGATCACACATTCATGTGTATCGCAGTGCTGATCAGGGTGTCACGTGGACGGAGTTGAATCGACCAGCTGATTGGGACTTTGATTCAACAGGCACCATTGCACGCCTCAGGGGAGCCGTTACGCCTGACTATGTAATGGTTCGGCGGGTAACACCGTATCAACAGCTGTACACCAAGTTTCAGGACAGCAGCCTGTTGACGGCTGATCAGCTTGATGAAGCTGAGAAGTTCAGCATGTATGTCGATCAGGAGCTGTTCGACGCTGAAGACCAAGGCTTCTGGAGTCACCCTGATCAGGTTGTTGATAAGCCTGCTCAGCTCCTCGGCAACTGGCCGAAGGATGGCAAGGACAAGTTCATTGCCACCACTGATGCCATCGGCGCCAGGCTCGATCCCTATGTGCAGGACGGCGTTCCCCCTGCACTGGGTCTGCCGCAGAAGGAACAGTTCGGCAAGACTTGGTTTGACACGGATGATCTGGTCCAGAGGTTCTGGAATGCAGATGCTGGCGCCTGGGTGACGCTGGCCAACACGGGCCCCCAGGGCGTAAAGGGTGACAAGGGTGACAACGCTGGCTTTGGTACACCGACTGCTGTTGGTCTGCCTGCTGGCTCAGCGCCAACGGTCACAGCAACAGGGCCTGATACGGCCAAGGTGTTTGCTTTCGGCATCCCGGCTGGCGCTCAGGGGATTCCAGGAGTAGCTGCTGGGTTTGGCGTACCAACAGTCACCGGGCTGCCTGCTGGTTCGACGCCAACGGTCACAGCATCCGGCCCTGACACAGCCAAGGTGTTCGCCTTTGGTCTGCCCAAGGGGGACAAAGGAGACAAGGGTGATGCTGCCAGCTTGACCATTGCATCAGCCACCACGTTGGGTGGGGTGAAGATCGGCACGGGTGTCACCGTTGCAGCTGATGGCACGATCTCAGCCGGTGCTGGCACGGTCACTGCTGTCACAGGTACGGCTCCCATCGTCAGCAGCGGTGGCACCACACCTGCCATCAGCATCAGTGCAGCAACGACCACCACAGCTGGCTCAATGTCAGCAGCGGATAAGGTCAAGCTCGATGGCATTGCGACAGGTGCCACTAAGTACGTCCTCCCTGCTGCTACTGCTGCAGCACTGGGTGGTGTCAAGAAAGGCACCAACATCACGATTGCTGTTGATGGAACGATCAGTGCATCACTGCCTGGTGCGTTGGTCTATCGCGGTGCCAGAGATCTGACGACAGCGCCACCAGCCACTCCAGCTGTTGGTGATGTGTACCTGTCCAACAAGGCTGGCACCATCGCTGCTGGTTGGACTGGCATCGCTGCTACCACCACCACCGCTGGAGACATGGTGTTGTGGGATGGCGCCAAGTGGGACAAGGTTGGTGTCACAGGCGCTGGCATCACCAGCGTTACTGGTAGCGCCCCGATCAGGATTGCTGGTACGGCTGCTGCACCTGATGTTCAGGTGACAGATGCCAGTGCCACGGCTAAGGGTGTTGTCCAGCTGGCGGATGCAGCAGCCATCACGGCAGGGACCGCTGGCCTGGTGGTGGACGCTGCTCAGCTGAAGGCCAACCCGCCGGATGCAACTGAAACCATCAAGGGCAAGGTGCAGCTGGCCACTGCTGCTGAAGTCACTACCGGCACCAACACCACCAAGGCCGTCACCCCTGCTGGGTTGAAGGTTGAGCTGGATAAGAAGACTGAGCAGGCACCTATCGGCACTGCTGCTGGCACCAAGCAGTACCTGCGGCAGGTGGTCACCGCTGGCACAGCGCCATCACTGACAGCCACTCGTAGCTGGGTGGAGGCACCGTCTGGTCTGGACTTC
>Ga0315907_10004825_pt1 | contig 14976 bp, 15 predicted proteins | sample LakEriMetagenome_3_FD_203525 | JGI IMG/M metagenome (GOLD analysis project Ga0315907, IMG submission 203525) | Freshwater fungal communities from buoy surface, Lake Erie, Ohio, United States - Buoy 12 MA123 | ecosystem: Environmental > Aquatic > Freshwater > Lake > Lake biofilm | place: USA...
GCGATCACCCGTTTCATCGAACAGCACAACACCAGCGAAGCCAGGCCTTTCACCTGGCGTGCAGACCCAGACAAAATCATCGCCGCCAGAAATCGGGGGTTCCAATTGTTGGATTCGATCCACTAGCCGGCCCCCTTGGGGGGGGCCACAAGCGCCCCCCCCGCGTTGCGCCTTACTGCCGCGCGGTGGTGCCGCCGTCGATCACCAGCACGGTGCCGTTGCAATAGCCCGCCTCGTCGCTGGCCAGATACAGGCAGCCATAGGCCATCTCCTCGGGCGTACCGGCGCGCCGCATGGGCGTGATGCTGTCGGCCACCTTCTCGTCGTCGAACAGCGGCAGGAAATCGGCCACCATCCGCGTCGCGATGAACCCCGGTGCGATGCAGTTGGCGCGGATGTTGTCCTTGGCATAGGCCACGCACATCGACCGCGTCAGGTTGATCATCGCGCCCTTGGCCGCCGTATAGGTATGCGCCCCCGGCAGGCCCTGCAGCCCGGAAATCGAGGTGACATTGACGATCGACCCGCCGCCCTGCTTCTGCATCAAGGGCACGACCAGCCGGCACATGTAGAACCCGCTGTCCAGGTTGATCGCCATCACCTCGTGCCACTTCTCGGGCGAGGTGCCGACAATGTCATTCATCGAATCCGGGCTGGACGACAGGTGGTTGTACCCCACACCGGCCGAGTTCACGAGGATATCGACCCGGCCATAGGTCGCCAGCGCCGCATCCACCGCCTTCTGCGCGCCCGCAGGCACCGACAGGTCGGCCGAGACGACAATCCCCTCGCCCCCCGCCGCCGTCACGGCCGCCAGCGTCTCGTACAGATTCGCCTGGGTCCGGGACACGCCCACAACCCTGGCCCCCTCGCGGGCGAACAACTCCATGCAGGCGCGGCCCACACCGGTTCCCGCCCCGGTGATCAGTGCCACCTTGCCCTTTACGCGATCCATTCCGACTCCTCCTCTTGCGGCCCCTTTCGGGGCACGTCCCGCCAACACTATTGGACATTCAGGCCACATTGTCATACAAAATTATAGGTCGAAAACGAAAACCGAGGAGGGATCGGATGAAGGCGGCAGTATTCATGGGCCTTGGCCACAAACTGGCGATCCAGGACATGGCCCGGCCAGAGCCCGGCCTTGGCCAGGTGGTGATCGAGGTTGCGGCCTGCGGCGTCTGCGGCTCGGACCTGCACGCCACCGACGCGGGCGTCTTCCTGCAGGAAAACGGCACCGTGCTGGGGCACGAATTCTCGGGCACCGTCGTCGCCTCGGGCGATGCGGCAGGGCCGGTGGGCCTGCGTGCCACGGCGGTGCCGGTGAATGCCTGCACCGACCCGGCCTGCCAGACGCTGGGCACCTGCAAGTACGACCTGGGCATCCTGTGCCCGCAGAACCGGATCACCGGCCTCGCGAAATCGGTGCCTGGCGCCTATGCCCAGTTCGTCAAGGTGGGCGCGCGCCAGGTCGTGGCCCTGCCCGACGGCGTCACCTGGGAAGAAGGTGCCATGGTCGAACCGCTTGCCGTGGGCCTGCATGCGGTGACGAAATCCGACATGGAGATCGGTGCCCGCGTGCTGATCATTGGCGCGGGGCCGATCGGCCTGTCGGTTGCGGCCTTTGCTGCCCTGCGCGGCGCGGGCGCGGTGGTGGTGTCCGAACGCGCCCCCGCCCGCCGTGCGGCCGCCTCCGCCTTTGGCGCGACGGCGGTGGTGGACCCGACCAAGGTCGACGACCTGGGGGACGAATTCGCCCGCCTGGCCGGCGGCCCGCCCGACGTGATCTTTGACTGCGTCGGTGCCCCCGGCATCATTCAGACCTGCGTGAACCTGTCCCGCGCGCGCGGCACCATCGTCGTCGTCGGCGTCTGCATGAAGGAAGACACCCTGATCCCGATCAGCGCCATTCTGAAAGAGGTGAAACTCCAGTTCATCCTGGGCTACGTCGACGCCGACTTTGCCAAGGTCCTGGCGGTCCTGCAGGCAGGCAAGATCAACGCTGCGGCGATGGTCACCGACCGTGTCGCCCTGTCCGACCTGCCCGACGCTTTCGAAGGGCTGCGCCAGCCCGGCAGCCAGATCAAGATGATGATCCTGCCGCAGGGCTGACCGGCCAAACGACCTCTGCCGTTTCAACCCCCGGGGTTCTGCCCCGGACCCCGGAGTATATCTTGCAAAATGAAAGGCGAGAAAGCGTTGCTTGACCAATCCGGGGCAAGAGTGGTGCCAAGACACCGGCAGGAGAGCCGATGGCCCCGCGTCGTGTTGCCCCGCCTTCCCCCCTGCCACGTCAGGCCAGGGACGCGCGGTAATCACGCAGGCCCGCCTGCCATTGCCTGGCGTCACGTTGCGCCAGATACTCCACGGGGGTCCGGGGGTGTGAAACCCCCGGCGCGCGCCGCCGGGGCGCGGTCAACGCCCCTGAAACACCGGCGCCCGCTTGGCCAGGAACGCCGCGATCCCCTCGGCCGCGTCGGCAGTCGCCGCGGCAGCGAGCATTGCTGCGGCCTCGGCCTCCATATGCGCGATGGCATCCCTGGCCCCCGCCGCACGCACCAGCGCGCAGGCCGCAGCCTGGGCACGGGCGGGGCCCGCCGCCAGCCGGGCCAGCAGCGCGCGGGCGGCCGTGTCCAGCTCCCCGGCCGGATGGATCGCCGTCAGAAGGCCGCGCGCCATCGCCTCCTCGGCCGCCACGGTGCGGTTGGTCAGCAGCATGTCGGCGGCCAGCCGGGCCCCGCCCAGCCGCGCCAGCAGCCAGGATGCGCCGAAATCCGCGCTCATCCCCAGCGCGGGATAGCCCGCCCGGAACACCGCCCCGGGTGCTGCCAGCGCGATGTCCCCGCACAGCGCCAGCCCGATCCCCGCGCCACCCGCAGGCCCCTGCACCGCCGTCACCACCGGGCAGGGCAGCGCGAACAGCCGCCCCATCGCCCGGTGCCCGATCTCCAGGATCGCGGCCTGACAGGCGGGCAGGTCCGGCGTCGTGCCGAATTCATTGATCGCGCCACCCACGCTGAACATCCGCCCCTCGGCGCGGATCAGCAGGGCGCGCAGGTCAGCCGCCCCGGCCAGTTGCGCGCTCGCCGCCTCCAGCGCGGTGACCGTCTCCATGTCCAGCCGGTTGCCCGCCTCGGGCCGGGCCAGCGTCAGGACGGCGGCACCCTCGGCCATCTCCAGCCGGACAGGCACCGCCATCACGCCACCTCGAACAGGGTGGCCGCGCCCATGCCGCCACCCACGCACATGGTGACCACCACGTAACGCACCCCGCGCCGCCTGCCCTCGATCAGCGCATGGCCCGCCAGCCGCGCGCCGGTCATCCCATAGGGATGGCCCACCGAAATTCCCCCGCCGTTCACATTGCAGCGGTCGGGGTCAATGCCCAGCCGGTCGCGGCAATACAGCGCCTGCACGGCAAAGGCCTCGTTCAGCTCCCACAGCCCGATATCGTCAACCCTCAGCCCCGCCTGCGCCAGCAGCCGGGGGATGGCAAAGACCGGGCCGATGCCCATCTCCTCGGGCGCACAGCCCACCACCGCCGTCCCGCGATAGATGCCCAGGGGTGCCAGCCCCCGCTGCCCGGCCAGCTTGCCCGACATCAGGACACAGGCGCTGGCCCCGTCCGACAGCTGGCTCGCGTTGCCCGCCGTCACCGTGCCCCCCGCGATCACCGGGTTCAGCGCGGCCAGCGTCTCCTGCGTCGTCCCGGGCCGGTTGCCCTCGTCGCGCGCCAGCGTCACCGCCCGCTCGCTCACCGCCCCGGTAGCCTTGTCGGTGACCTTCATCACGGTCGAGAACGGCACGATCTCGGCATCAAACCGTCCCGCGGCCTGCGCGGCGGCGGTCCGCCGCTGGCTCTCGGCGGCATAGGCATCCTGCGCCGCGCGGCTGATGCCATAGCGGGCGGCCACCGTCTCGGCGGTCTGCAACATCGGCATATAGGCATGCGGCACCCGCGCCGTCACCGCCGGATCGGCCTCGGCACTGGCCCAGCGGAAATAGGCCTCCTGCACCGCGCTGATACTGTCCTGCCCGCCCGCGCCCACGATCTGCTGGCCGTCGACGATGATCTGATTGGCCGCCGCCGCAATCGCCATCAGGCCCGAGGCGCATTGCCGGTCCACCGTCATCGCCCCGGCCGTCACCGGAATGCCCGCCGCCAGCGCCGCGTTGCGGGCAATGTTCATCCCCGCCGTGCCCGCCGCCAGCACGGTGCCCAGGATCACATCCTCCACCTCGCCGGGGTCAATCCCCGCCCGCGCCACGGCATGGGCCAGCGCATGCCCCGCCAGCGATGGCGATTTCGTGGCGTTCAGGCTCCCGCGAAAGGCCCGGCCAATGCCGGTGCGGGCGGTGCTGACGATAACGGCATCGGTCATGAGGCGCTCCGGGTCAGGCGCTGGCCACGGGCGGCCAGATCGCGCAGCAGGGGGGTGACAGTCCAGTATCCATAAGGGTTGCCGAAGGTGGCGGCATAGTGGTCAAGCCGGGCCACGATCCGGTCAAGCCCGATTTCGTCGGCCATGAACAGCGGCCCGCCCCGCCAGCCCGGAAAGCCATAGCCCGCCGTCCAGACCACGTCGATATCTCCCGGCCGGTTGGCAATCCCCCCGGCCAGGATCGCGGCGGCCTCGTTCACCATCGGGAACAGCAACCGCTCAAATATCTCCTCATCGGCGTGCGCGCGCGCAGCGACATGATGTTCCGCCGCCAGCCGCGCCGCCAGACCTTGCGTCTCGGGGTTGGCCAGCGCCTCGCGCCCCGCATAGCGGTAATTGCCCTGCCCGGTCTTCTGCCCATGCGCCCCGGTCTCGAACATCGTCCGGCACAGGATGCGATAGGCCGGGTCCTGTGGCCCCTGCCCGCCCTTGATCCATTCGATCACCGTGCGCGCGCCCACATCCACCCCGGCCATGTCCAGCATCCGGCTGGGCCCCATCGCCATGCCGATCCAGTCCGGGCTCTCGGCCACGCCGTCGATCTGGCCGGGGCTCGCGCCTTCCAGCTGCATCGCCTCGCTCTCGCGCATATAGGCCTCGGCCATCCGGTTGCCGATAAAGCCATAGCACACGCCCGACACGACCGCCGCCTTGCCAATCCGCTTAGCCAGCCCCATCACCGTGGCCAGCGTGTCCGGCGCCGTGTCGCGGCCCCGCACCACCTCCAGCAGCCGCATGATCTGCGCCGGGCTGAAGAAATGCGTGCCCAGCACATCGCCCGGCCGCCCGGTCGCGGCGGCGATGGCATCCACATCCAGCGTGCTGGTGTTGGTGGCGATGATCGCGCCCGGCTTGCACACCTGTCCCAGCTCGCGCGCCACCGACAGCTTCAGCGCCATATCCTCGAACACCGCCTCGATCACCATGTCGGCCGGGCCCAGCGCCGCCATGTCCAGCGTGCCGCTGATGCGGGCCCGCCGCTTGGCGGCGGCCTCGGGCGTCAGACGGCCACGCTTGACCATGGCCGCATAGGCAGCGTCGATCAGCGACAGCCCCCGCTCCAGCCCTGCGGCGCTCGCATCGACCAGCGTCACCGGCAGACCCGCATTGGCACAGGCCATCGCGATGCCGCCGCCCATCGTGCCCGCGCCCAGCACGCCCATCTGCGCCACCGGGCGCGGCGCGGCATCCGCGCCCGGCACCCGGGCCGCCGCACGCTCGGCCAGAAACACATGCCGCAGCGCCCGCGACGGGGCGCTGGCCATCAGCCGCAGGAAGGCCGCCTCCTCGACCGCCGCACCCTCGGCCCAGGGCCGCGCCACCGCCTCCAGACAGGGCACCAGTTCGGTCAGCGCGGGCAGCCAGGGCCGCGCTGCCGCAGCGGCGCGCGCCTGCTCCAGCACCGGGGCCGCATCGTCGGGCGGGGTCAGCCCCGACACCCGGCGCAGCGGCAGCCCCGCCAGCGCCGCACGCGCCGCCCCGGTCACTTCCGGTGCCAGCGCATCCACGATGCCCAGCGCCAGCGCCTCTTCTGCCCCGATCATCCCGCCCGAGGAGATCATCCTGAACGCCGCCGCATAACCCGCCAGCCGGGGCAGCCGCTGCGTCCCCAGCGATCCCGGCAACAGCCCCAGCGTGATCTCCGGCAGGCCCAGTCGCGTCGCCGGATCGGCCACCCGCCCATGACAGGCCAGCGCCAGTTCCAGCCCGCCGCCCAGCACCGTGCCGAACAGCGCCGCCACAACGGGCCGGTCCTGCGCCTCGATCCGCGCCAGCAGCGCGTTGAACGGACGCGGGGTGAAGCCCGGCTGATCGAACATCGTGATATCACCGCCCGCGACAAAGGTCCGCCCCGCGCAGGCAATCACCAGCCCGGTCAGGCTGCGGTCCGCCTCGAACGCATCCAGCCCCTCTGCCAGCCCCGCGATCACCCGCGCCGAGATCGCATTGACCGGCGGGTTGTCGATCCACAGCGTGGCGATGCCGCCTGCGCGGCGCAGGGTCAAGGCGGTGCCTTCGCGGGGTGGGCTGGGCATGGGCGGCATCGGTGACCTCTTGGAATGGCAACACAGTGTAGCGCACCCGCCCCCGCAGCGCTTGTGTTTACCGGCTGCCCGGCAGGAAGTTTTCCGGCTTGCGCGCGCGGGCCCCGCAGGCCAGACTCCGCCCCGGCCCACAGGATGCACCCATGACCCTCGTCACCTTTGACACCCACGGCGCCACCGCGCTGATCTGCCTCAACCGGCCCGAGGTGCGCAATGCCGTGAACCTTGCCCTTACGGCCGACCTGCGCACCGCCCTTGCCCGGTTCGATGGCGACCCCGCCCTGCGCGTGGCGGTGCTGACCGGCGCGGGGCGGTTCTTCTGCGCCGGGATGGATCTGGGCGCCTTTGCCGCCGGCGAAAGGCCGGGGCTGGACGACTCCGATGGATTTGCGGGCTTTGTCCGCGCCACGCGGACAAAGCCGGTGATCGCGGCAGTCAATGGCGGGGCCGTGGCGGGCGGGTTCGAGATCGTGCTGGCCTGCGACATGGTCGTGGCCGAAACCGGCGCGATCCTTGCCCTGCCCGAGGTGAAGCGCGGCCTTTTCGCCGCCGGGGGCGGGGCGCTGCGCCTGCCCCGCCGCCTGCCTGCCGCCATCGCGGCTGAGATCCTGCTCACCGGCGATCCGATCACCGCCGACCGCGCCGCCGCCCTGGGGTTGGTCAACGCCGTGGTCCCCGGACCTGACCTGATCGACACCGCCCTCGCGGCGCGCGTCGCGGGCAACGCGCCCATGGCCCTGCGCCTGACCCGCGCCGTCGCCCAGGCCGCCGAGGACTGGGGCCCCTCCACCGCCGCCTGGGCCCAGATCGAGTCATCGGCCGACGCGCTGGAAGGCGCCCGCGCCTTTAAGGAAAAACGCACCCCCCGGTGGACAGGAGTGTAGGATGCGGGCTGTCGAATACACCGCACGCGGCCCGGCAGCACAGGTGCTGCGGCTGGTGGATCTGCCCGTCCCGACCCCCGGCACGGGCGAAGTGCTGGTCCAGGTCATGGTCTCGGCAGTGAACCCCTCTGACACCAAGGGCCGCACCGCCCGGCCCCATGACAGCGCGATGCCCTTTCCCGCTGTCACCCCCCATCAGGACGGATCGGGGGTGATCACCGCCACCGGCCCCGGCGTCGACCCCGCCCGCATCGGCCAGCGTGTCTGGCTCTACATGGCCAACCGCGGCCGCCCCCGCGGCACGGCGGCCGAATTCTGCGTGGTGCCCGATGAACGTGCGGTGCCCCTGCCCGCTGCCGCAAGCTTTGCCCAAGGCGCCTGCCTGGGCATCCCCGCGATGACGGCCCATTACGCGCTGATGTCTGACGGGCCCCTGACGGCCAAGGTCGTGCTGGTGCAGGGCGGTGCCGGGGCGGTGGGGTTCTATGCCGTCCAGATCGCGAAATGGGCCGACGCGGCGCTGGTCATCGCCACCGTCAGCCGTCCCGAACAGGCGGCCCAGGCCCGCCTTGCCGGGGCCGATCTGGTGATCGACCGCAAGACCCAGGATTTCGTGGCCGCCATCCGCGCCGCCGCCCCCCGGGGCGTCGACCGGGTGATCGAGGTCGCCTTTGGCACCAATCTGGCCGATGATCTGGCCGTGCTGGCCCGCAACGGCGTGATCGCCGCCTATGCCTCGGACGCCGCGCCCGAACCCGCCGTCAACTTCCGCACCCTGATGGCCAAGGATGCCACCGTCCGCTTTGTCCTGATCTACGAGGCACCCCAATCCGCCCGCGACGCCGCCGCCCGCGACATCAACGCCATGATCGCGGCGGGCACCCTGCACCACCAGATCGCGCAGACTCTGCCGCTCTCGGCCGTCGTCCCCGCCCACGAGGCGATGGAATCCGGCCGCCTTGTCGGGAAAATCCTGCTTGACCTGACGGCCTGATCCGGGGGAATCGCATTTGGGATTTAAGGGTGGCGCTTTGGGCTGAATTGGATTCCGGTTGCGGTTCCTGAAGGAGGAACTGATGCCGTCGCGGATCACGCCTTTTCGTCAAGTGCCTGATCCCCCTACGGGGAATGCGCAGCGCCGTTCACTTTTGGATATGCCGGTGCTCGCACTGGTGGCCTCGGTCTGCGGGGCCGAGAGTTGTGTGGACTTTGCCGAATTTGCCGCAGACCGTGAGGAGCTTCTTCGGGAATTTCTGAGCCTTGATAATGGCTTGCCGAGCCATGACACCTTCAGCCGGCTGTTCCGGCTGCTGGAGCCGCAGGCCTTTGGCCGGGTGTTTGATGCCTTTCTGGACGATCTGGGTGCCGAGGGGGCGGGGGTGCTGGCGATTGACGGCAAGACCCTGCGCCGCTCGTTCGACCGGGCAGCGGGACGCTCGCCGCTGCATGTGGTGACGGCCTTCGGTGTCGGGGCGGGGCTGGTGATCGGGCAGTGCGCCGTGGCCGAAGGCGGCAACGGGATCACGGCGGCGCGGGCGCGTCTGGAAACCCTGTGGCCTGACGGGGTTCTGGTCACGGCAGATGCGGCTCGCATACCCGGAGCGATACAGCGCAGGTGATCCTGGACCGGGGCGGCGATTATCTGTTCGCGCTCAAGGGAAACCACCCGCTGCTGATGCGCGATGTGGCGGGGTACTTTGCCAGCCCGCCTGAGAAACTGACACAGTTTCAGACAGTTGACGCTGATCATGGCCGGACCGGGACCAGAGTTCACCGCGTCAGCCATGAGGTTGATTGGCTCTTCTCGGACCGCCGCTGCAAGGACGAGCCGCGCCTGCCCGGCCTCGCCATGATCGCCTGAGTCCAGCCCAGCCGCCAGATCGGCGAGAGCACGACCTCGGCCACGCGCTTCTCTGTCTCTCCGGCCCGGCTGACACCCGAAGTCTTCGCGAAAGCCTTGCGCGCCCATTGGGCGATCGGGAACAGCCTGCACTGGGTGCCCGGCACATGACCTTCAACGAAGACCGCGCCCGCAACCGCAAAGATAACGGCCCGGAAAACCTTAGCATTCTGCGCAAGCTCCCCCCCAACTTCCTGCGAAAAGCCCGCCCCAAACTCCCCGTCTCCCGGAAATGCAAACGCGCAGGATGGTCCGACGACTTCGCAAAATCCATCATCGGCCAAATGCGATTGCCCTGCGGCCTGATCCCTGCGCCCTTGATCATCGTCCGACAATAGCGTCAACTCTCTGCCAGCCTTGGGCAAATGGTGCAGCTATGCCAGACGAAAGCAGGACGCCGAAACCCGACTCCGAGATGAGTTCCTCCGACAGGATCGTGAAAAGCATCCTCAAAGGGCTCTACGAGGGGCGCTTCGTCGCGGGGCAACGCCTTGTCGAACCCGATCTAGTCAGCCAGTACGAGGTCAGCCGCTCGACCGTGCGCGAGGCGATCAAGCGTCTGGCCGCGATGGGCGTGGTCGAGGCCTCGCTGAACCGCGGTGCCCGGATCCGGCAATTGTCCAAGGACGAGGCCCGCAACGTCCTGCGCATCATCGAGGTGATCGTGGGACTGGCCGCCCGCCTCGCCGCCGAAAACATCGCCGATCCCGACGGCCGCGCGCAGGTGGAACTCGCGCTGGCTGACCTGCTCTCCGCCAGCAAGCAGGCCGACCGCTATGAATTCGTCCGCCAGCGCAACCGGTTCAACCGAACGCTGGCGCGCGTGTCCAGGAACCCCGAACTGGAACAGATGCTGGCCAACCTGCAGGTGCATCTGGTGCGCAACCGCCTGGTCATGCAGCCTGAAGATCGCGCCCGCTCCTACGCCATGATCGGTGCGGCCGTGCTGGCCGGCGACGGAGACGAGGCCGAACGTCAGGCCCGCGCCCATGTGCGGCGCGTCGTCGGCATGCTCGACGACGTCTATGTCCCCGCCTTCATCGGCACCGGCAACGACGACTAAGCATGTTCGCGCGGGCTGGCCAACGGATTGAGAGCCTGATTTGAAACGAATTGAGTGAGTTCAGCAGGTTGTGCTTCTGTTCGGTTGCGAAGCTGAACGGAGAACACAATGGCTTGGACCGAACTCACCCGATCCCAACATGCCCGAGGGGGCGACAGGTACGCAAGTGATTTGACCGACGCGGAATGGGCGCTTTTGGGGCCGCTGATGCCTGCGGTCAGGCGTGTCGGTCGCCCGCGTCGGACCGATCTGCGCGATGTGTTCGACGCGATCCTGTACATCGCAACGACCGGTTGCCAATGGCGCATGTTGCCCAATGACTTCCCGCCGGTTTCAACGGTGCGCGGCTGTTTCTGCGCGTGGCGCAGTGACGGTCTGCCGGAGGAGATCAACGGCAAGCTGGGTGAGGCCGCGCGTCTGGCCGAGGGCCGCAAAGCCGCGCCGACGGCCGGCATCATCGACAGCCAGAGCGCAAAAACCACGGAAAGTTGAGGGGTTAGAGGATATGACGCCGGCAAGCGGATCAAGGGGCGCAAACGCCATATCGTCACCGACACGACCGGATTGCCCGTCGCGCTCAAGGTCCACAGCGCCGGAATTCAGGACCGCGATGGCAAGCCGGATGTGCTGGCGGTTGTCGCTGCGCGCTATCCCATGCTGCGCCATATCTTTGCCGACGGCGGTTATGCCGGCCCCAAACTGCGGGACGCCCTCAAAGCTGCCGGACGCTGGACCGTCCAGATCGTCAAACGCTCTGACAGCGCCAGTGGCTTCGAGGTCCTGCCCCGCCGATGGGTCGCCGGGCGTACCCGTGCCTGGCTGGGGCGGTGCCGCCGCCTGTCAAAAGACCGGGAAAAATCGATCGCCAGCGCCGGGGCGTGGGTCCTTATTGCCCACATCCGGCGCGTCACGCGCTGTCTCGCAAGGATATGAAAACGCTTGGATAGTTTTGAATCCGACTCTGAGGTCGTTGGTATCATCGGGAGCCTGCCGCAAGAAGTGTCGCAGATCAACATCATCCGTGTCCGGTCACGGCAGGACACCCAAAGGCTGCTCCCTGACTTGGTCTCAAGAATCATCATGCCCCCCGGTACCTCGGCTGCGACCATGGTCAGCGGCGCGAATGATCCGGACAGGGGCAGCTGATTCAGGCCACGCCCTGCCCCCTGGCCGACGAAGAGGCTAAAGCCCCAGCGCCCGGTCCGACAAGGCGCTGTGCCAGTCGCCCACGCCCACTTTGTCGTTGCGTCCCAGCTGGCGCTTGAACTCCAGCCGGGCCAGCTGGTCGCGGTGCACCTCGTCCGGGCCATCGGCCAGCCGCAGCAGTCGCGCCGTGGCATAGGCCGCCGCGAGGCCAAAGTCGTTCGACGTGCCACCGCCGCCAAAGGCCTGAATTGCCCAGTCGATCACCTGACAGGCCATGTTCGGCACCGCGATCTTGATCATCGCGATCTCGGCCTTGGCCTCTTTGTTGCCCACCGTGTCCATCATGTGTGCGGCCCGCATCGTCAGCAGGCGCGACTGCTCGATCATGATCCGCGCCTCGGCCACTCTCTCGCGCGTGACCGACTGCTCTGACACCGGCTTGCCAAAGGCCACCCGTTGGCTGGTGCGCAGCACCATCTTCTCCAGCGACCGTTCGGCCAGCCCGATCAGCCGCATGCAATGGTGAATCCGCCCCGGCCCCAGACGCCCCTGCGCGATCTCGAACCCCCGCCCCTCGCCCAGCAGCATGTGATCGGCCGGCACCCGGACATTGTCAAAGATCACCTCGGACGCCCGGTCCGGCATGCCATAGAACCCGAATACCGGCAGCGACCGCACCACCGTGATGCCGGCCGTGTCGCGCGGCACCAGGATTATCGACTGCTGGCGATAGGTCTCGGCCTGTGGATCGGTCTTGCCCATGAAGATGAAGATCTTGCAGCGCGGGTCCGTGGCACCGGTGGTATACCACTTGCGCCCCGAGATGACATAGTCATCCCCGTCCCGCGTGATTGACGACTGGATGTTGCGCGCATCGGACGACGCGACATCGGGCTCTGTCATCGCAAAGGCCGACCGGATCTCGCCCGCCAGCAAGGGCTTCAGCCACTGTTCCTGCAGCGCGGGCGTGGCATAGCGGGCCAGCACCTCCATGTTGCCGGTGTCGGGGGCCGAACAGTTGAACACCTCGGGTGCCAGATGCGACCGGCCCATGATCTCGCACAGCGGCGCATATTCCAGGTTCGTAAGGCCCGCCCCATGCTCGCTGTCGGGCAGGAACAGGTTCCACAACCCCTCGGCCCGCGCCAGAACCTTCAGATCCTCCACCACCGGTTGCACCGCCCACGGGCCAAGATCCTCGGACTCGCGATAGAACCGCGCCTCGCTGGGGTAAATGTGCCGTTCCATGAAGGCCAGCAGCCGGGCTTCCAGCGACAGGGTGCGCGCGGTCTTTTCGGGGATCATGGCGAATGTCCTGGCAGTCCTTGACAGATGCCAGACTAGGCCACGCCCCCCGATATGGCAAGATCGTCCGACGGTTTTGATTGACTGCAATGGCGGGCAAAGTCATCCTCACCCGGCAAAGATGACAGATGCCGCCCCCAAAGACGCCCCCACAGACGCCCCGGCGCCGCTGCTGCGCTGGATTGCCGCGCATGTGCCGGGATTTCGCGGCCCGGCCCGGCTGCACCCGCTGGCGGGCGGGCAATCCAACCCCACCTTCCTCATCGCGGCAGACTCGGGGCACCTGGTCCTGCGGCGAAGGCCCGCAGGGCCGGTCCTGCCTTCGGCCCATGCGGTGGACCGCGAATACCGCGTGATCCGGGCGCTGTCGGGCGGGCCCGTTCCCGTCCCCCGCGTGCATGGCCTGTGCGAGACGACAGACGTCATCGGTGCCGCCTTCTACGTGATGGATCACGTGCCCGGCCGCGTCCTGTGGGACCCGCGCCTGCCCGACCTCTCCCGATCCGACCGGCAGGCCATCTTTCACGACATGTGCCGGACGCTGGCCAACCTGCACCGGCTCGACCCGGCCGCCCTGGGTCTGGCTGATTTCGGCCGGCCCGGCGATTACCTTGCCCGCCAGGTCGCTCGCTGGACGCGCCAGTACCGTGCCAGCGAAACCACCCCGATCCCCGCGATGGACCGGCTGATCGACTGGCTGCCCGCCCACCTGCCCGCCCCTGGTGCCACCCGCCTGATCCACGGCGACTACCGGCTCGACAACCTCATCCTGCATCCGACTGAACCGCGACTCAGCGCGGTGATCGACTGGGAACTCTCGACGCTGGGCGATCCGCGCGCCGACATTGCCCATCACATGCTGACCTGGCATTTCACGCCCGCGCTGTTCCGGGGCCTGCAAGGCGCCGATCTGCCCGCCCTCGGCATCCCTGACGAGGACACCTATCTTGCCGCCTATGCCCGGGCCGGCGGCACCGATCCGCGCGGCGACTGGCCCTTCCTGATGGCGCTCAGCCTGTTCCGGCTGGCCGCGATCATGCAGGGCATCGCCCGGCGCGCGCTGGATGGCAGCGCCGCGGCCGCGGACGCCCACGCAATCGGCACCAGGGCCGCGCCCGTTGCCGCCCTGGGCTGGGACGTGGCACGGGGCGGAGCGGCATGACACATCCGCACGCCCTCGGTGCAACCCTGATCATCGGGGCTGACCGCATGCTGTACGCCGGACCACTGCGCCGGTCACTCGCGCCGCGCCGACTGGGGGCGCTGTCGATCTATGCCGCCCCGGGGCCGTTCGACATCGCTATCGGCAATGGCCCCAGTCGGCGCAGGACAGTCGCAGTCGTGCCGCCGCATATGGGCCACTGGATCACGCCGCCGCACGGCCCGATCTGGAACCTTCTGATCGAGCCCGAGAGCACCACCGAGGAGGCCATGGCAACGCTCTGTGCTGACCCTCCTGCGGGTTTGCCCGAAAGGTTTGGCGCTCTCACCGGCGTTGCCGGTTATTCCAAGACTTGGCTTGATCTGCTCGCGTTCGGCGCGGCCTTGCCCCAGCGCGACCTTGAGCCGCGCATCCGTGCCGTCGTCGCAGCCCTGCGGACCGATCCGACGTTGACGGCGGCGGGCTGTGCGCTTGGCGCGGGGCTGTCCGCCTCGCGTCTGCTGCGCCTGTTCCGACACGAGACGGGAGTGACTTTCCGTGCCTTCCGGATGTGGACAAGGGCCCGACGCTTTTTGGATCAGGCAGCGGGCCCAGCCAGTCTGACGGCAGTCGCCTTGGGTCTTGGCTACCCGGACTCAAGCCATTTCAGCAACTCGATCCGCCGCATCTTTGGCATGGGGCCCAGCGTATTGCGCGCCGGAACCCGGGGCATGCAGGTGCGGCTATTCGAAGGCTACAGCCTGTTCACGGTCTGACACCCTCAAGCTGCCTCATTCCACCGATGTGATCAAGGTTTCACCTAACAGGCTGCTGAAACAGTCGGCCCTCGACGTGGTTTGAGGAACATGATTCACCCCTGCTGCGGCGTTCGCGGGGGTGATCCTGCGGGGAACGGACGGGTCGGCGGGTTCGCTGTTCATCTGTGTGGACCTTGAGGCGCGCATTCCTGGGCATCACCCGCTGCGCAAGGTCCGGCAGGTGGTGACTGACGCGCTGTCGCGCCTTGATGCTGATTGTGACCGGCTCTGT
>Ga0315907_10004826_pt1 | contig 14975 bp, 12 predicted proteins | sample LakEriMetagenome_3_FD_203525 | JGI IMG/M metagenome (GOLD analysis project Ga0315907, IMG submission 203525) | Freshwater fungal communities from buoy surface, Lake Erie, Ohio, United States - Buoy 12 MA123 | ecosystem: Environmental > Aquatic > Freshwater > Lake > Lake biofilm | place: USA...
CCGAAATAGAAATCAAAGGTTTTCGGCTGGCCATCGGGGCCGGGCGTGATCGCACCGGCATTCACGGCTTCCTGCCAACGCTTGGAGCTGGTCAGGATGAACGGTTCGGTGATCAGAATGGTGTTGATGCCGTCCTTTTCCAGATCGGCGATCAGGCCTTCCGGATCGGGAAACGCTTTTTTATCCCAGGCCAGATTGCCCATATGGCCCTTGATGTCGGGGCCGAACCAGTAAAGGTCGAGAATCAGCGCGTCGACCGGAAATCCGGTCTGCTTGAACTTGGCCGCGGTGGCGCGGACTTCGGCATCGTTGCGGTAGCCGAAGCGCGAGGCAAAATTTCCCAAGGCCCAGCGCGGCGGCAGCGGCTGTCGGCCGGTCACGGCCGTGTAGTTTTCCAGGATTTCGGGATAAGTGTCGCCGGCCACCACCACGTAGGCCGTGCGGCCATCCACCGCCGAGAAGCTCAGCGTGTCGGTGTCGGTTTTGCCCAGATCGACTTCGCCGCTGGCGGTGTTGTCGAACAACAGCAGGTATTTGTTGCTGGAAACCACCGCCGGCAGGCTGTAATACATCTGTTCGGCCTTGGTGGTGTACCCGTAGCTGGCTTTGTTATACAGCGGCAGCTTGTGGCCGCGCCGGTCCATGCCGAGTACACGTTGACCGGTGCCCATCAGCTTTTCCTGCGGTTGCAGCGCGAAGTTGAATCCGCGCGATGTCCCGGTCAACTGCAGTCCGCCATTCTCCGCCAACAGGGTTCTGCCGTCTTTCTCGAAGCGGATGCGCAGCGGTGATTTGTCGATGTGCACCTTCAGCGCGGCAGTGCCGAACTCGACGCGGCCCTTGCGCTCGGTCAGTACCGCCGCACCGGCGGATCGGCTCTCGACCAGAGCGAAGGAATCGAGCTGCGCCATGCCAGTCGGCTGGTAGAACACTTCCACTGATTCCGGATTCAGAAAGCGTACGCGCACCGCGCCTTTGTCAGTGCTCAGCGTAAGGCTGTTATCGCTGCGGGAAACGCGTTGTACCGTTTGTTCCAGCGCAGCAGCCGGCAGGCTGATGGCAAAGGCTAGCGCGAAGCCCAGGTGGAATCGGAATGCGGTCATGGCGGGCCCTTAGTTCGGCAGTTCGAGAATGACGGATTGCAGCGGGGCCAGCTCCAGCGGGATGAATCCCATCATATTGGCGATCTGCAGACGGGTGTTGACATCGCCCAGATGGTCTTTCAGGCGGTAGTCGCCGTAACGCAGCTGCCATTCGGCGAGCAATGGCGGCGGCAGGCGCAGGGTGAAGCGCTTGGTGCTGGTTGCGCTGAAATTACTGACGATGACCAGCTTCTGTTTGCTGTTGTAACGGGCATAGGAAAACAGCTCGCCGTCATAACCGGTGTTACCGATATTGGCTTTATGCAGATCGTGGTAATCGCCCATCAATGCCGACGCATTACGGGTTAATTGCATCAGGCGCACGTAATCTGCACGCAGGGCCTTTTCATCGGCATGCAGCGCGCCGCCATCAAACTTGCCGCCATTCATCCAGCGCTGGTGGGCCGGAACGCCCCAGTAATCGAAAATCGTGGTGCGGCTAGCTTTGCCGAAACCGGCATCGCCATCGCCCTTCTCGCCGACGTCCTGACCGAAATACAGCATGGTCGGCGCGGTGCCGATGGTGGCCGAAACCACCATGGCCGGCAGGCCTTTGCGGGCATCACCGGCAAACGGCGCGCTGGCGATGCGTTGTTCGTCGTGGTTTTCCAGGAAATGCAGTAGATGCGGCTCGATGTCGGCGTACTGCGTCTGGATGTCCACCAACCGGTCAGTGCTGGCTTTGCCCTGCATCACCAGTTTCAGGTGATCGTAGAAGTCGACTTTGTCGTACAGGTAATCCATCTTGCCCAGATGCAGGTAATCGCGGTACTGCTTCGGGTTGTAGACTTCCGCCAGCAGGGTTGCCTTGGGATTCGTGTGTTTGACCGCACTATTGAGATAGCTCCAGAATTCAACCGGAACCATTTCCGCCATGTCATAGCGGAAGCCGTCCACGCCCTGGGCCAGCCAGAATTGCGTGATGTCGTGGAATTTTTTCCAGGACGAGGGCACATCCTTGCCCTGCCAGAACGCGTAGTGCGCCCGCCAGTCCTTGCCGGCGTAATCGGCCGGCAGACGCGGGAAGTCAGTGCTTCCGTCCGGCTTCACGCCGTAATTGATCTTAACCGTTTCGTACCAGTCATCGAATTTTGGCTGTGCCGCGCGCGACCCATTGCCGGTCCATTTCGCCGGATTCTCGGCAAATTTACCGTCAATCTGCGGATGGGCTTCACCGTTGAGCACCCGGTAATCCGCCGGCCAGGCGGGAACCCGGAAGGCCTGGCCGGGCACGTAATAAAAATCGTTGTTTCGTGCGTATTCCACCGAGGTGTCGTCGTCGGCGCCGAAATCCCGCACGCCGGCTGGAGCGCCGCTGGAGCGGTAAGCACGCGCCACATGGTTCGGCACGATGTCGATCATCACCTTCAGGCCGTGCTTGTGCGAGCGCGCCACCAGCGCTTTGAATTCATCCAGACGCTTGGCCGGATCGCGGGCCAGATCGGGATTGACATTGTAATAATCCTTGACCGCATACGGCGAGCCCGCGCGGCCTTTGATCACGTCCGGATCGTCCCCACTGATGCCATACGCGCTGTAGTCGGCAACCAACGCATGATGCAGTACGCCGGTGTACCAAATGTGGGTCACGCCGAGCTGTTTGATTTCTTCCAGTGCCTTGTTGTTGAAGTCTTCGAATTTCCCGACACCATTCTGTTCACGGGTGCCCCAGGGAATGTTGGCGGTCTGCCGGTTGCCGAACAGACGGGTGAACACTTGATAGATGACGACCTTGCCGTTCTGCGGTGAATCATCGGCGGTCGGCGGCGGTGCAACGGCATGGGCAGGCGCCGTCAGAAGCAGCGCGGCAAGTAGGCAGGTGAGGGTGCGGCGCAGAAGCATGGGTGGTCCTGGATTCGGGGTCAGGTCATGCTAAACGAGAATGCCGGAACTGCCAATTTCCAGCGCCGGCGGGCGCGTGAATACGTATGTATTCACGATACCAAAGCAGATGCTCTGACAATCAGGATTTTGGCGGGCCTGCATGAAAAATCTACGTCTCCATAAAGGCTGCCTGGGCTTGAGGAGATTCGGAGCCATGAAAAAATCATCATCTATCGGATTCATTTTAGGAACGCGACGGCATCCCCGGTGCGGATCGTGCCGTCGCTCAGGACGCGGCAACATACGCCACCGCGCCAGTGCGGGGTCAGTGCAGCAGTCAGGCCATGATGCTGGGCATCCATGCGCGGGCAGGGATCGGTTTCCAGCATGATCTGCAGTTCCACAACGCCGATGCGCAGAACGCGCCCGACATCGGCCGCGGAAAAGCGCAGGCCATCGATCAGTAGATTGGCGCGGCGCACGGTCCAGGGCAGATCGGCGCTCAGTTCAGTACAAGCGTCCTGCCAGGATTGCAGGCTGAGCAGGCTGACCTGACGGCGTCCGGGCTTGCCGCGGGTGTCGGGAACAACACCGGCTTCGCGGTTGATGGCTACGGATGCGATTTCCAGCATCGGGCCTTTGGCCTGCCGGCGGAATGCGATGGCGTTGAGTGTGGCCATGGTCATGGCTTCCATTGGTAATGCAGCAGGTTGGCGACGCCCTAACAGGTCATAATAGCACTTGGGCGGATCGGTGAATGATGGCGGCCGCTTTTCACGATGATTGCATGCGAGTCTGGTGACGCAGAAGCAAGGACACCGGTTTTCTCACGGACAGTCCGTTAGGGCAAACAGTCAGCTCCCCCCTTTTTCCTTGTCCGATTGAGAAGAAACAAGAGGCTCGGATATGACAATGAAGAAGGTTGCGATGGGGCCTAAGAAGATGGAGAGGAGAAACCAATTGAGCCCGCCGCGGCCTTTGCTCTGCGCCAATCCCGCATTGATGAGCATAAGCGTACCCCAGCCGACAACAAACTCACTGCTTTGTGTATCCATTATGATTTCCACTAGGTGTTTTTCACTAGATAACCGTGTCGAAAAAGTCATTCCGACAAAGTGAGCAGACTGGCGTTGCCGCCAGCCGCCGTGGTGTTGATGGTCAGCGTGCGCTCAGAAGCGAACTTCAGCAGGTAGTGCGGACCGCCGGCTTTCGGGCCGGTGCCGCTCAGGCCTTCGCCGCCGAACGGCTGCACGCCGACCACCGCGCCGATCTGGTTGCGGTTGACGTAGCAGTTGCCGACGCGCACGGTGCGTGCGATTTTGTTGACGGTTTCATCAATGCGCGAGTGGATGCCGAGGGTGAGACCGTAGCCGGTGGCATTGATCTGCGCCAGGATGTCATCGAGTTTGTCGGCCTCATAGCGGATCACGTGCAGAACCGGCCCGAAAATTTCACGACTGAGCTGCGACAGGCCGCTTATTTCATACGCGCGCGGCGCGAAGAAACTGCCGTGTGCACAGTCGTCGGAAAGCGCAACGGCTTTGATCAGCCTGGCTTCCTTGTCCATGCGCTCGGCATGCGCCACCAGAATGGCTTTGGCGTCTTCATCAATGACCGGACCGACGTCGGTGCTGAGCAGGCCCGGATCGCCGACGCTGAGTTCGTCCATTTTTCCGGCCAGCAGTTCGATGACGCGATCGGCGATGTCGCTCTGCACGAACAGAATGCGCGCAGCCGAGCAGCGTTGTCCGGCCGAATCGAAGGCCGCCATCACGGCATCGTTCACCAATTGTTCCGGCAGGGCCGAGGAGTCGGCAATCAGCGCGTTCTGGCCGCCGGTTTCGGCGATCAGCGTGGCCAGCGGCGCCTTGCGCGCCGCCAGTGCGCGGTTGATGGCCCAGGCGGTTTCGGTCGAGCCGGTAAACACCACGCCGGTGACGCGCGGATCGCGGGTCAAGGCTGCACCCACAGTGGCGCCGTCGCCGGGCAGGAACTGCAGAACTTCGGCCGGCACGCCGGCGTCATGCAGGATCTGCACCGCCAGATAGGCGGTCAAGGTCGTCTGTTCGGCCGGCTTGGCGATTACGGTGTTGCCGGCGGCGAGCGCGGCAGCGATCTGGCCGAGGAAAATGGCCAGCGGGAAATTCCAGGGGCTGATGCACACGAACACGCCGCGACCGTGCAGCTGCAGTTCATTGGATTCGCCGGTCGGGCCCGGCAGGGCTTGGGGCGCACCGAAATGCCGGCGCGCCTGCACCGCATAGTAACGGGCGAAATCGACCGCTTCGCGGACCTCCGAGACCGAGGCGGCCACCGATTTTCCGGCTTCCTTGATGCACAGCGCGATGATTTCGGGCATACGCTGTTCCATCAGGTCGGCGGCGTGCTCGAGAATTTTGGCGCGTGCGGCGGCCGGGGTGTGGTCCCAGCCAGGATAGGCGGCGTGGGCGATGTCGAGCGCCTTCGAAACCTGCGTGGCATCGGCGGCCTGCCAGCGGCCGACGATCTGGCGACGGTCAGCCGGATTGCTGACATCGGTAAACACCGCGCTGGACGTGGTGCCCGGAACCAGCGGCGTGGCCTGCCAGGGTTTGATTGCGGCGGCGATATCGGTGGCCAGACGGCTCAAGGTTTCATCGTTTGCGAGCAGGACGCCCATGGAGTTTTTCCTTTCTTCGCCGAAGATGGCGTTCGGAGTGGGAATGTGCGGATGCGGTTTGCTGGCGAAGCCGGCCACGGTAGCGACCGGATCGGCGACCAGTTCCGCCGGCGGCAGCGAGGCATCGGTGATGCGGTTGACGAAGCTGGAGTTGGCGCCGTTTTCCAGCAGGCGGCGGACCAGATAGGGCAGCAGGTCTTCGTGCGAGCCGACCGGCGCGTACACGCGGCAGGGCACATCGAGGCGGTCCTTGCCGATCACTTCCGCATACAGATGATCACCCATACCGTGCAGGCGCTGGAATTCGAAGGCGCGGCCTTCGGCCATGGCGTGGATGGCGGCGATGGTCTGCGCGTTGTGGGTGGCGAACATCGGATACAGGGCGTCGTGTGCGGCGAACATGCGGCGCGCGCAGGCCAGATAGCTGACATCGGTATTGGCTTTGCGGGTGAATACCGGATAGCCGGCCAAGCCGTCGACCTGGGCTTTCTTGATTTCGGAATCCCAGTAAGCGCCTTTCACCAGGCGCATCGGCATGCGCCGGCCGGTGCGGCGGGCGGCATCCACCAGATAATCAATGACGAACGGGGCGCGCTTCTGGTAGGCCTGCACGGCCAGGCCGTAGCCTTCCCAGCCGTCCAGCGAGGGATCGCTAAACACGCCGACGATGACCTCCAGCGACAGCTCCAGACGTTCGGATTCTTCGGCATCGATGGTAAAGCCGATGCCCTGGGATTTGGCCAACTGTGCCAGTTCCAGCACGGCCGGGACCAGCTCGGCCAGTACCCGTGCGCGCTTGTTGAATTCATAGCGTGGATGCAGGGCCGACAGCTTGACCGAAATCGATGGCGCCGAGAATACGTCCGGATAGGGGCCGCCGGCACCGATAGCGCGGATGGCATCGCGGTAGGCTTGCAGGTAACGGGCGGCATCCTTGCGGGTCAGTGCGCCTTCACCGAGCATGTCGAAACTGTAGCGGTAAGCGGCATTGTCGCCAGAGCGCGAACGCTGCAGAGCTTCGTCGATGCTGCGCCCCATCACGAACTGGTGGCCCATGATGCGCATGGCCTGGCGAACGGCCAAGCGGATGGCGGGCTCGCCCATGCGGCCGACCAGTCGCTTGAATGAACCCACGGCATTACGTTGGGTTTCGCCGGCCAGATTCACCAGCCGGCCGGTCAGCATCAGACCCCAGGTCGAGGCGTTGACCAGCAGGGAGGTGGATTGCCCGACATGGGAGTCCCAGTCGGCATCGCCGAGTTTGTCGCGGATCAGCTTGTCAGCGGTCCCCTGGTCGGGGATGCGCAGCAGGGCCTCGGCCACGCACATCAACAGCACGCCTTCCTCCGAGCTAAGGTCGTATTCGCGCATGAAGGCCTCAACCATGGCCGGATCGGCTGCGCGCAGGCGGGTGCGCTCAACCAGACCAACAGCTTTGGCCTGTACAGCCGGACCGGAGGCCGAGGCTGCAGCCAATAACTCGGCGATGTGTTCGCCTTCGTCACGCAGATAGGCGACGCTGATGCGCTGCATCAATTCCGGGCGGCGGACAGGTAGTTCAGGGCTGATGATGGGATTCACAGCGGAGTCCAGCGGGCAAGGAGGTCCAATTTTAGGGGGCTTTTGCCAAAAGCGTAACCCCCTGCATACGTGAAGGCGCCGTTAGGGAAGGCTTGCCCAAGTCACGGGGAAGGCGGTAAAATTGTCCGTTGAGAAAAACTGAGGCTGCATCATGAAATTTCCCCGTATGAAACAGGGCGCTGCCGTGCTGATGGGCATGTTGATGACCGGACTGGCATTCGCCCAGGTCGAGCCAACCGAGCCGGCCCGCTGGCAGTTGAACATGACCCCGGGGGTCACCAGTACGTCCGCCAACGCCTATGACGCACACATGATGATGCTCTGGATCTGCGTGGTCATCGGCGTCATCGTATTCGGCGCCATGGCTTACGCCATGTTCAAGTTCCGTCATTCCAAAGGTGCGGTGCCGGATACCAGCCTGACCCACAGCACCAAATTGGAGTTGATCTGGACCATCGTTCCGATTCTGATTCTGGTGGTCTCGGCCTATCCGGCAACGCAGAAAGTGATGGCTCAGTACGGGGCCGACCACGGTGCCGAAAAAGATGAAATGGTGATCAAAGTCACCGGTTACCAGTGGATGTGGCGTTACGAGTACGTCGGCGAAGGCGTTGATTTCATCTCCCGCCTCGACCGCGCCTCCAACGGTCTGCGTCAGAACAAGGCGACCAGTCAGGCTGAAATCGCAGCGCATGGCACCTATCTGCGCAATGTCGACAAGCCGCTGGTGATTCCCGCCGATACCCGCATCCGTTTCGTGATTACCGCCGACGACGTCATCCACAGCTGGTGGGTCCCGGCGCTGGGCTGGAAGCAGGACGCCATCCCCGGCATCATCAACGACGCCTGGACCAAGGTTGAAACCCCGGGAACCTACCGCGGCGTTTGCGCCGAGCTGTGTGGCAAGGATCACGGCTTCATGCCGATCGTGGTGAAGGTGCTGCCGAAGGCTGAATACGCCGCCTGGCTGGCCGCTCAGAAACCGGCGCCGGTTGTTGAAGCCGCGCCTGCCGCAGAAGCTGCGCCTGCCGCCGAGGCCGCACCGGCCCCGGCTGCTGAAGCCGCTCCGGCCGCCACCGCTAATACCGCCGCGGCACCCGCCGCATAACGCATTTCCGAATTCAGAAAATAGAGGCAATCATGGCCGACCATAAACAAGGTTTCATCGAGCGGTGGTTATATTCCACCAACCACAAGGACATCGGTACCCTGTACCTCGTGTTCGCCCTGGTGATGTTCTTTATCGGCGGTGCCATGGCCATGGTCATCCGCGCCGAGCTGTTCCAGCCGGGCCTGCAGCTGGTCAGTCCGGAGTTCTTCAACCAGATGACCACCACCCATGCCCTGGTCATGATTTTCGGCGCGGTCATGCCGGCCTTCGTCGGTCTGGCCAACTGGATGATTCCGCTGATGATCGGCGCGCCCGACATGGCACTGCCACGCATGAACAACTGGTCGTTCTGGATTATGCCATTCGCGTTCACCCTGCTGTTGATGCCGTTGATGTTGCAGGTGCTGTTCGGCATCGGCTCGGGCGGGCCGGCCGGTGGCTGGACCCTGTATCCGCCGCTGTCGCTGCAGGGCGGCACTAGCACCGCATTCACCATTTTCGCCATCCATCTGATGGGCGTCAGCTCGATCATGGGTGCGATCAACATCATCGCCACCGTGCTCAACATGCGCGCGCCGGGCATGGATTTGCTGAAAATGCCGATTTTCGTCTGGACCTGGCTGATTACCGCCTTCCTGCTGATCGCCGTGATGCCGGTGCTGGCCGGTGCGGTCACCATGCTGCTGACCGATAAGTTCTTCGGCACCAGTTTCTTCAATGCCGCCGGCGGCGGCGACCCGGTCATGTTCCAGCATATCTTCTGGTTCTTCGGCCATCCCGAGGTTTACATCATGATCCTGCCGGCCTTCGGCATCGTCTCGGAAATCATCCCGACCTTCGCCCGCAAGCCGCTGTTCGGCTATCAGGCCATGGTTTACGCCACCGCCTCGATCGCGTTTCTGTCGTTCATTGTCTGGGCCCACCACATGTTCACCGTCGGCATGCCGCTGGGTGCCGAGCTCTACTTCATGTACGCCACCATGCTGATCGCCATCCCGACCGGAGTGAAAGTGTTCAACTGGGTCACCACCTTGTGGCGCGGTTCAATCAGCTTCGAAACTCCGATGCTGTTCGCGCTCGGTTTCGTGGTCATGTTCACCATCGGCGGTTTCTCCGGCCTAATGCTGGCTATCGTTCCGGCCGACTTCCAGTACCACGACACCTATTTCGTCGTCGCGCACTTCCATTATGTGCTGGTCACCGGCGCGATCTTCGCGATCATGGCCGGCGCCTATTACTGGCTGCCGAAGTGGACCGGCTACATGTACAACGAAACCCTGGGCAAATGGCACTTCTGGCTGTCGACCATTTTCGTGAACCTGCTGTTCTTCCCGCAGCACTTCCTGGGTCTGGCCGGCATGCAGCGCCGCGTTCCGGATTACAACCCGGCCTTCGCTGACTTCAACATGTGGTCCTCGATCGGCGGCTTCGGCTTCGGTCTGGCCCAGTTGCTGTTCGTGTACATCGTCTGGCAGTCGGCGCGTGGCGGCGTGAAAGCCGAAGCCCGTTCCTGGCCTTCCGCGCGTGGCCTGGAGTGGACTGTGCCGTCGCCGGCTCCGCATCACACCTTTGAAAAACCGCCGGTGATCAAGGATGGCGATCTGGCCCACGGCGACGTCAGTCACTGAGCCTGAAGGGAATACGACCATGCGTACGCAAACCCAACGCAGTACCCGCAAGATGATCATTCTTGCGGTGGCTTCATTCGGCTTTGCGTTCGCAATGGTGCCTCTTTACAACATCGCCTGCGAAAAGATTTTCGGCATCAAGCTCGATAACACTGCCAGTAGCGAGCCTAAACTTGCTGGCACCACCATCGATGAATCACGCACGGTACAGGTCTATTTCGACGGCACGGTGAATTCGAAGCTGCCCTGGGCGTTTGCTCCAGTTCAGGCCAGCATGACGGTGGTGCCGGGCAAGCTGTACTCCACATCCTACACTGCACGCAATACCGCGTCTTATGCTACGGTCGGCAATGCCGCACCGTCGGTGGCGCCGAATCAGTTTTCCGGATTTTTCAACAAGACCGAATGTTTCTGCTTCACCGAACAGGCGCTGGCTTCCGGCGAAAGCCGCGACATGCCGGTACGTTTCATCGTCAGCCCCGATCTTCCCAAGGAAATCACTACGCTGACGCTGTCCTATACTTTTTTCATCAATGATGCCGCTACCGCCAAGTTGAATACGGGAACGGCAGCCGGCACCGCCTTGGCGGCGCCTTAACTCAGTACCGGGGATTCTCATGGCCAACACCCACACGCACGACGCCGACGCCTACTTCGTTCCGCACCACAGCCGCTGGCCGTTCCTCGGCTCAATCGCATTGTTCATCATGATGATCGGTGTGGCCAACTGGTTCAACGGCGCCACCTGGGGCCAGCCCGTGTTCTTTGCCGGTCTGCTGGCCGTACTGTTGGTGCTGGGTTGGTGGTTCGGCGATGTCATTTCCGAATCGCTGCAGGGCCGCTACAACGCCCAGGTCGATACATCCTTCCGCATGGGCATGATGTGGTTCATTTTCTCGGAAGTGATGTTCTTCGCGGCATTCTTCGGCGCCCTGTTCTATGCGCGCGCTTTCATACTGCCGTGGCTATCGGGCGAAGGTGACGGCGTATTGACCAACACCTATCTCTGGCAGGGTTTCGTGGCCGGTTGGCCGAGCAATGGCCCGGCCGAAATCGGCGGCGCCTTCGAAATCATTCCGGCCTGGGGCCTGCCGCTGATCAATACCCTGATCCTGCTGACCTCCGGTGTCACCATCACCATGGCGCACCATGCGCTCAAAGCCAATGCCCGTACCGGACTGCTCTGGTGGTTGGGTGCGACCGTGCTGCTGGGTGTGATCTTCCTTGGTCTTCAGGCCGAAGAGTACGTCCATGCCTATCAGGAACTGAATCTGACCCTCGGTTCGGGCATCTACGGATCTACCTTCTTCATGCTGACCGGCTTCCATGGCATGCACGTGATGCTCGGCACCATCATGCTAGCGGTGATGTGGCTACGCTGTGCCAAGGGCCACTTCAGCAAGGACCACCATTTCGCATTCGAGGCCGTGGCTTGGTACTGGCACTTCGTCGACGTGGTCTGGCTGCTGCTGTTCCTGTTCGTCTACGTGCTGTAATGCAAAAGGCCGGCGCAAGCCGGCCTTTCTTTCTGGGCTTACCCGATTCTAGCCGTAGATGCCATGCGGTTTGATGACGCCGGTGAAAATGCCGACAATCACCAACAGAATGAGTAGCACCGACAGGCCGATACGCCAGCTCAGTGATTTCACGGTGCGGTCGGTTTTGCCCTTGTCCACCATCATGTAATACAGGCCGGCACCCAGATTCCAGAGTATCAGGAGGACAAAGGCGATGATCAGCAGTTTTTCCATGGCGTTCACCAGCGGTTGCGTATGCTGGCCATTATCGGCGAAAACTGGAGTGTTCGGGTGAAATCACGGATCATTCTGCTGCTTGCTGCCGTGCTGGTCGAGTTGCTGCTATTGCGGCTCGGCTTCTGGCAACTGGCGCGCGGTGAGGAAAAGCAGCAGGCTTTGCAAGCCGTGGAAGCGGTGCTTCAGGAAAAGCAGGCGGCGCCGCTGGCCCTTGCCCTGAATCAGGCGCAGGGCTACACCTGGACGCAAGGTCGTGCGGCTTTCCGCGATGCCCCGCTGCTTTTGCTGGATAACCAGCGGCGCGGCGATCAGGTCGGTGTTTCGGTGTTCCAGGCCGCCGAAGATGAAAGCGGCCATCTGTTCCTGGTTGATCTGGGCTGGTTGCCGGTTAATGGCAATCGGCAATTACCCAAGCCGGCCGCGTTAACCGGCAGTCTGGTGATCGAGGGCCTGTTGATGCCGCCACCTTCGCCCGGATTGGCCATGGGGCCGTCGTACAGCACGCAGCCGGATGGCACGCTGTTGCTGATGCGATTGGATCGGAATGCCCTGTCGGGTGTGCTGGGGCGCCCGCTGATGGCCCGCATGCTCAGGCTCGATCCGGCACAGCGCATCGGTTTTGCGCGGGATATGTCGGTGCAGGCCAACACCCTGTCGCCGGAAAAGCACCGGGCCTATGCCCTGCAATGGTTTGGATTGGCCGCGGCTTTCGCGGTGCTCTGTATCGGAGTAATGATGAGGAAGACCCATGCAAACGGATGAACGGAAACGACAGTGGCGCTCGCGTCTGGTGCTGTTGCTGATCGTGGCGATGTTTTTCAGTTCCTTCGGCATTGCGGCGTTGCTGCGCTTTGCCGGATGGCAGCCGGAAAGCCATAAAAACTTCGGGCAATTATTGAACCCGCCTTTGGACTTCAGTGCCCGGACTTTCCTGCGTGCCGATGGCCGTCCCTATGACTGGCAGCCCGAGCGCAATGCATGGCGGATCGTTCTGGTGTCCGATGCCCCCTGTCTGCGCGAATGCCAGAACCAGCTGGATACCCTGCATCGGGTTTGGCTTAGCCGCGGCCGCCATACCGAACGCATCGACATGCTCTGGTTTGCCGAAGTGCCGGCAACGCGCCCTGATTTCAAAGGCTTCATCGCCATGCAAGCCAATGCCGAATTAAGTGCTGCCTTGCCTGAGAAAGAAAGCCCGGCCGGTTATCCCGTGTATTTGATCGATCCGGATGGCTTTGTTGCGTTGCACTATCCGGCCGGATTCGACCCTAGCGGTCTGAGAAAAGATCTGGCAAAACTCGTAAAATAAGCCCATGAACAATCATACCTATAAGCATTTTCACCGCATCGCCTGGGCCGGCGTTTTGCTTACTCTGTGCGTCATCGTGCTCGGTGGCTTCGTGCGCCTGTCCCATGCCGGGCTGAGCTGTCCGGATTGGCCGACCTGTTATGGCCGGGCCACATGGCCGGTGCAGGACCATGAAGTAGCCGCCGCCAACGCCGTTTACGAGCGTGCGGTGGAAGTCCACAAAGCCTGGCGGGAGCAGGTCCATCGCCACCTCGCGGCCATTCTTGGTCTTCTGGTGTTGACCCTGTGTCTTCTCGAAGCCAAGCGTCGCCACCACGCCATCTGGGTTCCGGTGGCATGTTCCGCTTCCGTGGCCGCATCCATACCGATCTATATGTATTGGCACCATGATCCGGCATTTGCCTTGGCCGCCATTGGCGTTCTCGGTCTGCTGGCTTACGCCTGGCGCGCCGGACGCGAGCCATTCATCGGCTATACCGCGGTGTTGCTGGCTGTCATCATCATGCAGGCCATGCTCGGCATGTGGACGGTGACTTGGCTGTTGAAACCGATCGTAGTGATGGCGCATCTCTTGGGCGGTTTGACTACCTTTTCCCTGCTGACCTGGTTGGCCTGGCGTGCCACGCCCAACACCGAGCTGATTCAAGGCCATGCCCGTCTGTTCAAACGTCTGCTATGGATTGGTCTAGTTTTGCTGGTCGTGCAGATCGCCCTTGGCGGTTGGACCAGCGCCAACTACGCGGCTCTGGCCTGCGGTACCGATTTTCCGAAGTGTCTCGGCCAGTGGTTGCCGGAGCATGATTTCGCCGAGGCGCTCGTGCTCTGGCGCGGTATCGGGGTCGATTACGAAGGCGGTGTGCTTGACGGCCCGGCACGCGTTGCCATTCAGCTGATGCACCGCGGCATGGCGGTAGTGGTCGCGCTCTACCTGATTGCGCTGGCGGTGAAGATGATCCGCACGCCAGGTCTGGTTTACTGGGGCAGCATGCTCGCGGTGTTGACGGTTGCCCAAGTCGCGCTAGGAATCAGCAACGTGCATTTCGGGCTGCCGCTGTGGGTCGCGGTTGCCCACAACGCTGGTGCCGCCTTGCTGTTGTTCACCCTCGTCGGCGTGCTTGCGCGTCTGCGCGAACCGGAGCAGATGCCGGAACCGGCGCCGATGGCATGATTGCATTTGCCCGCTACTTCGAACTGACCAAGCCGCGCGTGGTCGCACTGATCGTATTCACCGCGGTCATCGGCATGTTTCTGGCCGTGCCCGGCTTGCCGCCATGGCGCCCGGTACTGTTCGGCTCGCTCGGCATCTGGTTGGCCGCATCGAGTGCCGCGGCCATCAACCATCTACTCGACCAGCGCATCGATGCGCTGATGGTGCGCACCGCGCACCGGCCGCTGCCGACCGGCGGCCTGAATTCCAGGCAGGTGCTGGTGTTCGCGGTTGTGCTCGGGGCGCTGTCGATGATTCTGCTGGTGTGGCAGGTAAACGTGCTGACCGCATGGCTGACCTTTGCTTCGCTGATCGGCTATGCCATCGTTTACACCGGTTATCTGAAACGGGCGACACCCCAGAACATCGTCATCGGCGGTGCCGCCGGGGCAGCCCCGCCGGTACTGGGCTGGGCCGCCATCAGCAATACGGTCGATCCACATGCACTGCTGCTGTTCCTGATCATCTTCATCTGGACGCCGCCGCACTTCTGGGCGCTGGCCATCTTCCGGCGCGAGGATTACGCCCGTGCGCTGATACCGATGCTGCCGGTCATCTATGGCGTGACTTACACGCGCTGGCAGATCCTGTTCTATACCATCCTGCTGTTCATCGCGACCCTGCTGCCCTGGATTACCGGCATGAGCGGCCTGTTCTATCTGGGGGGTGCGGTGGTGCTGGGCGCGGTGTTCCTTTATTACGCCATCCGCCTGATGGACCCGCCGGATGAACTGTTCGCGATGGAAGTGTTCAAGTATTC